>Ga0214919_10008248_pt1 | contig 13780 bp, 19 predicted proteins | sample LL1503_MetaG_FD_177994 | JGI IMG/M metagenome (GOLD analysis project Ga0214919, IMG submission 177994) | Freshwater microbial communities from Lake Lanier, Atlanta, Georgia, United States - LL-1503 | ecosystem: Environmental > Aquatic > Freshwater > Lake | place: USA: Georgia | collected...
AGTAGTTGGATTACCTTTTTCTCCTCTTGGTCCTTGAGGTCCAGGAATTGAAATATTAGTAGCTAAAGCTTGAGTTGGTGATGTTACATCAACACTAATTGTACTAGGCAAATTAACATCTACTGTAATGTCTGCCATAAATTTATCTCGTTACTTCTGGTAAAATTGAAAACTTTCCTCGCATTAATTTAATAGTATTTCCAGTAGGTATTCCAGATGGATATCTTTCAATATCATAAACATGATCACTAACTGGAAGATCTTGTGAAATATAAGAATTAATATTAATAGATATTGCGCCAGATATACTATTAGTAATAGTAGGATTTAAATCTAATAAAACTCCTGTAGCACCATAATTAGTGCGAACTTGACCTCTTACCTCATATCCGCTTAAGTTTAAAGGTGAGCCATTGCTATCTTTTACATTTAGAGTTAATTGAAGGTAGTCGCCTTGATATCCTGTAATATTATAATAGGTTGCCATGCCTAATATTACACTTTAATTGATATTATTTTTTGTATAATTCTTTTGTTACGTCGTCTGCAGAACCCATAGTTGGGGTTTCTGGGTATTTAGTAGGCAATTCTCTACTTTCATAGCTTTGTTCTGAACAACCATTTAAAATCAATAATAAAGGTAATATTAACACTAACTTTTTCATAAAGACTATTACACTTTTAGTGAATCTTCTATTAATTTGGCTTCTGCATCTCGTCTACGGCTCATCCCCTTTTCTATGCTTCCACCAACCCATATTCTTTTCATGTTTCTTATTTGATTAGCTATAAAGGTTAATGCTTTTTGATCATAAGAGGATACTAATTTCATACCATCTCTTATTAATTTCATTTCGCGGCGGCGATCACCTTCTAATGCATTTCCTCGATTAAATACAAGACTAACCAATCCGCCTTTTGCATCTTCTGGAAGATTATCAAAATTAGGAAAAGTTTTTTGTGTTAAGTTATAGAATTTAGTTACTGTTTTATTGTTGAATACTTTAAGAGCAAGGCCCCAATGAATAGAAATATCTTTTAATCCTCTAATAAGATCTTTTGCGGCTATGCCTTTTATTCCAACTACTTTATATAATTTATCAAAATCTTTTTGAGGTAATTCTTTCCAATCATTTGTGAATTCTGTTTTATTTACATATCCCAAGTCGTAACCAACACCAATTGTTACTCCACTTTGCTCTCCTGGCCATGCTGGACTTTTTAAAAATTTATTATAATAGTTTTCTCCACCGCCAACTTCAAATTCAAGGATAAGATCTAAGGATTTTTTACTTAACATAATTAAATTGCAGATATTGTAACAGTTCCAGAATAACCACCCGAGCCAGTATAAACACCCACTGGACTAGCTCCAGAAAATTTAATAAATGCAGGAATAGTAACACTTCCAATTGTACTAATCGCCCAAACGCCACCAACAGTTATTAACCAATAAACTTTAGTTTCATCATAATAAGTTGGCTGTCCATTTTGAGTTAATCCAGTATCATAAAATCTTAAATTATCTATATTTGGAGATAATCCTATGCCAGTGGCTTTATATACATATACTCTTGGGCGAAGATTTATTTTTCCATTACTATATCTTTGTATAATTGCTCCAGAATTAACAGAAATTTGTTTATTAGATCTTGGAGTAAAATATATAATATCATTGTCGTTAATAACTAAATTTGTTACATCTACGCCTCCAGTAGTTCGCCATCCAGTTCCTCCAATACCAGAATTTTTATAATAAATATAAGAACCAACTGAAGGAATATATATTCCATCTGCAGTCGAGTAACTTGATGCTCCTTGTAATTCTAAATAATTAAAAACTGTGCTTACTGTATTTATTGAACCACCTTTAAAAATATAAACTGCGTTTGGATCATATTCATTTGTTCCACCATTTATAGAATAAGGTTTTAAAAATGTTGCATTTTGTTTTTTAATAGAAATATTTTTTTCTTGAGATATAATATCATTTTTATTAAATAATGATAAAGTATATCCACCTCCTAAAGTGGTCATAGCAGAATTAATTGCATCGATATGATAAGGAGCACTAGTCCCAGCCCATGGAGCAGTAAATGTAAATAATAAAATAAGTTTATTATTATAAACGAAACATACTGGACATCCAGAATCTCCACCAATAGGAACTTCATAAAAATTTGCTCTTTGAATATTTTCTTGACTTGTTGAGAGATAATTAGGTGGTTCAATATAATAATCATATTGAGGATCGGGAGGTTGTCCATATCCAAGAGCTATCAAAGCTTTTCGTTCTTGATCTGTATAAAATACTGGAATTTTATTCCAAGTCGGTGATGGATTATAAAAATCAAATTGTGCTAAAGTGGAAAAATCAAAACTTGCGACTTTGCAAAAACTAACATTTGACGGAAGATCTGAATCTAATACTCCAATTTGAATATCTGTACTACCTAGTTGATTAAATACGTTCAAAGAGTTTGTAAGAGTTCTTATATAGCAAGTATTATTCATATCAACAAAAATTAATTTTTTACCAATTTTTATCTGAAAATGATTTGCAAATAGTATGTGTCTCGGACTAATTAATGTTCCAGTTCCTCCAAATCCTCCAGCATGGTTTGGTGCTGGATATCCTCCTCCATTATTCCAAGGAGATATTGGTGAAGTGTCTATATTTTTTGCCCAACAAGTAGTGCTTCTTATAAAAACTGGATTTACTGGATCAGTAGAGCTATCTCCAAGACAACAATTTCCATTTGGCTGCATTGTAGTAAATATATTTTTAGTTGAATTATTAGCTGTTAAACCTGCTATAGGAGAATCTATTCCTGCTGATAAAATTTTTGTATAAAAATTTGATGATCTAGAAGACGAAATAGGCATACTTAAAATTAATTTACTTTATCTAGAGCTTTGTCAATAATATTATCTTGAGGAACTTTTTCTTTTAACCAACTATTAAGAACTCCAAAATAAACAAGATGTTCACTATCTATAATATATAATTCATTATTAAAATTATCTTTATAAGGTTTAATACCAGAATCAATTTTTAATTCTATTGCTTTTTCTTTTTTGAATTTGATCTTATACATACTAATAAGATTATTATATCGTTCGCGCGCCTGCGATGTAATTAACGCATCATCTCCAATAAAAGAAATTAATCCACCATTATCTTTTTGATATTGCTTTGGAGTAGTTGCATCATATGAAGATTTATCATCTTCTATTTTGTTTGGGGTTACAGTAGCACAACCAATTAAAAGAAAATTAAGAGCTAATACGCTTGCGAATTTCTTCAAGATCTTTCTCCTGTACTGCTTTTTCTATTTCACTTTGATGATTAACTTCTTTTTGAGCTTCTTGACGCTCTTTCATTTCTTTTGTATTCTTTGCACCGAATACATTATTAATTGCTGCGAATATTCCAGATACTGCTGAAAGTAATGCTGTTAATATTCCAGTTGGCATGATTACTCTACGTAACTTGCTGTTGCATCTTTGCATCCAGAAGCAATAGCGTTAAGTACCTTGATAGCAAGTGCGGTATTACCATCTAATCTTGCAAATTGTTGGGCATAAATATCTTTGATGACGCTAACATAATTTACCCAATGAGTTTTTTCTTCTGGAAGATAATCAGTTAGAGCTTTTTGTAATTGTTCTGGAGTTGGAGCAGTTCCAACTGTTAGTCCTTCTACAATAGCAGCGACATGATTAATCATTTTAGCTTTTTCAACTCTATCATTACCAGAAACAGCTTGGTCAAGAACAACTGTACAAGCAAGTACAACTGCTGGCTTAACATAAGGTAGTGCATTTGAAACACTTGTTGCTGGATCAACTTGACCAGTTGGAGTTGTGGCGCAAGCACCAAGAAATACGCTCAAAAGAGCAACTGCGGCTAATTGTAATTTATTCATATATTTTCTCCATTTGTTCTATCTTTTGCTTCACTTGTTTGAGCTACTGTTCCACCAGTAACTGCTGCATCTTTTACTGTTAATGCAAAAATAACACCAGATACAACTGCTATTAGTTTTGCTATTCCAAGAATATAAACTTCTGCATTATCTGGAAGAAATGCTACTAAAGAAGGATCAGAATGAATTGCTATTGCAGTAGAAACTGCTACAACTGTTGCAATACCAGATGAGCTAGATCTCCAATTTGGGCCAAATATTTTAGATAGCATAGTTTTCATAAAGGATTACACTATATTATATTATAGTTTTAATTATAATTTTTCAAATATATTAATATTCAAGAGCCAAAAATGGGACGATATTACTAGTTGTTGTTAATGGGGTTCCAATATTATTAGCAAGTCCTCCTACAATATCTTCATAATAATGATTTGTCGCACCGCTACCTAAAGTCGAGGCATCTGTCGCTTCTCCAAATAAAATTCTATACATATTTGTTCCAGTTACACGAAAAGTAGCAGTACCACTTATAGATGTAATAGTTGATGCTAAAATATACCAATCTTCTTTTAATTTTATATTTGAAGTTACTTTTGGGATACCTGCCGAAGATGAAATGATATTCCCTTTCCATAGTAATGGCGCATTAATTAATCCATTTCTTGAACTATAAATTCCAACTTGAACTGTTATAGATCCTGAAATAGATGTAATTTCTATACAAAAATTTGGATTTTCAATATATCTACTAATGTATATTGGCGTATAAGAAATTGTATTACTTATAGAACCTACGCTAGCAGTGCTAGGAATGGTTGCACTAAGAGAAGGATAATAATATTTTTTTACATTAGAACTTGAAGGAAAAAAGAAATTGTTATTTTTTTTAATTGTAGCCATATATTAATATTCAAGAGTTATAGCTGGAACAATACTACTGAAAGCTCCAGTAATATTATTTCCATTTATAAATACTGGTAAACTAGTACCTGTAAATTCAAAAGCTGAAGTGGTTGTGTTGAAACTATTTACTCCAGTAGAATCTCCAAATGAACTTTTCACATTTCTTATTCCACCAGCAGATCTAACTCCAACATATGCACTACCAGTAGTATTACTGCAACTAGCTAAAACATAAAAACCTTCTTCTAAAGAAATATTTGCAGATTTTTTATATACTCCAGTTGGACCACCATATTCTAAAGATCCACTCCAAATTACTGGTGCATTATTTAAACCATTTGAACCATTATAAATTGCTACTGGAACACCACCAGCTGAACCAGCAGCTGTAATTTCCATACAAAAATTTGGATTAAAAATTTTTTTATTAATATAAATTGGCCAACAACCTATTCTATCAGTTATTCCACCAGGAGAAGTAGTAGCAAAAGTATAAGCGTCTCTGGGACTATAATTTGTGGTAACAGTTTTTGGTCCACCAAATATCATATTTTTTCTTTTTATAATTGCCATAAAATTAATATTCTAAAGCTACTAATATTCCACCGCCCCCTTGTTTCACTATAGTTTGTCCACTTAGATTTGCTGGTAATGAAGCTGAATTTACTCCAAAAGCACCATATAATGTATTAAAAAAAGCTGCATTTGGAGCAGTTCCAAAAAGTGGATTGCTAAAATTTTGAAAAACTGTTCTATAAGTAATACTTCCAGTAGTTTGAAATACCTTAATTGTAGAAGCTATAGTATGCCAGCCTGGTTTTAATTTTAATGTAGAAGAATTTTTTAGTACTCCAAACTGACCCAATAAATTGAAATCCGTACTAAATAATAAAGGAGCAGAACCAAATATATCAACTCCTTCATATATTCCAGCACTAACAGTTGGTGAGCCCGTAGAAGTATTAGCAGTAAGCTCTATACAAAAAGTTGGATTTTCTACATATTTTTTTATAAATATTGGATATAGCCAAATAAGATTTGCCACACTTAATATATTAGTTCCAACAATTAACACATTTGGCAAGTATCTTCTTCTTACATTCGATGCTGGAAAAAAATTAGGTTGATTAATTACAGCCATTAGACTGCTCCAAGATTTGTATTCATAGTATACCAACCTGTAAGATTAGTTGCTGTAACTCCAATTAATTCAACGCTTTCACCACTATAAATATACAAATTAGGAGTATTATCTATAGTATAATTTCCAGAACCTGTAATAACAACTGGACAAGCATTTATATTTTTTATAATATGATTAAATCCACTTATATTTCCACTTTGTAAAACTCCAGTTGCAAAATCTCCACTTTCAGTTAAAGCGCAGTTTACTATTGTAATATAGTTTGTTATATTAAAATTACCAGTTTGATAATCATAAGATAAAAATCTATTTTTATTTATTTTAATGGCTTGAAATATTCCAGAATTATCAAAAGTTTTAGTCCCACTAATTGTTTGGTCGCCTGTTGTATAAACAATAGTTGCTGGTAAAGTCACAGCTGAAACTTCTCCACTTAATAATACTCCTGTACCATTTACAAAAGGTCTTTGATTTGTTGTTAATATGCCACTTAAAAGCATATTGCCACTAACATATAATTTAGTTGTGCCAGTATTTGGAAGTCCGCCTAATCCTAATGAATTTCCAGTTAATACAAAATCATTTCTATTATAAGCTCCCATAACAACTGTATTGTCATCAAAAGCTTCTATGATTGGAAGTCCAGCTATATCATTAACGCTAAAAAGAGAACCAGAAAGATTATCTGTTACGCTAAATAGTCTACCATTATTACCATCAATTGAAAAACGCTCTATTCCAGAATAAGATATTCCAGATCCAGTGGTATATGAAACTATATTAAGTCCTCCAAAATTATCATGAGTTAATCTTGCTGAATAAGAAGAGCCGCCAGTAAAATTAAGAGTAGGAATAAAAGAACTTCCGCCAGCTACTCCTGTGCTGAATTCCATTATTCCTGAATTTGGATTTATTAGTATGTTGGGCATTGTATATAATTACACTCCTTTATATTTTATAACGTGTTTTTAATGAGTTATAATTTTGCAATACTTCACCATCTGTTAATGCTCTGTTATATATCATACTAGAGTAAACTTTCATATAAAAATTTGTATCACTAAATGATAAACTAGATTGTCCAATTTCAATAAAAGATAAACTATTATTACTTGAAAGTGCGCCATTAGTAACTGCATTTATTAATCTTCCATTGATATATAATTTTAAAACTCCATTATCTGCTGTGCCTGCTACTGTATAGATTTTATCATAACCTGAAGAATTTGATATTGGTAAAACATATCCTGCCTCTTCATATATTCCACCCGCTTGAGCAGAAAAATTTATATATCCATTTGTAAATGAATTACTTGCATTAAAATATATAGCAAAACCATCACTTCCATCATAAGAAGAAAATATCATTGGATAATCTGTTCCAAAAAGAAAAGCGGTTGCAGGAGGAAGATAAAAAGTGCACATATAAGTAACTTTTCCAGGCACATTTGCAAAATCTCTATACCATATTGTTTGACCGCTTGATGGATCTCCCATTAATAAACTACCATCAGATTGAAAATAATTAGAACTACCAATATATCTATTTTTACCAGTTAAATCATTTATTGAATAACCAAATGTACCACCTACTGGTCCATTATAACATTTTTTGCTACTTAGATTAACATAAAAAACCAATCCATCAGTAACTATTTTAGGAGAATGATGAAAGCTCATATTTTAAATCTTCCTTTTAAAGCATTGTGGTTTTGAAGAATTTCGTTATCATTTAATGCTCTATTATAAATTAAACTATTATAAATTTTTACATCAATTGCTGTAGTGGATGTCGCTGCTGATCCGTATCCTAATTCAATAAGATTTTGAAAATTTACATTTCCTCCTACGTGCGGAGAACTAGTGCCTCTTAAAATTCCATCAACATATAATTTAAAAACTGTGCCATTTATTGTACAAGCAATAACTCTTTTTTGAGGAAAGTTAGCTGTTGTATTGTAATCAAGTTGATTAAAATTATTTCCACTATCGTCACTTATATAAGCTGAAACTAAACCTAGACTAGTAATCGAAGCAAAAATATATACTCCTCCAAAATTTGCATTAGGAGAACTTAATAATGTTGGATAATTATTATTACTTGGAATTTCTGCTGTGACTATATAAGTTGCAGAATTAGTAACATTAGTAAAATTTCTAGTAAAATAAACCCTTGATGTGATCGAGTTCATTCTGAACGCTTTATCTGTTGAAAAAGTTATATTGCTCAATATTCCATCTCCATTTATTCTAGTAAGATCTTTGCATGTTGATCCGCCAGAATAACATTTTGGATCAGATGGATTTACGTAAAAAACTAATCCATTTGTTACTATTCTAGGACTATATCCTACTCCCATATTAAAACTCCACAGTTAATTTAGGAATATCTTTTCTTTCTCCGTATACTGTATAAAAATAATCATTTCCATTATTACCATTTATGACTACTCTTCTATTATCATATTCAATAACATAAATATTAGAAAATACATCAATTGGTGTTAAGTTAACTGAAATACTATTCTCATCAACTAAAGATGCCCAGTAATTTGGAAGATTTATAGTAGTATCACTAGTTTTTCCTCTTACAAAAACTCCGTGCTCTGGACCTTCTAAACTTCCATATTGAAGTTTTTTACCAAGTTGAGTTGGATGGTCTATTAAGAATGATTTGGAAGATGCAGAAAGATGACCAGTTATAGTTGCGTTACCACTTACAGTTAAATTCCCACTTAGTATGTTAAATCCAGATTCGGTTATTCTTACTATGGTATTATTTTGATTTGTGCCTCCAGCGTGAAATTCTATAAATCTACCAGCTGTTTTTGTTCCTATGTCTAGATTTCCACCGTCTATGAATAAATAACCATCGTAACCAGTTCCATTCGTAAATCCACCATCGTTATATCCACTATTATTTATTCCAAGATTAATATAATTTGAGGAATCTGTTCCATTATTAGCTGTAATAACCAAATCTGCAGTAGCATTTGTTCCAGTAGCTCTATTTTGAATATTAAGCTGTATGTAAGTGTTTCCGCTACCAACTACTGATAATGGATTATTTGGCAATCCAGAAGCTAATGCGCCTGATAATGAAAAAATTCCAGATCCATTTGTCGTTACTGAACCACTAATAGGATTAAAATTAATATTAGCGCCAGTTAAAATTACATCTCTTAATATTCCAGAATTTGTTTGCTGTGCTCCAATAGTTAATTGATTATTATTCCAACCAAAAATTCCAAATTCACCAGTATTAGTTCCTGTTTTGTTAAAGATTCTTAAATTCTGAGGATTACCACTATTAATTATGTCTATGCCAGTTGCAAAACTTTTAATTCCACTTATAGTTTGATTACCAGTTGTAAATACTACTTGACCACTCAAAGCGTCAATACGAGAACCAGTGGTAATTAAGTTTCCACTCAAAGTATCAATACGAGAACCAGTAGTGATTAAGTTTCCACTTAGAGCATCAATACGAGAACCAGTGGTAATTAAGTTTCCACTCAAAGTATCAATACGAGAACCAGTAGTGATTAAGTTTCCACTTAGAGCATCAATACGAGAACCAGTTGAAATTAAATTTACTGTTGTTGCATACAGAGATAAATTTCCAGTAATTAAAGGATTACCACTAAGAATTGGGGCATTTGTTAATGTAACAATTCCACTTGTGATAGTTATATCTACCCCAGAAAGACTTAGATTATCTATACTATTTAAATCAATAGCATTAAAAATACCAGTACCAGAAACTTGAAGATTTCCAGACGTAATAATTCCTGTTGCGAAAGTTTTAACTCCAGAGATAGTTTGATTTCCAGTATTGTAAACGAGATTAGGAGCAATTACTTCGTTATTAAAAACGCCACTATTTGATATTAATGTCTTAGCTTTAAATCTTTGTGCCATATATTTGTTGTTATTAGCTTGCGCTAAATTGCTGCTTTTTAGGGCAGACTAACAACCAATATTACACAAAATTAGCGGCCTTCTGCTAGAATATCTTTTGCAGATTTGCTTAATTTAATATCGTTTTTTGTTTTTGGAGCTGGCTTATAAAGAGAAACATGTTTATTAAATTCTCTTTCTAATCTTTTAACTAGAGTCTCTCTGTTATCTATAGGAATAAGGCCTACTTTGATTGCGTGAGCTTGAAGATCGCTTTTAGTCAATTCTTTTAAATATTTTTGATACTCTGCAAACACTAATGTTCCATACTTACCTTGTCCAGAATCTCCCCATACTTGATCTAATGTTCTTGGGCTTTCTACTTGTGCGTGAGTTTGAATTAATGAATCTAATTTATTCTTTTTTGACATATTTTCTCCTATACTATATTGTATAGATTAAAGTTAGAAATGTCTAATAAAAAAAGAAGCCCACAGGGATTATCCTGTGGGCTCCTTAATATTAATCTAAAGATTAATTAGCTACGTTTGATAGCGATACCAGCAATAGAGCGAGAATCGATACAAACGCGACCTTCTTCGAGAGAACCGTAGAATCCGATTTTCTCAGAACGGGCAACGAATTGATCGTCTGGCATTGCTGTGAATGTGCTTCCACTATCAGCGTTACGAGCGATTGGACGAACGAATGAATCCTTAGTCAAATCAAGACCAATAACGATATCACTAGTTGCACCTGGGAAGGTACCACTGTAGAATGCGTCAAAGAGTTGATTGTACTTTTGATTTGGTCCGAGCTCAATTAGTTCATGGAGACTGATTCCATAAATCTCTTGAGTTCCACCGCCGCGATAAATTTCTTCACGAACTCCAGCTGGAAGATCTGTAGCACCATCATTGGTTGTTACTGCTGTTCCTGCTGTTCCGCCTACTGGATTGTAAGCAAATGCGCGAATATCTTGCATTGTCTCTGGACTAACGAAAAGATCAGTTAGACCATAAGAGCTGGTTGTGCTGCCACCAGAATATGATTTGTTGATTCTTTTTACGTTCTTGACCAAAGTATTCAATTTAGCAAGAGTAAAGGTTTCTGCACTACCACCTTGAGCTACAGTGTTGCCACTGTCGGCCAAAGCTTTTAGTACTACTGCCCAAGCATTACGTTCTTGTTTGATAAGAACTTCGTTGGTCATTCTCTCGATTGCTTTTGAAGCAACATCAAGACGGCCACGACGGGCATAACGTTTTAGGAAAGAAACTGCGCTATCTAAACGATAGGTGGCAACTTTCAATTCAGATAGACCTTCAACTGTTGAAGTTGGAAGACCACCTGCTACATTTTGACTCCAAACGGAGACTAGACCTTCACCTTCGCCTTGGAATAGATCAAGAGGGATAGAAGGACTATCATCTTCATCATAGGCTAGATCAGTATAGACTGCGCTAGAGGTTGCAGCTTCCATTAGGACTTTGTTTACAACTGGTCCGATAAAAGCGGCAAAAGCTTCTTGAGCTTCTCTTGCAACGGAACCTTCACGGCTAGCCATTGCTTTGATTAGCTCTACTTGCTCTGGGGTATTTTTTAATTTTAATTTCATTTTAAATATTCTCCTTTAAGAATTAGAGCTCAATTTTGAGAAGAGCGATTCCTGCGGAATCATTATTGCTCAACCATTTGCCAACTTTGGTGGCGTTTGTTGGTAGTGTACTAGCTCCAGCTAGCTCACCAGCAGCACCGCTAACATAAGCGACGTATCCAACTCCTACGTTTGATGCACCACTATAGGTTACCAAACCTTTTGTTAGAACTGGAACTGCTTGTCCACTGATTACAACGCCCATTTCGGCTGCTTTTTGAGGTTTGAAAACTAGTTTTTCACCGTTTTCATCTAACTCGCGAACATCCATAAGGGTTAATCCTAGAACTGCATCGCCAGAGGCGGCAAGTTGGATTTTAGGTGCAACGCCATATCTTTGTGATACTACGTTTAGGTATGAAGCACCAACATCACCAAGTAACTCTACTGGATTAGCTCCAGATTGATTATTCCATCCGACAGCGACTTTAACGGCTACGCCTTTAGTTGCAACAATGCCAGCTGCGGCATTTTCTTGCGCACCACTAAAAGCAAATAGATTTATAACGTCATTTTCGCTATATTGTCTAAATGGTCTTAAATTATGTGCCATATATTTTTTCTCCTTTTATTATTTAACAATTTCAAATCCACTCATATCGAAAGCTTTAGCATATTTTTCACGTATGGTTGGCTCTGCGACTGGGGCTGAATTTGGAATTTCGACTGAAGCTTTTGATCCATTATCAACAGCTTGTTCAACAACCTCCTGGGTTGTAGAAATTTGTGCTACTTCTTCTGAAGCTTTAACTTCTTCTGAAGCTTTCATTTTTTGCTCTTTTTCCATTTTAGCTTTTTTGGCTTCTTTGTTCTTATCTTTCATCATGATAGCCATTTTATTTTTATAAGCAGAGAAAGATTCATCATTCATATCTTTAATATCTGCTGCTAAAACTTTACGCTCGTCATCATTTAATTCGTATTCTTCATCAAATGAGGCCATGCGCATGTTGAAAGCTTCTTCTTGAGCTTTAGCGACTTTTTCAGCTTCTAGTGAAGCTAATTTTTGGGTAAGTTCTTCGAGTTGTTTTTTTACAACTTCTTGTTCAGAAGCAAGAACTGCTGCTTTTTCATTAGCAGCTTTGAGTTCATTCTCTTTTTCTGATTTTTCGACTAAGAATTGATCGTTAGCCTTTTTGATTTCTTCTGCTACAAATTCAGTAATAGAACTAGCTGTTACCTCTTTAAGCAGTGCATCTGTAATATCTTCAATTTTGGTTATTTTCATATATATCCTCTCCTTTTTTACATCTAAAGTGCTTTCTTGGGAAATATTATTTTCTGAAGCATTATCCTCTAAGGGTAATTCTTCAATTTTTTGTTCCTCTGAACTTTGATTTTCGTTGATTTTTAATTCAACTGGAACTTCAGTTTGTACGGCTACACCCTGCACATCGGCGGCTGGGTTTAGAGTTAATCCTATGCCTAGAGGAACTACTTTACCAAGAACTTGTCTGTAAATTGATTTATTATTATCTAATTTTCCTGTTCCGCCATTAGATCTTAATTTGCCACTATATTTTTCAATTTCTGTAGCATCAGATATAACTTGAGCATTTTCAATATTCTTTTCGCCACCATCTAATACTACTAAATTATAATCATTAAATCCTAATTCCCAACTAGCACTAATACTCATATAATTTTCGCTAGTAGGATCGTTGCTTTCTTCTATTTGTTCTGCCAAATCTTTATTAACAACTTTCCATATAACTCCACCAAGAGTAATATTAAATGGAGCTTTCATATCTTTAACATCTAATTCGGCTAGACTATCGTTTGAGCCAAATTTACTAAAATTAGCAGATACAATACAACCAATAACTTGATTACGATTGTGTTCAATATTAATTGGTTTATTAATAAAATTCTTTGTTACTTTAGCTGCTGTAGCTCCATCCATAACATCACCATTTTTATTAACACGATTTACTACGCAAGCATCAAAAGCAATAGGAAGAAGATCAACGTTATCTTCTGTATTAATATCTGGTAAAAATTTTCTTAATTTATTAATAGAGGCGAGAGATAAATATTTATCCTTCTCTTCGCTTACTACTGGGCGAATTTTAATATTTGCGAAAATTGATTCAAATTTATATTTTTTCATAATTATATATTCTCCAAACCGTATATTACACGATCTTCTTCATCATCAAGATATAATTCATTAATATCATTAAATTCAAAATCATTTAAATCATAATTTTTTAAATCTTTTTCTGCTTGAGCAAAATCTTCATC
>Ga0214919_10008249_pt1 | contig 13780 bp, 7 predicted proteins | sample LL1503_MetaG_FD_177994 | JGI IMG/M metagenome (GOLD analysis project Ga0214919, IMG submission 177994) | Freshwater microbial communities from Lake Lanier, Atlanta, Georgia, United States - LL-1503 | ecosystem: Environmental > Aquatic > Freshwater > Lake | place: USA: Georgia | collected 2015-03-15
TATTAATGATATTTGTATTAATTATATTGCTAATTGGCATAAAAGTAAAACTGGATATATAGTATCTAAAATTCCTGAAGATAAAATAATACCAGAAAAATATCCAACTACTTTATATATGCATCGTTATTTAATGAATCAATTTAATTATGATGGTAAAATTTCAGTTGATCATATTAATCAAGATAAAACTGATAATCGTTTAGAAAATCTTAGATTAGCAACTCAATCAACTCAAAATCATAATCAAAAGAAAAAAGAAAGACAATTTATTAAACCTTTAGGTTTTGATGTTGAATTTCAATTACCTCAATATATTGAGTTTGTAAAAGAGGAAAAAATTAAAACAACTAAAAATGGAAAAGAGGTTGAAGGAATATTACCTGATCATTTTAGAGTTGCTAGTCCTTATCTAGGATTTGAAAAACACGCTTCTAAATCATCTAAATTAACAATTAAAGAACGTTTATGTAGTGCTTTATGTAAAAGATATTATTTAGTTATTAATTCAACATATGAAATAACTGATTTATGTATTGATGGTTATCCATTAAAATCAATTAAAGAATTTGAAGAACATACAATTGATTTTGTTAAAGGTTTATGTAATATAACACTTGATAAAATTACCAATGAAGATGAATTTCCTGAAAATTCAAGAATTACTAGAATTAATTTACCGAAATATATTTCTTATTTAACTGCTAAAGGTGTTAAAGGTTCTTCTTTAAGTTATGAAAAAAAAATAGATGGTAAAAAATTTAAGTTTTCTTCATCTAGTTCTAAAAATAAAACTTTAGATGAAAAATATATTGAAATCATTAATCTTATGAATGAAAATAAAGTTGATTTCATTTGGAATGAAAAACCTGATTTTATTAATGATAATAATGAAATTATTAATCTTCAAGAAATGATGAATGATATTATTATTAAAAAAATTAAAGTAAAATCTAAAGAAACCATAGAAGAAACACAAAAACCAATAGAAGAAACCATAGAAGAAACTCAAGAAATTATTATTGAAACCAATAAATTAAAATTTAAAAAAGAATTTTCTGAAGAATGTTTGAAAGAAATCATAAAATCCCGTAATGATAAGATAACTCGAAAGAAACTTAATCCAATTGATATTATTATTATCCAAAAATTAAATAAGGATATTGATAATATTAATAAGTCAGTTTTAGCATCTGTGCTTTTAACTACAGATGATAAAGTTTCCCAAATAATTCGAGATGAGTTAAGTCATATTGATATGGATAAAATTATTGATGATTTTCAAAACTATTCTAATTCTAAATTTATTGAATTATATAATAATATTAAAAAAGATGTTATTGAAGAAACTAAAAAAAGAAAAGAAAAACAGCTAAGTGGTTTAAAAGGATCAAAACAATCAAAAGAAATAAAAAAAATTAAAAATACTGATTGGAAATTTGATATTGAAACTATTATTAAGATGGTTAAAGACAAAGAATTTTTTACTTTTGATAAAATTGCTGAAAAATACAAAGATATTAAAGGTAATGAAATATCGGTAATTGATGTTCAAAATGTATGTTCTAGTGGTAGGTCATATTGGTTAGATGAAAGTGATTTTGTTGATAGAACTGATATTTCTTATGAAGAATATAAATCTAAAAGAGAGAAAAATACTCGTCATAAGATTAAAATGCCTATTAAAATTCCTATTAAAATTCCTTCTAGTGATACAGATATTGAAAATGAAGAAACTGAAAAAGTTTATACTAATCTAGAATTGGAAGAAAATAAAATTAATTCAATTAGTAAAAGAACTTGTGATGCAAATGTTATGATTAATATTTTTAAAGATAAATATACAATTTTAACAGCATTAAAAACATCTTTAAAATATAAAAATAAAAAAGGAGAACAAATAACAGAAGCAATAGTTAAACAAATTTGGAACGGTAAAACTAAATTATTTGAAAGTGATTTTATTGATTATAATCTTGAAAGTAATCTTGAAAATAAAATTACATATCAACAATATTTAAAAGATATTGAAATTGATAAAACTATTTTTTCAAAACCTTTTGAAAGTAATGAAAAATTTAATGAATTATTAAAAGGAATTGAAGAAAAAATAATTAAAGAACTAACAAGAACACATATAAAACATATTAAAATATGTGGTTATGATGAAAAATATATTATTGATTTAAAACAAAAAATTAAATCTTATTTATAATTTATAATTTATAATTTTTAACTTTCTATTATATTTTTTTTAACTTTTTATTAAAATCTTATTATTATAATAATAAATATTAAATAATGAATAATACTATTCAAATAAAATCTTTTGGTATAGTTTCATTAAATGCTGAGGCATCATATTTTAATGATTTAAATTTAACAATTTTAAATGACCCACTTTATAAATCTTTTGCTAATAAATTTAAAAAATTAGATTTAATAATAGTTGGATTACAAGAAGATAAAAAAAAATCAAAAAGTCTTAATTTTTTTCAAGCTATTTTTTCAAATCATCAATTTATTAAAGAAGAATTTTTAAGTGGTTTTGGAAAAGAAGGATTTCGTGGATTAAGAATTTTATTTTTTTATAATAATAATAATACTGAAAAATTAATAAATATTAATATAATAAAAAAATGCGATCATTCAAATTGTTTAATTGGTAAATGTTGCAGTAAAGGTGTGATTGGTATTAAAATAAATGATTTAGTTATTATAAATTCGCATTTAGTATTTAATGGTTCAAAAAAAGATCAATTATTTGAAGATAGAATATGTATGATAAATAATTTATATAATAAAATAAAAACTCCTTTAAAATTAAATATAGACCATAATACTGAAAATGTTATTTGGTTTGGTGATTTAAATTTTAGAGTATTATCAAATTCAACTGATAATAATAATAATAATAATAATGAAGAAAATTTAGATATTCTTTCAAATATGACAGGAATATCTGTGAAAGATTTAAAAAAATTAAAAGATTTAAAAAATTCAAAAACACAAAAAGCTCCATTATCAAAAGATTTTAATAAATCACTTAAAAAATATTTTAAAAATGAGCAATTAATAAGTTTAGAAAATGGTAAAAATAAAGAACTTAAAACAAAATGTAAATTACCTTTTGATATTTATGAAGCTCCTATAAAATTTAAACCAACTTGTAAATTAATTAAAGGTTCGTCAAAAGAATATCAAATATTTGATAGAGGACATATTAGGATACCTAGTTGGTGTGATAGAATAATTTTTAATAAAAACCTTAGAGATACTTATAATATTAAATATAATTCTATTAAATTTCCAATCCCAACGGACCATATTGGAGTTTATGATATTTTTACTAAAAAAAAATAAATAGATTCATTAATTTTTATTTTATTAATTTTTATTTTATTTGTTTTCGGTGGTTTTCTTTTCTAACAGTTGCTATTCGACCAATTGTATTTTCTTTGTCATTTAACATAACTTTATAACCTCTAGGATGATATCTAGCACCTGTTAAAATTCTTTTAATATGTCCTCTTTCATAAGTTCCTATATATGGTTTAATAGCAATTAAAACTATATCATCTATATTTGGTCTTTCTTGATATACATAATTTAACCCTTGATATGTTCCAAATCCAATATTTCTTAATTCTCTTTCATATACATTTTTAATATTTTCTTTTAATCCTCGAATATCAAATGTCATATATTGATATTTATAATAATCTAGAATTTTAGTTAATAATAAAACAAAAGATTTAATGTCTTCAGTTTGACTTATTTTAATACTAAAACCACCTGATTTCTTTTCTCTTACACCTAGAATAGTTGTTTTTAATTTATACCATTCATAATCTTCTTTTTCATCTCTAGATTGATTTCTCATTTATCTTACTTTTACATTTTTTTTATTTTTAAATAATTTATTATCATTTAAAAAGTTATTAAAAGTTATTAAAAGTTATTAAAAGTTACTATGTTGCTACTTGTTTGAACATTTGTTGTAATCCTTGTACTTGACCTTGTTGTCCTAACCCTTGTGCTAAAAGTAATTTTTGTTGTGTTTTTTCCTGAATATCTTTAGTTGCTATTTCATTAGCTTTAGCAGCTAAACTATTTATTTTTGAATCAACTTCTAGACGATTCATTCTTTCTTCTAAAATACTTCTAAAATTACCTATAATTATAACTTTTGATATTAATTTATTACCATTTTCATCATTTAATAACCAATTTATTCCTTGTGGCATTGTTAAAATTAATAATCCATAAGGATGTTTTAGAAAAACATTATCTGGTTTAGCTTTATCAGGTAATGAAGACATTAAATCTATAAATTCTTTTTCAGTCATTCTTGGGTTTTGTTTAATTCTTTCATATATATAATTATATAAATAATTAATTGTTCTATTCACACCGGAAGGTTCATTTAAATCAAATGGAATATTATTAATTTGTTGCATTAAATTAGCACTTAGAGGTTTTGCAAAACCTAAAACTCCTAAATCTGGTTGTATTAATCCTTTAATTACTTGACCTTGCTGAACCTGTGAAAACATACTTGTTTGTTGTCCTTGTTGTCCTTGTGAAAACATACTTGTTTGTTGTCCTTGTTGTCCTTGTGAAAACATACTTGTTTGTTGTGATGTTCCTAATGTTTGTGCTAAACTAGATTGATTAGATACAATATTACTTATCATATCTTTCCAAACATCTTTATTTAATAATGGTGTTTTAACTTCGGCAATTTTTTTCATTTGTTTAGCTGTTGTATCATTCAAAATTTCATCTAGTGTTCTTGATGGTGTTGTTGTAATATGGTTTATATTTACAAAAATTTGAGCTTTTGTGATTTCTTTGAATTTAATTTGAGATGTTATTTCTTTAATTTCCTTTTGTTTTTCATCCATTTCTTTAAATGCTTTAGTTAATTTTTTAAATTCTTTAACTTGTTCGCTTGATTGTATTTTTGCTAGGTTTAATGATGTTAAAATACGAGGAAGAAAAAATACTAATAAATCTTTTATTTTTTTAGCAATTTCTTTTTCTTGAAATTTATTAATACCATCATCTTGAGACTGTTGCAATTGTTGTTGTAAAAATCCTTGTAATCCCTGTTGTGTTCCTGTTAATCCTAAATTACCTTGCACTAAATTACCTTGAATTAAATTACCTTGAGCTAAATTACCTTGGACTAAATTACCTTGGACTAAAAATCCACTTTGAATAAATAACTGCTTCAAAATACCGATAAAATCATCCATTATAATAATACCAACCATTCTATTTATATTTAATAGATTACCTAAATTAGGATTTTGAGGATTTTGAGGATTTTGAGGATTTTGAGGATTTAAAATAATAATATCTAAATCAGTATCTAATATGGCTAATTTATTTAATATTAATGATATTTCATCTTTTTTATCTTGATCCATTAATAATCTATCATAATTTATTAATTTTCCAATTAAAAAAGATGTATTATTTTTAATATCATCAATTATTATTTGAGTTGCTATAGAATAACCTTGTTTTTTACCAAATATTTGTTGAAGTTTTAAAATATTATTTTTTATTGTAGATGTTAATCTCATAATATCATATACTATACTATCTCCCCGAGGTGATCCTCCATCTTGTTTTTTTAATAATTTTAATTTACTTTTTTTATGATTGTTTTTTAATTCTAATTTATATTTTTTAGTTCTGTTTTTAGTTTTGTTTTTAGTTTTGTTTTTAGTTTTGTTTTTAGTTTTGTTTTTAGTTTTGTTTTTAGTAGCAACTCCACCACCTAAAGAAATATTATTCCAGAAATTAAAAGCATTTTTTAGCTTATTTGATGGTCTAGTACAAGTATTTGCTGCTATACTAGCCGGATCAATATATTGATTTATATTTGTTTTTATTTTTTCTAATAAATCGTAAATGTCCTTCCATTCTTTTTTTAAGTCATTCGTACATATAGGAGCAACACTTTCTAATTCTTTTTTTCTTTTTTCTAAAGCTTTTAAATAATCATCTATTTTTTTATTATTTGATTTATTTTTCTTTATAGAACTTTCTATTATTTGTTTTTTAACTACATCATTTGGGTCTGGTTTTGTAAGTGTTCCAGGTGTTGTTCCAGGTGTTGTTCCTGCTGCTATTGTCGCTTCAATTGTCTTAAGTTCTCCATCTAAATAATTTTTTTCTTTATCTAATTCAGGCTTAAAATCATTAATATCTTTATGTTTTTCTTCAATTTCTTGAATATCATCAAAAGTTTTAACATCTGGCATATCTGGTAATGCTTGATTGGTGTAAGAAAAAATATTTTTTATTGCATTTTTTCTTGCTTGTAAAGCATCTAAATATATTTTTATTTTTTTAATATCAGCATTATTTGTGTCTATGCAGGATTGTATGATTGCTTGATTTGATGAGTCTGTTTCTCCTGCAAATTGTACTTGATGTTTTATTAAATCTTCATTTAAAGCAGTTTGATGCATTGTTGCTAATGTTATTTGCTCTTCAACATCACTAACATTCATTAATGACGGAACATTTTTTTCAGTTATATAAACAAGAGTAGTACAGCTAACAGGTGTTTTACCATTTAAAGCAACTTTTTTTGTGTGTAATTGTGTTAAATAATTTGTGATACTTGCAATATTTGCAGTAGTTTTGTCCACACAAGCTTGAAATTTAGCTACATCAGTAGCATTTGGAGGGGTTTTCACGTTTTCTGCGGCTAATAATCTTTGATTGGTTGTTAATTCAACTTTTAATGCTTTTTGATGTGTTTCTACGAGTTTTATTTCAGCGTCAATAGCAGTAATATCACCAACTGTCGTAAATTCTGAAAGATCTAAAAGTATATGCGCTAAAATATTATTACAAGTACCAGGTGTAGAAGAAGTTAGGATACCTTGTCTATCTATTAATGTATTTAAATAAACTCCCATCTTAGCAATATTTGCGTTAGTTGTAGCTAAACAAGCTTCAATTTCAGCTATTTTAGTAGTATTTTGTGGGGTTGTACCTTTTTCTGTTGATAATTCAGCTTCTATTCTTGTTTGTTCTCTGTTCAACGCTGGTATGGTATCTGTATTAATATTATTTATGTTTATTTCTAAATGACTAATATCAGTAGGATTATTATTATATGTTGATGCGTCAGGTGTATTATTAGCAGGTATATTATTACAAACATAAGGACCAGTACTACCTGAAGTTAAATTCATAACTTCAGCAGCAGCAGCTGCTGCAGCTTCGTCATCATCTACAGTACCACCAATTTGTAGAAAACCTCCACCTGCTTGTATTTTTTCGGCTTCTTTTAAATCTAATTCTAATTGACCGATTAATGCGGCTAAATATTGGTGGTCGATTTCATTTGTGGCTGTTATTAGAACTTCTATTTTTTTATTTAAATTAGAACCTTGAGGTCTATCTATGAATAAATCATCTGATAATAAGCCTAATTCTTTAACAATAGCAGTTTGTATTTCTTTAGTTTTTTTAATTGTTGTATTAAATTCTTCTAACCTAGGAACAATTTTATTTTCAAAATTAGATCCTTCTAATGTAAAACTATTAATAAGCTCATCCATTTGTTTAGAAGCTTCATCAACTCCTTTTAATTTTCTATTCATAATTTTAGGAATTAAATTACTAAAAATTTCTTTAAGAACAGGTTTAATTTTTTTATAATTTTCTTTTTGTGTTTCATATTGATGATTGATATTATTATAATCAGCTTGATTTTTAGCTATTAATTTTGCGTAATCATAAAAAATTTCACGGGTCTCCTTCGCTTTACTTACGATTGCTAATAGTTCTTCTCTTTTTTTTTGATATTTTCCAAATGCAGCATAATATAATTTTGCTTTTTTTAATTGTTTTGGGTCTTGTGAATTTTTATCACTATCTCTATAACGTTCAAATTTTCCTAATTGTATATTAATTTCTTCAAATTGTTTTCCGTGTTTAATATATTCATCCATAGCATCATCAAACTTTTTAATAATTTTAGGATTAACTTTCTTTTTTCTTTCACCTTCTATTTTTGTACGGGTTTTTTTAATTTCTTCATCAGTTGCTTTTTTTCTTTCCTCTAATTCTTTCATAAAATTATTAGTTAAAGTATATTGATAATCAATAGCTTCTATTTGAGGTTTATAATAATCAATTTCATCACCTTTTATAGGAGTTGCTAATTGCATTGCTAAAATATATTCTTTTTGTTTTTCATAAAAAATTAACTGTTGATATCTCACCATTAATTCAGCAATATCATCAATTCTTTTTACTAATAAAGCTTCTAAATCTTTTTCAACAACTTTATATTGATTAGCAACTTTTTCTAATTTAGAAGTTCCTCTTTTTATTTTATCAAAAATAGATAAAATTTTTTTTAAAATTCTCCATAACTTGAATTTTTCAAAAAAACCACCTGATTGTTTTGATATATCAATTTCTTTTTGATTTTCTTTATCAACTTTTTTAAGATATAATCTATGAGTTTTATAATTTGTTTCTTTTGGTTTAATTTTTTGTGTTTCTTTCCTTATTTCTTTCCTTGTTGTTTCTTTTTTTAATTTTTTTTTTATTAATATTTGAGTCATAAAATTTTAATAAAGTTTATTTTACCTTTTATTTAATGAAGAAGAAAAAACAATAAAAATAACATATAATATAATTTTGTAAATAATAAAATTGATTTTTTTAAATAAAATATATTAAAATTTATATTAAAATAGTATAAATACAAAATAATAAATTAATATTAATATTAATATTTATAGCAATAATAATAAGATTAAAATTTTAAAATGCCTTTAGCTATTGACACTTTGTTGATTTCCAATATTTCTTTTTGTAATAAAGAAGCTTCTAATATTCGTTCAAATGAATTCAAGCAAAAAATGATTGAATATATGGAAAACAAGTATAAAATTAAGATTAATAACAAGGATTTTGTTAAAATCAATCCAAATATTCTTAAGAAAAATTTAGAAAAACATCATCATATAATTACATTAAAGACATCTGGAAATCCGTATTATTTCTTTTTAACTAAAATAAAGGGTCAAAATTGTTGTTTTTACATTGACCAAAAGATTGTTGAAGGGCATAATTATCCTAGAATTATTTATGTTCAATATCGTTTCGCTGATTATCTTTTTAATGACACCTTATTTAATGGTGAATTAATTAAAACTTATGATAATGAGTGGTCTTTTCTAATTACTGATTTAATTTTATTAGAAGGTAAATTACTTGATAATACAATTAATATTACTCAACGTGTTGATAATGTTTATAAAATTTTAAGCAATCATTATCAACCTGACCCTATTTTTGATATTTGTCCATTACAAGTACATCGTTTATTCACTTATAATGATTTAGACTATTTAGTTAAAAAGTTTATTCCAAGTCTTGGTTATAACACAAAAGCTATTTGTTTTCATACTTTAAACCCTAAATATGACAGTTATATTTATTATTTCTCTGATGAAGAAAAAAAACTTTTCTTTCGACAACAATCTAAAGTCAAAGAGGATATTTTAGTAAAGCGAGATGCTTTATCAAATGAAAAAGAACAAGTTAATAAAGAGATTCTAGCTAATTTACTATTTATTAAAAATACAACAGATGATTTATATCAAACTTATTGTAATGATGATAATACAGTTAAAGAACTAGGTTATGCTGCAATTCCTACTCAACGGCATAGTCATCAACTAAGAGTTATTTTCGATCAAACACCAGGATCACATTTCTTTAATTGTCGTTATTCAACTATCTTTAAAAAATGGATTCCAATTCAAGAAGTAAAAATTAAAGAACCAGATCAATGGAGTAAAATTAAAAAAATTATTGATACACTAGAAGGTAATTCAGCTTAAAAACACTTTTAAACTTTTTAAAAAAAAGTTTTATCAAAAACATTTAATAAAAAGTGTATTTTTTCTAACACTTTTTTCTAAAAAGTGTTTTTACAGTTAAATACATTTATAATTTTAAATGTAAATATATATTAAATAAATAAATATATATATAAAATATTATAAATATAAATAATAATGTTTAGTAATCATTATGATAAATGGCAAATTTCAAGAATGAATGGAATAAAAAAATATATTTTACCTGATTATTTTAAAGATAAAACATTATTAGAATTAGGTTGTGGATATGCTGATATTGGAAATATGTTTTATAATTTAGGAGCAATTGTAACAAGTAGTGATGCTAGAAAAGAACATTTAAATGTTGTTAATATAAAATATCCATATATTAAAACATTGTTAATTGATTGTGATAATGATCATATTAAAGATAAATATGATATAATTATACATTGGGGATTACTATATCATTTAAATAAAATAGAAATACATTTAGAAGATGTTTTACAAAAATGTAATGTTTTATTCTTAGAAACAGAGGTTTCTGATACAGATGATATAAATTTTTATATATCAACTAATGAAAAAGGTTATGATCAAGCATTTAATAAGAAAGGTATCCGTCCATCGCCAAATTATATTGAAAATATATTAAAAAAAAATGATTTTCAATTTAAACTTATAAAAGATCCTATTTTAAATAGTAATTTTCATTGTTATGATTGGGAGATAAGTAATTCTAAAACTTGGCGACACGGATTACGTAGATTTTGGATTTGTTGGAAAAATATAAACTCTCTATTAATTGCTGATTAAGTTATCATAAAATAAAATTAATTATTTAATATTTTTTAATTTTACTTTTTTTAAAAAAGTATCTAGAAATGACTTTTAATAATTTTTACAATGAAATAAAATAAAAATTTCATCTCTAGGTATTAAACTATTATAATTTTTTTAAAAATTGAAATAAATTAAGATATTAATTCAATAAAATAATAAAATAATTAAAAACATAAAAAATGTCAATTCAAAAAGAAAAAATAAGTAATGAAATAAGTAATGAAATAAGTGAAGATAATATTTTAAATCCAAATATTATTATAGATGAAAAAGCAAAAGTAAAAGCAAAAGCAAAAATATTAACTGAAGATTTAGGAAAGATTTTTGAGAAATCAATTTGTCTTTTGTATAATATTGAGTATGATAGTAAATATAAATATAGTATTGAAGATGCAGATAAATTAAAAGAAAGACTTATAAAATTTAAAGAGGTTTTTCCTTTTAATATTATCCACAGTGCAAAAAATGGTAGTCGTTATGATTTTACGGGTTTAGAGGATTTAAATATTAAATTAAGTGCTAAAACATCTAAAAAAGATGGAAAGGTTTGTCCTCAAGTAATTGGGCAACCATCAAAAAAGAAATTTTGTGAATATTTTGAAATAGATAATTCTAGTGATTTAGAAGAAATTAAAAAATACATTGAAAATAACTTAATTAAGTTATTAAAAAAATATTATGATTTTACATTTGATTGTCCTATTATTTATTATAATAAAAATAAAAACAAACTACTTTTTATCAGGAGAAATAATATGGATAATATTTATTATAATATTGATTGGACTAAATATAATATTGAATTTAGTCATATTAAAAAAAATAAAAAATGGGGTGAAAGTTCATCAATCAGTATTGATAATATAACAATAGGAGAATTTCAAATTCATAATCATCGAGATTGTATTAAATTTAGATGGGCTTTTGAAAATCTATTAGGATTATTTAAAGATTATTTCAATATTACAATTTTATAAACACTTTTTAGGAAAAAGTGTTAGCAAAAAACATAAATTTCTTTTTAATATTTTTTATTTTACTTTTTAATATACCTAGAAATGACTTTTTAAAAAAAAGTGTTTTTAGTAAAACCTTACATAAAGAGGTTTTAAGCAAAAATACACTTTTTTGCTAACACTTTTTCAGTAAAAAATGCTGAAAGCATTTTTTTACGGTAAAAAATGTATTTTTGCTAACACTTTTTCAGTAAAAAATGCTGAAAGCATTTTTTTACGGTAAAAAGTGTATTTTATCAAAATATTCTTTAGAAATTTCGCAACCTTTAAATTTGCGTTTTGTATTTTTACAAGCAATTGCAGTTGTTCCAGAACCTAGAAAAGTATCTAGAACTGTATCATTTTCATTTGAATGTTTATTAATTAATGTTTCAAATAGGATTAAACTTTTTTGTGTTGGATGGAATCGATTTTTACCACCTTGAAGTGGAAAAGTATAAATACCAGTATCATAAGAACTATTAAAAGTTGGACAACTATCTTTAATTGCTAATAATGCAATTTCACGACAATTTGTTAAATAATTAACTTTACTATTTCTAGGTTGTGGATTACTTTTAATCCATTCAATAAATCTAATCTGTTTAAATTTATATTTTTCTAGTAAATCTTTTAAAACTGTTATTTTCCATAAATCAAAAAAGATAATTAATGTTCCACCTTTTTTTAATTTTTTATAATATTCACAAATAAATTGTTCTAATATTTCCATTGTAAATTCATTATCCCAATCTCCATAATCAGTTTTAACACAATATTTTGTACCATAAATAGAACCATATTTCATATATTTTTCTTTTAATTTATCAGCATCATCAATAATATTATTTTCTTCTTTATATTCTTCCCATTCTTCAGTTGTTTTAACAAATTCAATATTATTTTCTTTATTAAATTTAACATTATTAAAATGTTTATCCATACCACTTTCTTTTGAAATAATATATGGAGGGTCAGTTAAAATTAAATCAATTGAATTATTTTCAATTGTTTCTAAATATTTTAAACCATCAATATTTTGAATATCAATATCTTCATTAGGTTTTTCTTTGATTTCTTCTTTGATTTCTTCTTTGATTTCTTCTTTGATTTTGGCTTCTTTCTTTTTTTTAACAATCTTTTTAACTTTTTTAATTGGTTCTTCTAGATTCATTTTATTATCCATTTATATAATTTATATAATTTATATAATTTATATAATTTATATAATTTATATAAATTTTATTATTATTAATATTTTACTATTAATATTATAACTCTTATTCATATTTAAATTCAATTTTTAATATTATTTAATTAAAAATAGGTTTTTTAAGATAAAATATATAAAAAGATTTGGCGGGCATATTAACAATTTGTAAATCTTGATGATCCTCACCTCGACATTTTTAAAATACTTAAAAACATTTTTTTTTCAGTTAAAAAAGCCATAAATGTTTTTAATGGTAAAAAGTGTTTAGCTATTACTAGACAAAATATGCCATATATAAGGTTTTAGTTTAGAGTCTTTAATATCTCTAGATGGTAAATTACCTGTTAATTGATAAACATAAGGTTTAAAAGACGATAAATATTTTGAATTTTGTAAAGATTTAACTAAGCACATTTCTTTAGATTGTCCTAAAAATTCAATTTCCCATAATTGTTTATCTTGTGTAGGATTACAGGTTGAAACTGTATAACTTGTTCCTTTTTCATTTATTTTAAGGCATTTATCCGGTTGATTAGTTTTTTTATCATATTCTTTAATCAAATAAGAATTTGGTTTATTTAATCCACTGTGTTCTAGAAACAACTTTTGATTATGAAACATACTTTGTAAAGGAGATTTAACAACTAAATCTAATAAATCAAATAAACTACCTTTACGAGTATTATTACTATTATTACTATTGCTATTACTATTTCTATTATTATCATTATTATTATCGGTATTTTCATATTTAACATCTTGAAAACCAACTGCATATCCTTCATCAACCATATTATTTAATTCATCTCCTGATAAACTAGAGCTATTTACAG
>Ga0214919_10008250_pt1 | contig 13779 bp, 8 predicted proteins | sample LL1503_MetaG_FD_177994 | JGI IMG/M metagenome (GOLD analysis project Ga0214919, IMG submission 177994) | Freshwater microbial communities from Lake Lanier, Atlanta, Georgia, United States - LL-1503 | ecosystem: Environmental > Aquatic > Freshwater > Lake | place: USA: Georgia | collected 2015-03-15
CTCTTTATGTGCAGCTTCATCCATTTTCAAATCAAAATAACGAGGCTCATAACGCTCCAACTGCTTGTGACTCAAGCGCCAATAAGGGTTTTTGGTTTGATCTTGCATGGTCATTTCAATCTCATGGCGCAAGTCCACACTGAGCTTGTGCTTGAAGAAGATAGCGTCGTGTACACGGGCAATGGGTTCGCGGCCATGTTGGGCAGCTACTTCACAAACAATGTCCATGACTTCGGTTTCATCATGCTGGTAAAGATACGCAAGGATCTTGGACTTGCTGGGTCGGCCACTTGGCGTTTGAAGAAATGATTTGCTGAGCAAGTCCCTACGTGTTGCTTTGACTAATTCATAAAGGTGCGTATCAAGGATGCTCTGCTCGTTAATGTAGGCCTGTACTGTGGGGTCAGCAAGAAAACGTTCTCTGTCAGTGCCGTTTTTGATGATGTCAACTAGCGCTGGATTTGTCCACCCACCAGATTCATTCTGCCAGCCAGTGGTGTTTTGACGGGCGCCAAAGCTGATGGCTGTAAACGCCTGCTTGAGCAATTTCGGTTGTAGATCTTTGTGTACTGGGCTGTCATCTCCAAATGTGAAGTACTGCACTGTGCCCATGAAGTCAGCTTTGTCTTCCAGAAAATTTAACGTGGCACTAAAGACCTTACGTAAATCCTTGCCCTGCCCATACGCATCGATGTATTGTTTGGCCCAACCCATCTTCCAAGCCACAACACTTGAGCGGATGTCGTACTCCCAACAGTCACCCAGCACTGCGCGTCTTAATTCCTTGTTGATGTTTTGAACACTGGTGCCCTCGTAGTACATGCGTCCAAAGAGGCTGGGCTTTTTGCGCTGCACGTAGTAGCCATCCATCACACTGGATATGGCCAAAATAATTCGTGCTTGACGCAGCGCTTGGTCCATCTTCTCTTTTGTAATGTGTTCGGATTCTGTAGTTAGCCAGATGATGTAGCTTTTGACGCTTTCCTTGTCAACCGGTACAAGGTCAAATAACTCTTCAATCTCTGGTGATTTGATCCTTTGCTTGAACTCGGGAAACAGCAGATTTAAAACTTGGTAATTTCCAAAGTCATCGCCGCATAGGTACTGGTCAATTTCTCTATCGCTTTTGCCTGAACGCAAAATCTTGTCCTCTACTGCCAGCGTGTCCACCATGGTGACCAGCTTGGTCAATTTGCACTGGCTCACACTGCCAGTTAGGTTTGAACCAGTAATCACCGACTCGACCAAGTTGAAATTGTTGTTCCTGAGCCATGCATGCACACGCAGCTTTTTGGGTCCAATCTGACCGCCTTGATTTGCAAGCTGCTGGAGTGAAATGGCAAATAAATCCAACTTGCGCTGCAGGGGCGTTGCAGCAAAATGCAGGCTTTTGAACAGCATGGCTTCCAGCACGCTGATGTATTTAGCCAGTGCTCTGTGTGCTGTATTCGCAGGCTTGGGAAACGCCTTTTGCAACGCTTCGTAGACCTGTGCATCAACGGTGATTTTGATCATCTGCCACCCCATGTAGTCAGGACTTGGAAATCCTGGAATTCACACGTATTTAGCTGGAATATACAGATTATCTAGAAAAATAAAAAAGTCACACGCTTATAGTAATTGACCAATCGAGTCATGAGCACATGTGCCCAAATGACCCATAAATGGGTCACTTGGACTGATTGAAGTCAAATCAAGCAAGTCCTTCTTTTGTCTGGCACGAGTTCCGAAATGACTAGGCGGCAATTTCGATAAGTACTTGATGCACACCTACCAAGCATCAGTTCGCGCACAAGTTCGAGGCCGCAGCCAAGTGATCAAAACCGAAGTTCGGGCCCTGAACGCGCAAGACGCGCGTTGGTTGCTATGGGCTCAGTGGGGATTTCACAGCATCCAGTCTGGCCCTAGTCAGGTCAATACTCGCTAGGCAGCATGATCACCCAGTGCTCACCGTCCCAGCAGGCATAAAGTGAAATGGCATGCATTGGAAAGTCCGTATATGGGATCTCTTGACGAGCGTGTTCTCTGCCACTGCCGTCCTCGTAAATCATTGTTGCCCTGTTGCCCGTGACTGTCACGCGCACTTGGACAAACCAGTCCTCTGTGCCAATCTCGCTTAGATGACTGGCAATAGCATCCATCATCCAAAAACACTCAGCCTCTTCGGCCAGGTACTTGGTGCCATCAGTCAGCAGGTGCCTGCGGCTGATACGAAAATAGCCAGTTGTTCCAATAAATTGTGTCAGTTGGGTTGAATCAAATTTTTTCATCTGTAGTCCTCTTGTGTAACTACAGTATGTTTTCAGATACGCAGATGGACAACCGAAGCTTGGTAACCCGATAACTTGAACGGATACCGAGTAAAAATCACCATGGTGATTTGATAAGTACTCCACCTAAAAAATCCGCAGCTCAGAAATTTAGACCTGCAGGACCCATTCGGGCTGTAGATACAAACCACACTACTTGCATAAATTTCAGTCGTTACTCGCAAAATGCGACGCGTTTAAAAGCCCTATAGCGTGTCGATTTCCCTGCCCGAATACTTTGAGTGCTGAGAACACAAATCAGCGCTTGTAGGGCTTGCTCGCCAATCTGCGCTGGTTATCCACAGCTCGTGCAAGTTATCCAAGAAAAATCACGAAAAATCTAGCTTTTCATAGATTCCTAGGTTTGAGCGTTGAAATCATTGAAGAAAAAAACCACTAAAAAGTTATCCACAGTCAGTTCATTTCTCCCTGCTGCACCCCAGAAACCCGACTGTTTGGCAGGACTCAGGTTGCTCTGATAAATATATGAAAACACAATGCAATTAACGCAAACACATGATTTAGGAGATAACACCATGGCACAAGCAAAGACACTGACAACTGCTGAAATTGAGCGCTTGTTAGCACACATCAATACACGCAAGTACTCAGCCCGTAACAGATCAATGATGCTGCTAACGCACTGGGCAGGTTTAAGAATCGGCGAAGTAGCCTGCTTGCGCTGGAGCGATGTCACAACCACTGATGGGCAGATTAAAGATGAAATTCGCTTGCTGCCCGACATGACAAAAGGCCGTCATGCCCGCACTGTGTTTGTCAGCGCAAAGCTAAAAGCAGAATTGCAAGCCTATGCTGAGCAAGCAAAGTACGTTGATCGTAGCTATCCATTCTTTGCTAGTCAAAAGAGTATTAAGCTTGGATTTAGCGCAAACAGCTTGGCACAAACTTTTGCTCTGATTTACGATGGCGCTGGACTTGAAGGCGCTAGCAGTCACAGCGGACGCAGAACGTTTTTAACCAACTTGGCCAACAAAGGCACAGCCATCCACATTTTGAAAACCCTAGCTGGGCATCGCAGCATCAGCACTACCGCAGCGTATTTGTACAGCAGTCCAAGTCAATTGAAAGCCGCTGTTGAATTAGTCTAATTTCGAAAGTTTAGTTACATCTACAAGCTTGTACATGGTGACAAGCTCATCTTGTATTGCTCGCATGATGGCACGAACATCACTCCACTGGGAAATCATTGGCTTTAAATTTGGATATGCTTTTTGTCTTTCGAATGGCGGTAAATTTTTATCACTAATATTTTCCCACCAATAACGATAGTCAGCTTGCCATCGCTCAAGAAACGGACGTAATACGTCACGCATAGATCGATGAATTAATGCACCCAGATGATTTTCAATTCCAGCCCCAGTATTAATGCCCAATATTTTTCTTGGTCTAACATAGGTTGAGCATACTGGGAACTGACGCATGATTTTCCTAGCTTCTCCAAAGAATACAAATAGAGATGCAAGACTTTCCGCATAAACCTCACCTGAAAAATCTGTGCAATCACGATCTTCTGATTTTCCCGTTACAGCGATCCTAGTAGCCAGTTCTGTATAAAGCTCCCATGCGCACTGCCTATCACTTTCTTCAAAATCTGCGCCAAGCTTTAAAAAACCAATATCTATTGAGAAGTTGCCTTTTTTCATCACAGCCATATTTTTATCCATTTCGTTGGCGCAACGGCCTTGAGTTATCGATCTGAAACTTAGACTTTGAGACAGCAACGTTTATTAATTTCGTGAGCTCGTGTTTAGTAAGATTTTGCCAATGTGCCCATGCTGCATAACCGCTTCTAACATTATCCAAAAATCGGTCTGGGACAATAATTTCTCCATTTGGATTCTTACTATGCTTGGGAAGAACGATGCCAACGAGGCCATGGCATTTATCTAATGTCGCCTTAATTTCCCAATCAAGATATTTGCGTTCATGGCTTTTTTCTCCGATCAACACAATAGTGCAAGAAGTGCCATTTATGTGTTGTTCGCGGATTCGCCGCATTACATATTCGGAGTCATTACTCTGAATAATTCGATCTAGTGAATTATCTCGAATTGCCTCATACTGATCGTGAAAAAGCATTGTAAATTGGTCATAGTAAAACTGATCATTTCCATGGTGGTAGCTTATAAATACCTTCCGTCTTTTCGAATACATTAACGCGGCAGCTAGGCCGTTAACATTTTGATCGCCGTAAATGGAATTCATGCTTATTGAAGTACGTTTTTACTTCACCAGTTCCATCAGTTTTCCATACCCGTCCACGACTTCGTATTTCACTTGATCAGATGTGATCTTGGCGAAGAACCTTCGTGCGCATTCAATTTTGCTTTCTTCGATTTTTCGCAGATCCATGCTGGACATTGATCCCTTGGTCTCAGCGACAAAGTAAACGTGCTTGACCTTGCCTTCCTGAAAGGCAATGGCCCAGTCGGGGTTGTAGTTGCCAACAGGGGTAGGAATGAAGAACCCGCGAGGTAATTTAGCGTAGACCACCACCTCGGTGCTCGCATCTAGCTCCCGCACGAAATCACGTTCATTTTTGGAATCAGTGAAAACGTAGTCGTAGATGTGGTGGTTGGCCTTTACCGCCTTGCTGAAATCTTCCTTGGGTTTGTCTTGGGTGAAGATGTCCATGGTGTGGGTGTCGCCCGTGGGGTCGTAGGCAATGTGCTCCACGATCACAGTCGCCTTCTGCTCGTTCATCAGGCGTGCAGCCTTTTGCATAAAGTCTTCCGGGTTCGTTCGGTACTGACTGAACACGGCTTTATTGATGGCCTGCAAAACACTGGCTACAGTTGCGCGGGTAAGTTGTGTCTCACCTGCAAGTCTGCCAATTAAGTCGTACTTGACGGCAGAATGGGCTGAAGCAGCTGAGTAGTCTGTCGTGGACGCTGTAACTTTGAACGATTCACCCTGACGAATACCTTCATAAGTTGCGGTATCAAGTTGTTCCCCACCGATCACTGTGTACTGCATAGGGCTAACTTTTAGTTCTGCCTCTAATGCTTTTACACATTTCGCTACTAGTTCTGTCGTTTCAAATTCCACCGTGTAGGCGGCTTTACGATTAATACGATTCCAAAGGGCTTTAAATTCGGTTTTATCGAAGTTGGCGTTTAGTGGGTTAGTTTTTGCTCTTCGATCGTCTTCCGGTAGTGGCAACTTCGCATCACTGAAAACAGTGTCAATCAGTGCAAAAACTGCATCAGCGTGCAATTCCAACTCAGGTGGTAAAGCAGCAAGCAGGCCTTCTTTCTTTGCTTCTTGGTAGGCCTCGGCGATTTTGTCTTTGTCGTCGGTATAGTCGTTTTTAAGTAGGTACTTGTAAATCTGCTTAGCCAGTAGCGGGGTCACTTCCACATCACCCGAAGCCGTTTTTAAGACCTTACCTGTGAAGTACGATTCGTCGGCCACTCGTGGTCGATCTAACAAATCTTTGCTCATATCACTTTGCAAGGCGGTCACGAAATCTTTGTAGCTCTCGCTGGCCACAACGGTCAACACGTTAACTTGGTGAACCGTGGCTGGGTTATCCATGCGGTCGCCATACTGATTAACCGATAAACGTAAGCCGCGCCCGACTTCTTGTCGGCGGCTCACTGTGTTGTCGCTGTGCTTAAGTGTGCAAATCACGAAAACGTTTGGGTTGTCCCAGCCTTCACGCAGTGCAGAGTGCGAGAAGATGAACCGAACTGGTTCATCGAACGACAGCAAACGCTCTTTGTCTTTTAAGATCAAGTCATAAGCATCGACGTCATCAGTTTCATTTGATTTTTTCCCTGTCTCGGGGTCAACCATCCGTTTGGTTTTCTTGTCGATTGAAAAATAACCGTTATGCGTTTTTGCTGTCGCGATGCCCTTGAGATAACGGTTGTACGGGGTGTCGTCCAGCGTTAGCACCTCGGCTAGTTGCAAGTTGTACTCTTCCTCAAACATTTTGGCGTATTCGCCTGGTTGCTCGCCCGCTTCGTCATAACTGCGGTACTTGCTAACTGTGTCGATGAAAAACAACGACAGAACTTTGATGCCTTGCGAGAAAAGTGATTGTTCCTTTTCGAAGTGGGCTTTGACTGCCTCTCGAATCTGAATTTGACGCAAAGCTGGCTCACTCACATCTCCAGTAGCCTCACCAGCTAATAGCTCATGGCCATTGGTGAACATCACCGTATTGGTGAGGGCATTGATGTCGTCCACCACAAAGCCCCTGTATTGTTCCAGATTGCCGGAAATATCAAAGAGATTATCTTTACGTGATAGCTTGCGCAGCACTCGCTTGATACCGTTGTTCTGCTTGATTTCCAATTCAACCCTTGCTACAGGAGCACTGGTCGATACCTCAATAGATTCCAGATAGAGATAAGCATTCGTACCAGTAAGACCCTTGACCGATATGCCGCGTACGGCGATTTTCTTGACCAACTTTTGGTTGTAGGCATCGAGGGCGTCGAGCCGGTGAATTTTGTTGTGTGTCGTCTTGTGGGTGGCCGAGTAACGCAGCACAGCCAAAGGCTTAAAGTTGGCCAGTGAATCCAACGTCTTGCCGCCTTCCATTTTTTGAGGCTCGTCCAGAAACAGAATAGGTCGATTGGCACTGATCACATCAATAGGCTTGCGGGACTGGAAATCGTCTAGCTCTTCATAAATGCGACGGGCATCCTTCCCCGTCGCATTGAAGGCTTGTACGTTAATTACCATGACGTTAATCCCCGCGTCACTGGAAAAACTCTCCAAGTTGTTTAATTGCTTTGAGTTATAGATGAAGAATCGAGCGCGCTTCTTGTAATCGTCCAAAAAGTGTTCAGCCGTTATTTCAAGAGATTTGTGCACTCCTTCACGAATGGCGATGCTGGGCACCACCACAATGAACTTGCTCCACCCATAACGGGCATTGAGCTCGAACATGCTTTTGACGTAACAATAGGTCTTGCCCGTGCCAGTTTCCATTTCCACATCCAGATTGATGTCGCACACCTTGGTTTTGACCAAGGCGGCAGAAAGAGGCAGATTCTGTCTACGCTGAACGGCATGAATGTTTTCAAGCATTTGACTCGGCGTCAAAGCTAAATCTGCATTCTTGAATCCTGCTGTCTCCAGCGCTGCCATAGCTTGACCTCTGGCGTCCATGGCTCGGCCTGGATCCATACGATAGTTCAAGCCCTCGCGCTTGGGTTGCCCGGCAAAACAATCCGCCACGGCTTCGACGGCGTTGGTTTGATAGCTTTGTTTTTTAAATTTCAGTTTCATGAATGCGCCGCTCAAATCGTTTTAACGTCAGTCGCGGGGCTCATCAGCTTGAAGATTTGCTCAACGTTAATTTTCACGCTGTCACTTGCAAAGCCTGCATCTCGGAACACGGCGCGTAAAGGCTCCCTTTTTGCCAACTGCTTGACGAATTCTTCACTCACGCCCTCTTCAAAGCAAGCAGCCAGCGCATTGCCATCCACAAAATAGACGGTTTTGCCTGCAATTTTTTCTTGTGCAATGGGTAACGCTAGGTCAACCCCCCAGTCGAGTAGCACTTGGAACAGGAGGTCTTCTGGCGTACGGCCTTCGCGAATGTTGTTTACCTGATCGGAAAGCAGGTCTTGAGACACGGCATCGGGGGTATAGAACACTTCTTTCATATTCGAGGTGTCAATTTTCAGCACCCGAAAACCTATGTCAATATTAGTGATATCAAGTGAGTCTTTATTTTTTGTCTTTATTTTCAGGCCCGCCAATTTGATCCGCTCCTTGCTAATTTCCGCAATAGATTTGAATCCATCCAATGAAGCCTCAGATTTTTCATCCAAGAATTCTGGTATCTGAACCATGATGAATTTTCTTGATCCGCCATCTTCAGCGTTTAATTGCATTACTGAGTGTGCTGTTGTTGATGATCCAGCAAAAAAATCAAGAACTATGTCGTCTTTCTCTGTCGCAATCGAAAGGCAACGGGAAATTAACCTTGTTGGTTTTGGCGTGTCAAAGTAAGCCTTGCCATCAAAAAGCTCCTTGATTTCTCGTTTTGATTCTTGGTTATGTCCAACTTCAGAAGAGAGCCATAAGGTATCTACTTTTCTTCCCTGTTGAACTTCCGAAAGATAACGCTTTAATCTAGGAAACGCATCTCCATTTTTCCCGAACCAAATTCGCCCTTCTGAAACCATGCGCTTGAGGTTGGTTTCAGCGTAAACCCAATGCTTTCCTTTTGGAACGTTGAACACGTTTCCTGTGGGACCCGTTATTTCAAAATAACCACCGGTCCGTTCTTCGTTTGCAACCAAATCACCAGATGCCCAAGGTCCACGCGGATCGTTGTCTGGATTTGTAAAACGAGCGTCCATAGACGCTGTTCTGGCTAGTAGCTTTATTTCAGAAAGCTGAATATTTTTTGCATAACAAAGCAAGTATTCATGTGAGTCGGAATAGTACCGAGCGTCATTTTTGGTGCTGTGAATTTTTTGCCAAACTATCTGTGCGAGAAAATTGTCTGGGCCAAAAATTTCGTCGCATATTTTTCTTAAATTTCCAACTTCACCATCGTCTATTGAAATAAAGATAATTCCGTTGTCTTTAAGTAAAGACCTTGCTAACTTTAAGCGCGGATACATCATTGACATCCAATCGGAGTGATAGCGTCCGTTGGCGTCCGAATTGGTAATCATCCGGTTGCCTTGTGCATCGCTCTGATTTGATCTCTCTAAATAAGAGGCGGTATCTTCCGCAAAGCTATCGTTGTAAATGAAATCATGACCTGTGTTGTAGGGTGGGTCGATGTAAATCATCTTTACCTTGTTTAGGTAGCTTTCGAGTAACAGTTTCAACGCATCTAAGTTGTCGCCCTCAATGAATAGATTTTTCGTGGTGTCAAAGTCCACACTCTCATCACGTTGTGGACGAAGAGTCTTGGCTATAGGAGCATTAGCGGTCAGCAATGCCTCTCTTTTACCTGGCCAATTTAACTGGTAACGCTCTTGCGGGCCTTCGATAACGCCCCCTGACAACTCTTGTCGTAGTTGGTCAAAATCGATAGAGTGCTTTACCACCCCATCCTCACCGGTAGCTTCCACTAGGCAGTTTGGGAAGAGCAGTGCCAGCTTTTCGATGTTGACCTGAGTCAGGTCCGAGCTATGCATTTTAAGTTTTTCCATGATTTCAACTTTGTTTTTTAATTCGTAAGATTTGCAAGTTCTTGCCGTATTGCGCGCAACTGGGCATTGATTTCGACCTTGCGATTGAACTGCTTTTCTTTGGCTAGCTTGCCGGTTATTCTTTGAACTTCGTTTTCTTTAAGGCGTAGATTCTCAACCCGCGTCACCAACCCCGCAATGGTCTCGTTCTGTCTTAAAGTGAGTGGGATCAATCTTTGTAATATCAGTTCGTAAAGGATGCCCAAATCAATTGCAAGGGGCATTGCTTCTCTTTCGACGTCGTTTGGCATCCATTGAGTAGAGAAGTAGTCGCTCACAACCCAGCGATTGTTGTCTGCCTCACTGGGACGTTTGAATGCCGCCACTACTTGTGTCTTACCTTCAAAGTTCAACTCAAAAATGATGGGAAATTGAACTGCACCATCGATGCAGCGAAGAATCTCGTGATTGAGCGCAGACGTTTTGAGATGAATGGCAAATATTTGTATCTCTGGCACACCTGGCTTTGATGTCAAGTTGATCGTCTCCGTTGCAAGCTTGTACTGCCAGACAATCTGCTCCACTTGGCGCACGAACATTTCACGAACAGCAGGGGTTACGCCACTATGTTCGTAAATTTTGTTCTTGGGCAAGACCCGCCCAAAAGCAGCCTGCTTGGGGTAGCTGATGAATGGTGACAGAGTTGCTTGACTCATCCGGCGTCCTGAATCACAAGGAAGGTGATCAACTCGAAGTCGTCCAGCCCAGCGATAGTGTTGACTAGAGCAGTTGTATTACCGCCGCTAAAAAGGCTGTCCAGGTCCTTCTCTTCCTTCACCTCAATCATTGAACGTATTGTCTTGCCCAGCAGGTCTGAGTAAGTCTGCATCTTTCGGCCATCAGCAGTCTCTTCATTGAACAGGTTGCAGACATCGGAAATTGGGATCGCTTGGCCTTTACAACAGCTTCGAACTAAATCAAGAAGTCGTTTCACTTCAGTGTGATCGCTGATTACCTCTCCTTTCCGGTTGATGTAGACAAGGTAGTAAGGATGCAGGCGGTTGTGTTGGTTGACAGTGACGTTGGGATTGAGGTTTCGCAGCGTAAAGATCACGCCAGGTTGCAAACCCAGTTCAGGTTTTGCCGGGACAACAGCGTGCATGCCGCTGGGCACGTTGTTCAAGTCGCCGTTAGCTTTGACGTAATTGAGCAAGTCCATTCTGAAATCATTGAGCCCTAGGTCGGTGATCGATACACCCGTCTTGAGTTCTTCCAGTTCAATCACTTCTTCTTGCAACCGCCTAAGTTGCTCTTTCCGATACGAGACATCATTTGCTTGAGCACTAAGGACGTTGTCATCGCCGGTTGCCGTTACGTCGGCAATCATCATTCGACTTTCAACCCTCTCTTTGAGGTTGATGTACTCGTCAAGTGAGATGTCTGGCCAGTAGTTGACAAGCTGAATGCTGGCGTTCGTGGAGCCAATTCGGTCAATCCGACCGAAGCGCTGAATGATCCGAACTGGGTTCCAGTGGATGTCGAAGTTAATTAGGTAATCGCAGTCCTGCAGGTTCTGGCCTTCAGAAATGCAATCAGTACCTATGAGCAAGTCAATTTCAGCGGGTTCGCCGGGCAGAACGATGGCTTTCTCTTTAGATCGGGGGGAGAACAGTGTGAGCAATTCCTGAAAGTCATAGGACTTTTTCAGGGTCGACTTTGGAGCCGAGCTGCCGGTTACTTTGGCGCTATGCAGTTGTTGAATTTCCAACAACTCTGTAGCCAAATTGGCGTAAAGGTAGTCTGCGGTATCGGCAAAGGCAGTGAACAACAGAATTTTTTTATTGCCCGGATTGATGGGGTTTGCTAGTTTTCCAAGGATCAAAGACTTGACGTGTTGGAGCTTTGCATCATCCGCAGGAGTAACCTTGTTCATAGAAATCAGCAGACCGTCGATGATTTCCATGTCCACTTGCAGCTCATGCTCCCAGGATGGAAGATCCATGTCACCCAAGCTAATCTTTACCTTGTTGCCAATTTCGCTGTAACCAAGGTTTGGTAAGTCGTCTTCATCGGCATCCAGGTTCTCCATTTGGCTGGTCAGGTCATCAACATTGACGGCTTCGCCTGTTTTCTTGAAAGCGCTGATCTTGGTCAACGTGTTTGCGTTGTTGACCCGTAAAGAAGTCAGTGTCAAACGAAACGACTGAATTGAACTTTCCAAACGCTTTAGCAGGTTGGTCGTCATTAAGGCTTGAAGGCTTTTTTCACGGTCTACCTGCTTCAACTTACCTTTGCCCGCTACTTCTGTGTCGTACATATCCTCGTACTTGCTGAGGCGACTTGGAAGAATGTAGCTAATTGGTGCGTAAACCGCGAGTTTCAGCAAGGAGAGCTGAGCAAAAATCTCGTTGAAACTCATCACATCAGTCCGTTGCGTCAACGGCGAATGGAATGACAAGGGCTTGAGCCGTTCTGGGAACGGGCCGATATCTTTTGTATCGTAAAAGGTCTGAATGTGTTTGCGTGAACGAGCGATGGTGACGCTGTCTAGCAACTCAAAAAAATCAAACTCCAACGTCTCAAGAATCGCCCGTGCAGTCCGCTGTTCTGGGGGAAGCTTTGCCCATGCGTTGAAGCTGGCTTGGGCATTGCTGAAAATCTTCTCAACAGTTTTTCCTGTGCGCAACTTTTTAGTTAGATTTTCAGAATCCCCCTCATAGGCAAGAGCCAATTGGTTTCGAAGGTCATTGAATCGGTTGTTTACTGGTGTGGCCGATAGCATCAAGACCTTCGTTTTCACACCGTCCCTGATGACTCGGTTCATCAATTTTTGATAGCGAGTTTCTTTTTCCTTGTAGGCATCGTTGTTGCGAAAGTTGTGTGATTCGTCAATGACGACCAAGTCGTAATTGCCCCAATTAATTCGATTCAAAGGTGTACCAAAAGACTCGCCACTGGTTCTGTTCAAGTCGGTATGGCACAGCACGTCGTAGTTGAAACGATCTTTGGAAAAAATATTAGTCTTAAGGTTGCGGTTGTAATTCAACCAGTTGTCTGCCAGCTTCTTGGGGCATAGCACCAGCACCGATTTATTGCGTAGCTCGTAGTACTTGACCACCGCTAAGGCCGTGAACGTTTTGCCAAGGCCCACACTGTCAGCCAGAATGCAGCCGCTATAAGTTTCCAGCTTGTTGATAATGCCGGTCGCTGCGTCCTTTTGGTAATTGAAAAGCTTGTTCCAAATAAGCGTGTCTTGATAGCCGGTCCGGTCATTTGGCAGAACGTCTTCATTGATGTCTTCAAGGAACTCATTGAAGATGTTGTAGAGCATCAAGAAGTAAACATGTTCGGGTGAGTTTTCTTGATACACAGATGCAATGTGATCGCAAATCTGAGCGGTTACATCTTCAAGCTTTTCTGGGTCAACCCAAATTTGGTCAAAAAGGCTGATGTAGGTAGACGTGAATGCGGCCTCGTCCATTTTGTTGACCAAATTTGATACGGCGTTTCCTTGCTGGTACCCAAGATCAACCGCAGTGAAACCGTGCAAAGGCATGTAGGCAGTGGCCGCGTCTTTAGCCTGCACGCAAGCAAACTGCTGCATTGGAGCCTTGCTGCGGTTGGATTTGAACGTAGCTTTGCGGCGCATCCAATCAGCGCACTCTTTGGCAATGGCTCGCTGGGTCAGCTTGTTGCGGAGTTGAATTTCAAACTCGCTGCCGTAAAGACTTCGTTCTCTATCAGACTTAGGGATATGAAATTCGCGACGTTGCTTTTGTACCTTGTCCGTAACTTCATCTGCAATAAATGTAGGTGACGTAAAAATGAAACTAAGCTCATCAATCTTCTCTAACTCAGACTTGAGTGCTTCAAAGGCATACATAGAAAAACATGAGGCAGCGATTTTTAGTCGCGCTTGAGGCTTAAGCGTCTTCTTCAAGTCATCACCGAGCAACCGATTGATGTTGTCAATAAGTTCCATTAAACGGTGCCCCTTTGAATTGCGAAGTAGCCCGGTGCCAAGGCTGCGCTTTCGACACCGTAAAGCGTTTGTAAATTGCTCAAAGATAAATGATGCGTCTTGGGATCGAGTTCGTGCTGCAAAGTGCAATCCACTGCCCACCTTCTTAACGCATATCCAACTAAAGGCGCTCGCATATCAAGAACCAACATCCCATCTTTCATTTGATAGTCGGCCTCAATAGCTTCTGGATGTTCGACTCCGGGATGAGGCACCAACTCAAGTCGAACCACCCTCGCCCACTGAACATCAGCTTCAATTCTTTGATTCAGTGGAATGTCAATCTCTAGCGGCTTGGCTTTGACTATGCGAGTGA
>Ga0214919_10008253_pt1 | contig 13777 bp, 11 predicted proteins | sample LL1503_MetaG_FD_177994 | JGI IMG/M metagenome (GOLD analysis project Ga0214919, IMG submission 177994) | Freshwater microbial communities from Lake Lanier, Atlanta, Georgia, United States - LL-1503 | ecosystem: Environmental > Aquatic > Freshwater > Lake | place: USA: Georgia | collected...
ATAATATATGCAATTGCTGCAACAATTAATATTATTAATAATGTTTTTAAAATATTATTAGAATCAGAATTTGAATTAGTTATATCTAAATTTTTTACCATATTATATTTATTACTAATAAAAAAAAATTTATCATAATACAAATATAATTAGAAAATAATTTATTTATATTTTTAATTATATAAATTTTTTAGTTAAAAACTATCTTTTTACTTAATTTCTTTATTAATTCATGTTTTTTATTATTTTTAATGATTTTATTTTCTTTTATTTTTTCACCTATAATTTTATTTTTTTTAATTTTAATTTCATTTATAATAAAATTATTTAATTCTTTATTTAATTCATTTTTTTCTATATCTTCTTTTGCATTTGTTTCAGAATATTCTATAGATTTTTGATGATTTATATTATTTTCTATATTTTCAATTATTATATCTTCACATAATAAACCATTATTTTCACTATTTTCTATATAAATATTTTCATCGTATATTTTATTTTCTTCAATTACTTTTTTTTCAATTATATTATCAATCTCATATGTATTAATATTTTTATCCAATAATGTTTGTAATGTGTCTACTTCAATAGTATTGTTTATTAATTCTACATTTTGTTCTTGATCATATTTTTCTTGTGTTATTATATCTAAAATTTCCCATTCTTCATTAATATAATCATTTGATATTTTTAATCCTTTAAATATAATATTACATAATACATAAGTTCCTTTTGATAATTTAGATATTTCATTCTCAATATTAGATGATATACATATTCTAATAAATTCACTTTCTTTTTGCTGATCAATTGGTCTTCTTACTTTAATATCTAATCCAATTTCATCAAATTCTGTATTAAACCATTCCATACTTTTTTCTTTAATTTTTTCTTGAGATATTTCATGAATTTTATTAATAATAAACATAAATTCTCCAATTTGATTATTAAAATCTAATTCATCATTTGTCTCTAATATCAAATATTTTTTTGCAATTGTTTTTTTTTTATTTAATGTAACATGTATTGGTTTTAAAATTTTTAAAAAAGGTGTTTGACATTTAAAATAATCACCATTTTTATCTTTTACATGAATGAATCTTTCATTCAATGAGAATGTATAATTAAATTTATTTAAACTATTAATATCATTATAATTAAAATTATCGTAAGATTCGTCTGCTAATAACATTTATTATATCTTTATAAAAAATATTTTATTTATTAACGCGAATTATCAATGTTATTTTAATACAATTATTTTATTAGCGTATAATATCATTCCAACTTTATTTTTTTCTTTTTTATCATTTCTATAATCCCATAGACCATATATTTCAAATAATACTTTAACATATGATTGTTTTGGTAAATCAAAGATAGTTTTTAAATAATTATTATCATTATCTTGATATTCAATCGTTGTTATAATATTATTTTTCATAGTTCTTATTTTACATTCAATTAAATCATCTTTTTTTTCTCGTTTTTTTATTATACTTTTAAATTCATTATCATTAATATTTAATTTTTCTTTAACTATTTTTTCAATATGTAAAAAAATTTTTTTTAAATGATTATGATTAAAATTATTATCTTTTTCGTCTAATTCTAATCTTATTAAATATTTATCATATTCATTATCTAATCCAAATGGAAGAAGTATTGGCGGACTCCAAAATTTTAGCACAGTATTATCATGTAAAATTTGATATATATTTTCATTATTTTTTTTAAACTCTAATTTATTAATATCTAATTTCATTAATAATATATATAATAATAATTTTAATATTAAAAATTGAAAACTATTTTATTAATATTAAAAATTGAAAACTATTTTATTAATATTAAAAATTGAAAACTATTTTATTAATAAAATATTTATTATTTTTATTAAATATTAATACAATGAATACACAATTAAATCTTGTTTTTTCTTTACCAGATATGTTAATTAATAAAATATACGAATATGATAATACTTATCATAAATATAATACAAATAATTTTAAAAAAGAATTAGAGAATATGTATATGAAATTAAAAATCAAACAGTGTAAAAATGAAGTTATTGATTATATACTATCATTTATTGATGATGAATGTTTATGGTTTAATGAGTATGGATATAAAGGATATCATTATGATTATGATGATAATTTTAAAAAAAAACGTTTAGAATATAAAAATGAAAATGATTTTGATGTTTATATTCATCCATATAAAGATGGTCTTAATTACTTTAAAGTTCTTCCAAAAGGAAAAATAGAAAAATGGTACAATAATGCTTCTTTGAAAAAATCTTATCAATATGATGGATATTTTTGTCATAAATATAATGAATCAGATAATTTATTAGATTTATATAAAAATCCTGACAATCTTACTATACCTGGATGGGTCGGTAGCGTAGAAGATGGATATCATTATGATCCATTTCTACATACAGATATTTGTATGTTTGGTTAAATATTTTGTTAGTAGAATTTTTAATTTGGATGACTATATTATAAAAAGTATATTTTATAATAAAAACATTTTTCTAAAATTTTAAACATTTTTTTGAAAATAATAATATATTAAATATAATTATATGGAAATATTTTTAATTTTTCCAGTTCATTTATTTAAAAATATTGATAAATTAATAAATAAAAATGTATTTTTAATTGAAGATCCTAAATATTTTACATATTTAAAATATCATAAATTGAAATTAGCATATCATAGAGCAACAATGAAATCGTATTCAGAATATTTAATTAAAAATAATATAAAAGTTGAATATATTGATTTTTATAATGTTAATAAATCTTTTTATAAATTATTAATTAATAAAAATAAGAAAATTTATATGTATAATCCATGTGATAAAGTATTAGTTAATAATATATTGAAATATATTCCTAATATTATTATAGAAGAAACATTAAATTTTTTAATTAATGATAAATTAATATATGAAAATATTAATAATTTTTATAATGGAAAAAAATATAGTCATCAAAATTTTTATAAATGGCAGAGAAAAAGATTAAATATATTAATTAAAAATGACGGAACACCAACAGGTGGTATATGGTCATATGATAAAGAAAATCGTAAAAAAATTCCTAAAAATACAGTAATTCCTTCTATATTAAAATTAAATAATAATAATTATATAGATGAATCAAAAAAATATGTTGAAAAATATTTTAATAATAATTATGGTAGTTTAGATAATTTTATATATCCAATTAATCATGAAGATTCAAAAAAATGGTTATTACAATTTTTAAAATATAAATTTGAAAATTTTGGAATATATGAAGATGCTGAAAGTGAAAAAGATCCATTTTTATTTCATTCTGTATTAACACCAATAATGAATATTGGATTATTAACAGATAAAGATGTACTTGATATTGTATTAAAATATCAAAATAAAGTTCCAATTGAATCATTTGAAGGATTTATAAGACAAATTATAGGTTGGAGAAATTATATGTATACTTTATATATATTAGAAGGTAATAATTTAGTAAAATCTAATTTTTTAAACCATAAAAATAGATTAAATAAAAAGATTATGTGGACTGGTAAAACAGATTTATTACCAATTGATAATATTATAAATAAAATAGTTAATTATGGATATGCCCATCATATTGAAAGATTAATGTATTTAGGTAATTATATGTTATTATGTATGATTAATCCAAATGATGTTTATGAAATATTTATGGAATGGACAATTGATGCATATGATTGGGTAATGATTCCGAATGTATATGGTATGAGTCAATATTCTGATGGTGGAAATATTATGACACGTCCATATTTTTCATCATCAAACTATATTTTAAAAATGAGTGATTATAAAAAAGATGAATGGTGTAAAATATGGGATGCATTATATTATAATTTTATAAATACACATGTAAAAATATTAGAAAAAAATTATGCAACATCTCGACAAGTTGCATTTTGGAAGAAAAAGAAAGAGTCTGAAAAAAAAGAATTATTAAATATTTCTAATAAATATTTAACTGAAATTATGTTAAAAAAATAATATTTTCATATGAACTTCGTTTTCCTGAAAATAGTTCTTTACACAATCTAATAACGTTGCAATTTTTTTAAATATACTAATTTATTTTTTTATAAAATGCATAATAAATATTGTCGTATTTATTTTTCAATATATATTCATTGCCAAAATTTAAAATATTTTTAGTTTCACATATAAATTTATTTTTATGCATAATATAATTCCATTCATTGTCATTATAGCATTGCATATATATTGGATTTTCAATATAATTTTTTTGTTTATCATATAATGCTGAATATAACATGTGCTGTATATTTATAATTATTCTATCATTGTCTTTATAAACACAGTGTTCAATTAAAATAAATATTCCATTATTTTTTAATATTCTATATATTTCTTTTATAAAACTTTCTAAATTCTCTACGTGATGTAATGTTAAAATACATGTAATAATATGAAAAGAATTATCTTGGTAGTTTAATTTATTATTTTCAATATATTTAAATATAAATGGTAATTTATTTTTATTTTTTTGATATGGTCCCCATGTTTTTATATCAGTTCCATGTGTATTTTCTTTAGTTAAATTTAAATATTTTGAAAATAAAATTGTTTTTTTACCACTTCCACATCCTATATCTAAATATTTTATATTATTTATTTGAATATTTTTAGGTATATATTTAGATAAATATAATTGTGATAAATATTCTATTGAATAAGTCCATTTATCACATATTTGATATTTATCTGTTATTTTTTCAAATTTTTTATTATATTTAATATAATTTATAATATCTGTATCTGTTAATTTATTATTTTTAATTATTTTATTAATAATTTTTTCTGTAATATTATAATTTACAAAATGATTTAACAATAATTTAATTCTACACATTTCTTCTATGTCATTATTTTCAATAATATTTTTAATATAATAATTAAATTGATTATTTGAGTTAGGCTCAATATAATTATTATAATTTAATTTAAAATAATTTATTAATTCTTTTTTTTGACAACTAGTTAATAAATTATTATTTATAAAATTAATATATTCTTTTTCATTAATTATATCAGATTTTGGTTTAATCATACTTATAATATATTAATTAAAATATTCTAATATAAAATTAAAATATTCTAATATAAAATTAAAATATTCTAATATAAAATTAAAATATTCTAATATAAAATTATTTAAATTTTATAAAATAAGTTATTTTTAAAGATTAAAATATATGTAAAACTGACCCATGACAAAATAGTGTTTTTAATGCATTTTTCTAAAGACTAAGAGGAAGGTACGTGTAGGAAACCTAGGTTTCCTCACTTAGACTCTATATTTATTATTATGTATTAATAATATAATAATTATAATCGCCATTAAAAGTATTAAAATAAAAATAATAAAAGTTAATATTATATATGGATATAGTCTATCAAAAATATAAGTAAAGCTTGGTTCAATTATATAGGTATTAATTTTTTGTTTTGTTTCATCTTTAGATACTTCAGAAATACATATATCTATTATTTCATTAATAAAATTATTTTTAATAAATGACATTTTTAAAAAATAATAAATTTTTTAAAAAATAATAACGCAATTAGTAATAAATATTTAACAAAAAAAATTGACAGTTATTTTAAGCTGTATTTATTCTATCAAATATTTGAATATAGTGATAAATACATTGTCTTTGGAATTATCATAATACAATAATTTGTATCTTTGAGGTTAACCTAAAACCGATATCTTTTGAAAAGTCGTAAGATTTGTCATAAAACCGATATCTTTGGAAAACTTCTAAAACCGATACCTATGTATTAGGAGAGAGAAGAGAGAGAAGAGAGAGAAGAGAGAATATAATTTTCCTAAAACCGACAATGTATATCACATAATCATCTGATAGATGATAGTGTTCTCAAAGCACCGAGTTTGTTACTATGAGGTACCCTTGTAGTTACGAACTGTACAAAAAAATTGATGTGTTCTCAAAGCACCGAGTTTGTTACTATGAGGCATCCCTTGTAGTTACGAACTGTACAAAAAAATTGATGTGTTCTCAAAGCACCGAGTTTGTTACTATGAGGTATCCCTTGTAGTTACGAACTGTATAAAAAAATTGATGTGTTCTCAAAGCACCGAGTTTGTTACTATGAGGTATCCCTTGTAGTTACGAACTGTATAAAAAAATTGCATATTATAAAACTGATTTATATAATCCATTTTTATAAATTTTGACTATTTCTTTTCTCATTACTTCATAATCAACTATTGGACTAGGATAATTTATTTTACCTTTATACATTGAATATGTTTTACCCCAGTTTAATATATCTTTATTTGGAACATTATTTAATTCAGGAATCCATTTTTTAATATATAAACATTCTGGATCATTATCTATTGCTTGTTTCCAAGGAGACATTATTCTAAAGTACGGTTGACTATCTGCACCACTTCCAGATGACCACTGCCAATTTCCATTATTAACTATTGGATCATAATCAATTAATTGAGTTGCAAAATATTTTTCACCTAATCTCCAATCACAATTTAATATCTTAATTAATATTCCACTAGTAATTAACCGCGCCCTATTATGCATATATCCAGTTTCATTTAATTCTCTCATACCTGCATCAACAGCGGGAAATCCAGTAATACCATTTTTCCAAGCATCAAATATTTTTGGATTATTTTCCCAAATAATTTCATCATATTTTTCTTTTAAACTTTTTCCTTGTAAAACATGTGGTATATAATATGCAAGATAAAAGTAAAATTCTCTCCAATATAACTGGTCTATTAAACCATGATTAATTCCATATAATTTGTATATAGTATTATATGCTTCTCTAATAGATATACATCCAAACTTAATATATGCAGAAAGATGTGTAGTAGGTCTTATTAAATCATTCCTAACTTCTCCATAGTTTATATAATTTTTTAAATTATTTAATATTTCAAGACCAATAATTCTTCCACCATGTAATAATATTTTTTTATTTTTATGGTAATATTTGTCTAATGATTTTAAGTCAAAATTAAATTTAATTTTACTAAATTTGTTAATTTTATTAAATTCAGTAAATTCGTTAAATTTATAATTATTTGGTAATTGTACTTTCTTTTTTTTTGCATTATTTTTAAAAGGTGTATATTTTTCGTAAGGTTTCCCATCAGTTTTTAAAAAATTACCTATGGGTAATAATAAATAATCTTCATAAATATTATAACTTTTATTATTTTCATTACAAAAAAGTTCTATATTTTTATCTCTATTTTTTGCATATATTGTATAATCTTTATTAAAAAATATTGCATCAAAATTATAAATTTTTAATATTTCATTGAGTATTTTAATATTATCACCATAATAATAATGAATTTGTGAATTATAATTATTTTTTAATTCATTATCTAAATCTTCAAGTGATTCTAACATAAATTGAAAAGAATTACTTGAGAAATATTCATTTTTATTAATTTGTTCAGGTGTAAAAATAAATATTGGTATTACTTTCTCAGATTTTTTATAACATTCAATTAGTGCAATATTATCATTTAATCTAAAATCTCTTCTAAATATAAATAATGATTTCATAATACTTAATTTATAAATATAAAATTAATTATTCAAATATTATAAAATTTTATTAATTTAAAAATTGATAGTATATTTTATATAAAAATAAAGAAATTATAATAAAATATTTTTTATGATTTATACTATTTTTATATATATTTATTACAATGAATAACGAATCTCCTTCATTTAAAAATGATAATTCATTGATTGTTCTACATAATGAACGTATAAAAAAAATTAATAAAACAATAAAAGAATCTAAGACAAGGTACTCAATGAGTAAATATAATGAAAACAATAATGATAGTACAGAATGGAGATTTTTTTGTAATCAAATAATAAAATATACACAATGGAAAGATAAAAGTATACGTATAAGTTGTATTAATTGTAATATTTGCGGAGGATACATTTCACGTTCTTTTGGAAAATATATTGATCCAGATCCAGATAGATTAATTAAAAATATATATTGTGATATTTTTGAACATCACAATATAGTAAATAAAAAAAATGATATTTTACTTATTCGAAAACTGTTAAAAGTTTTTGAAATAACAAAATGCACATCTTTTTTATATCATGCATCTATTAGATCATTTATGGTAATTGATAGTCGTTTAGATACATTTTATCAACTAATTATTTCATTCATTGGAATAGAATATCACCCATGGTAATTTTTATTTTTTATAATAAAATTTTATTATAAATCCAATTATAACAAGTAATAATATTATAATTCCCCATAGAATTTGATTTGATACTAAAACTTTATTTTTACTTTTATTACATTTTTTCTTTTTTTTTGGTTTTTCTTCTTCTATCTCAAATATATCTTTTTTTATTAATTGTTCTATTATAACTTCTTCTTTTGGTATTATATTATAAGGAGGTTGTTTAATAACAGGTACATATTCTGGTACATATTCATAATCAGGAGATTCCCAATAATTTCTACTAATATTTGGCATAATTTGTGTATTTAAATATGCTCTATTAACATAGGGATTACCTCCATTTCTCAATACTGTTGGACTTCCTCGTGTTCCTCCATATCCCATCCCTCCGTAACCCATTCCTTCACCACGACCTCCATATCCTTGCCCTTGTCCATCTCCATATTCACCTCCATATCCTTGTCCATTGCTAGAATGTCCACCCCCTCCTCCATGAAAACTTTCAATAGGAAATGAAGAATAATCACCTTGATTTATTTCATTGTAATTTTGTTCTTTTTTTTTCATTAATGGAATATGACTATCAAAAGATAAAGCTCGTTCATTATTATAATATTGGGATGGTTTATCCGATTCTATATAAAGTGACTTAGATGGACGTGTTGGTTGTTGATATACAATATATTCATCTTTGTTATCATTCATTGTTAAATTAATATTTTTATTTAATTGATATTCGTTTGTAATAATGGGAGTATTTCTATATTCTTTATTTGAATATTGATTATTTATAGGAACATCATAATATCCATTATTCATAATAGGCGCACCTTGAAAAGAATACATATATAATTATATATTATATTTTTTTGAATTTTTTATAAAAAATATATAAAAATATATTTAAAGTAATAGTTTAAAATATTAATAATGTATTTTTCCTTATTTTATTTATTTAATTTGCAAAAATTTATAGAAAAAAAATATAATTTAAACAATTATATGTTTGAACAAACATCAAATTTACATTTTAAAATTTTAAATAAATCAAAATATGAAGAAATGCCTATTATGTTAGAGTTTCAAAATAAAACATCAAAAATAAAAAATGGAATTATTCAGAATTATAATTTTAAAAATAATTATTTTAGAAAAGTAAGATTATCATATTTTAATTCAGATGATAAACAAATGTTTAATTCTGTATGGTATCCATCATATGATTATGATTGTCCAATATTAACAATTGATTTAGTTAATTTTGGTAATAATGAATCTTTATTTTTTCTTAATTTAATTGATATATATAAAGATGAATTTTATGAAAAAAAATATATTTATCCTTTGTTAGAGATAAAAAAAAAATATAAATTATTTTATAATAACAATATTTCTATACATTTGACACCATATAAAAATTTTTTAAGTAAATCTTTTTTATATAGTAAATTAAATAAAAGTGAAATAGAAACTTTGGTACCAGATATTTTAGAAAAATATTTTGACAAATATTTAAGTTATTTTTTAAAAAAACCAGTTAATAGATATTTTATTGAAGAAAAACATAGAGAATATAATATTTTAAGGACAAAAATTGAATCAAAATATATAACAAAAGAATATTTTGATGATGATTGGTTTAATAGATTAATAATTGAAATTAATAGATAATAATTTTTTTTAAATTAATATATTTTTGAATAAATAAGAACTAACTTAAAGTTTTTTTCTATATTATTGTAAATGAATATTGCATTAAAAAAAATTATTATAAGTATATTAATACAACTGATATAAATCATTATAGATTATTAATTCTTACTGAAGAATATATAAAAATTTCTAAAAATTACGTTAATAAATATCCAAATTCAAGTAGTTGGATAAATTTAAATCAAGAATTATTTAATTCAAATACACAAGCAGAAATAGACTATAATGTTGCATCCAAAAAACAATCTGAAATTAAAAAAAAATTTTTTGAAAATCGGGAAATAATATGTAAAAATTGTGAAAATAAAGACTATATTATTTGTTCTGATTATTTTGAAAATTTTTATGTAAAACAAAATTATCATTATGGACAATGTGCCGACAATATTATTAAAAATATAATAACAGATATACACAATATAGAAAAATTAGAAAAATAAAAATTATATACAGACTTTATTTGTAATAATTTCTTCTTTTATACATTGATAATTTTCATAATTATCATTATAATAAATTTGAATTATTTTAACTAAAAATAATTCATATAATTTTATTAATTCATCTTTTATAGTTTTAACTAATAAATTTATTCTATCATTTTGTAATATAATAATTTCTTTTTCATTATTTTTTATTATATCTGGATTATACCTAATAATAATTACTGATTTACCACCAATTCCATTAACTATTTCATTTATTCTAGAACATTCACAATTATCTTCGTAAGTATTATGTTGATTTTCATCAATTTCGACTATAACACAATGTGTATTTAACTCAAAAAATATATCTGGTCTTTTTTTACTACATCCTTGTAACATTTTACTTGAATTATATTCAAAAGGCGTATCAATTATTTTTCGTAAATAACGAACAATAGACCATTCTTTTTTGTTTTTTATTTTATTACAATTCTTACAAATAAATTTTGCTTCTTCTTTTATATCACAATATTTACATAATCTCTTTACTATCATTCCATAATCTTCTATAGGAATATGAGTATTACAATATTTATTTATATCTATAATATGACTATATTCATTATTACATTCTAATATACTACATTTATTTTCTAATATAAGATTTATCAAATTTTCTTTTTTGTGCTCATAACAATATTGTGGTCTTTTATTAATTAATCCAAATAATGCTAATTCTTTACATTTTTCATGTTGACAATTTTTTTTACGAACATCAATCATATTATCTTTTTTATGTTCCGCGCAATAAATAGCAGTTTTTTCAGTCACTAAATTATAATTTGATCTTTTTGTACAATTTTCTTTTATACATTTTTTATGCTTAATATCAATCATATTTTCTTTTTTATGATCAATACAATAAAGAGTCGTTTTTTTAGTTGGTAAATTATAATTTGGTTGTTTTAAACAACCACTCTCAAAACATTTTTTACTATTAATATCAATCATATTTTCTTTTTTATGCTGAAAACAATATATTCCATTTTTTTCTGTAGATAAATTAAAATTCGGTCTCTTTATACAAAATTCTTCAATACATTTTTTATTTTTAACATCAATCATATTTTCTTTTTTATGTTGAAAACAGTAAATAGCTATTTTTTCAGTTGCATAATTAAAAGTTGGTACAGTTATACAATTTTCTTCAACGCATTTTTTAGATTTAATATCAATCATATTTTCTTTTTTATGGTCAAAACAGTATAATGTTTTTTTAAATGTTGGCATATTAAATGCTGGTATTTTAAAACAACCTTCTTCAATACACTTTTTATTTTTAATATCAATCATATTTTCCTTTTTATGTTCAAAACAATATAATCCATTAATTTCTTTATATAAATTAAATGTTGGTATTTTTATACATCCTTCTTGACAACACTTCTTAGATTTAACATCTACCATATTATCTTTTTTATGTTGAACACAATATAACCCATTTATTTCTGTTGGTAAATTAAATATTGGTATCTTTATGCATCCTTCTTGAAAACACTTCTTTGATTTAATATTTACCATATTACATTTTTTATGTTTAAAACAATAAATAGCAATTTTTTCAGTTATATAATTAAACGTCGGTATAGTCATACAATTTTTTTCAATACATTTTTTAGATATAATATCTATCATATTATTTTTTTTATGTTCAAAACAATAAAGAGCAAAATTTTCAGTCATATAATTAAATGTTGGTCTTTTAAAACAATTATCTTCAAAACATTTTTTATGAATAATATTAATCATATTTTCTTTTTTATGTTCAAAACAATATAATGCTTTTGTTTCTGTATGTAAATTAAATGTTGGTATTTTTATACATCCTTGTTTAATACATTTTTTACTTATAATATTAATCATATTTTCACTTTTATGGTTAGAACAATATAATGCTTTTGTTTCTGTTGATAAATTAAAATATGAACGTTTTTTACAATTGTCATAAATACATTTTACCATTTTTATAAAAATATATTTTTAATTAATTTGTTACTATTAATTTATTACTATTATTTTTTTAAAAAAATATATAAATCAATTTTTTTAAATTATAAATTAACTAAATTTTATAATAAATTTATTATTTAATATTTTTCTTTATGTTTTAATTATTTAAATATAATTATTTAAATAATATTTTTAATATTTTAAAAGTTTTTATGCCCAACTAGTTAGCGATTGAGTATATGGATTTTCTTTAAACCCTGAAAGAATATCAGGATTAATACGATCTGCCAATGGTTCATTTGGAACAATTTCTTTTTCTCTTGTGATATTTAAATGTGTTAGTTGATTTATTGAATTATACACTTTGTTTGATTGTACTCCTCTTTCTGTTAAATATTTATTTTGAATGTCACCTATTCTTGATGTTGTAATATTTAAACTATCACTACTTACCATTTCATTTGGTCCCATTGGACCAGGAGTATAACCTTCATCAAGTGTACCTCTTATTGCTTTTATTTCAGCATTATAAATATCTTCATATGACATTGGTTTTATATCACCTCCATTTCCAGAACCACCAAAATACTCAATATCGGAAGTAAATTGTCTCATTGTATTTGGTGCATTAACATCAGTAACATCATATGCTCCAAGTTCTGGACCATTCGCATCACCAATATATTGTACACTACTTATTTCTCTTATAGTATCAGGAACTTGTATATCTTTTACAAGATATCCGTCTCCTCTATTTTTAGAAGCAACGCCCATAGCATTATTTGTCATAGTAGTTTCTTTTGTAGTTTTTTTCGCTTTGTCATTATTTTTAAAGTAAATACTTTTATTTGTATTAATATTTGCTTTTCGTTTATTTTTAATTGTAGTTTCTTTTGTTGTTGTTTTTGCAATATTTGTTGGATCATAAACAACACCTTTACTTGGTGCATTTTTACTTAATATTCCTGAATGATTATTATGAATATTAGTTTCTTTAATAGTAGTTCGTGTAACGTCATTTGGATCATATACAGCACCTTTATAAATTGATTTACCTATCATACCACTATGATTATTATGAATATTAGTTTCTTTAATAGTAGTTCGTGTAACATCATTTGGATCATATGCAACACCTTTATACATAGATTCACCCATCATACCACTATGATTATTATGAATATTAGTTTCTTTAATAGTGGTTCGTGTAACATCATTCGGATCATATGCAACACCTTTATACATAGATTCACCCATCATACCACTATGATTATTATGAATATTAGTTTCTTTAATAGT
>Ga0214919_10008255_pt1 | contig 13776 bp, 10 predicted proteins | sample LL1503_MetaG_FD_177994 | JGI IMG/M metagenome (GOLD analysis project Ga0214919, IMG submission 177994) | Freshwater microbial communities from Lake Lanier, Atlanta, Georgia, United States - LL-1503 | ecosystem: Environmental > Aquatic > Freshwater > Lake | place: USA: Georgia | collected...
CTCGGTCAGCCTGCCGTGTGAGGTGCTGGCCGGGTGGGTGATCGTGGTCTTGGTGTCGCCCAAATTGGCCGTGATCGAGCAGACCTGGGTGTGGTCGATCACGGCAAAGGCATTCGCCCGTGCCGCGACCGCGCCCTCGCCTCGGACCACAAAGCTCAACACCGCACCCCCAAGACCGGCTTGCTGGGCCATCGCCAGCGCATGTTGTGGATGCGAGACCAGCCCAGGGTAATAGACCCTCGCGACCTGCACTTGTGACTCCAGCCAGGTCGCCAGCTGCAAGGCGCGTGCACTTTGCTCGCGCATTCGGATCGCCAGCGTCTCCATGCCCTTGAGCACGACCCAGGCGTTGAACGGCGACAAGCTCAGGCCGCAAGATCGCATCACCGGCACAAACTTCTGCTCGACCATCTCGGCCGATCCGCAGATCGCGCCGGCGATCACCCGTCCCTGGCCATCGAGGTACTTGGTGCCGGAATGGATGATGAAATCGGCGCCGTATTCGGCCGGTCGCTGCAGCGCCGGCGAGCAAAAGCAGTTGTCCACCGCCAGCCAGGCACCGCAGGCATGGGCGATCTCGGCCAGCGCGCGGATATCGCAGACCTCGGTCAGCGGATTGCTCGGCGTCTCGGCGAACAGCAAGCGGGTGTTGGGCTGGATCGCTGCGCGCCACTCGGCCAGATCGGTCTGCGAGACAAAGCTGCTCTGCACGCCGAATTTTCCGAACTCGCTCTGCAGCAGCTTGATGGTCGAACCGAACACGCTGCGCGAGCACACCACATGGTCACCGGCCTTGAGCAGCCCCATCACCAGCAGCATGATCGCAGCCATGCCGCTGGCCGTGGCAATGCAGCCGCTGGTGCCTTCGAGCGCGGCCAGGCGCCGCTCCATCATCATCACCGTCGGATTGGAAAATCGGCTGTAGGTGAAAGCCTCTTCCTCGTTGGCAAAGCGCGCGGCGGCCGTGGCGGCGTCAGGCTGGACGAAGCTGCTGGTCAGAAACAGCGCCTCGCTGTTTTCACCCCAGACCGTGCGCGGCAAGCCTTCGCGCACCGCCAACGTGTCGGGCCTGGCATCAGCCGGTAAGGCGACGCGGGGAATTTTCTTGGGGTCTTGTGGTTTCATGCTCATCATGTGTCAGCCCGGCTTTGCAGCGTCAGGCGGGTTCGGTCACTGCTGTCTTCGTCTTGCAGACGGGCCTCGGTGCGCTGGGTTTCGATCGCCGCAAAATCGGCCAGGCTGATGTCGCCGGTGATGTAGTGGCCGTCAAAGCAACTCGCCTCAAAGCCCTGGATCGCCGGGTTGAGTGCCCCGACGACGCGCTTCATCACGTCGACGTCTTGATAGATCAGCGCATCGGCACCGATGAACTCGCGGATCTGCTCCTGCGTGCGGCCGTGGGCGATCAGCTCCTCGGGCGTGGGCATGTCGATGCCGTAGACATTGGGGTAGCGCACCGGCGGCGCTGCCGAGGCCATGTAGACGCGGCGCGCACCGGCCTCGCGCGCCATCTGCACGATCTCCTTGCTGGTGGTGCCGCGAACGATCGAGTCGTCGACCAGCAGCACATTGCGGCCCTTGAACTCGACGCCAATCGCATTGAGCTTCTGGCGCACACTCTTTTTGCGCGCCTGCTGGCCCGGCATGATGAAGGTGCGGCCGACATAGCGGTTCTTCACGAAGCCCTCGCGGTAGGGCTTGCCGATTTTTTGCGCCAACTGCATCGCCGATGGTCGGCTCGACTCGGGGATCGGGATCACCACGTCGATATCACTGGGCGGCATGGTGTTGATCACGCGCTGCGCCAGACTCTCGCCCAGGTTCAGGCGCGCCTGGTAGACCGAGATGCCGTCGATCACCGAATCGGGCCGCGCCAGGTAGACATATTCGAACATGCAGGGATGCAGCGACGGCGCCTCGGCGCACTGCTGGCTGTGCAGCTGACCGGCGGTATCGATGAAGATCGCTTCGCCCGGCGCCACGTCGCGCACCACCTGGTGACCTGTGCCTTCGAGCGCCACCGTTTCGCTGGCCAGCATCACGGTCTTGCCGCCGCCCTCGGCGGCCGACAACTCGGCCTCGCCAAAGACCAGCGGCCGGATGCCATAGGGGTCGCGAAACGCCAGCAGACCGTAGCCTGCGATCAGCGCGATCACCGCATAGGAACCTCGGATCCGCCGGTGCACAGCCCGCACCGCGCGAAACACCAGGTCTGGCGTCAGCGGCACGTCGCGGCCGGCAAGCTCCATCTCGTGTGCCAGCACATTGATCAGCACCTCGGTGTCACTGCCGGTGTTGATGTGGCGACGGTCGACATCGAACAACTCTTGCTTGAGCGCATGGGCATTGGTCAGGTTGCCGTTGTGCACCAGCACGATGCCGTAAGGCGCGTTGACGTAGAAGGGCTGGGCCTCTTCCTCGTTGAAAGCATTGCCAGCGGTCGGGTAGCGCACCTGACCCAGGCCGACGCTGCCAGGCAGCGCGCGCATGTTGCGGGTCCGAAACACGTCCTTGACCATGCCGCGGGCCTTGTGCATGAAGCACTGCGTGCCCTGCATCGTGACGATGCCGGCGGCATCTTGTCCGCGGTGCTGCAGCAGCAGCAGCGCGTCGTAGATCAACTGGTTGACCGGCGCTTTGGAGATCACGCCAACAATGCCGCACATGATGGGGGAGTCCTGGGAATACGAGATGAAAGAGTCAGTCCGGGCCGAATGCCTTGGCCCGTCAAACCGGGAAGTGGCGGGCCATCTCGGCCGGCAACAGGGGTTTGAGCCCCAGCAGCACCTGACCCAGCCAGGCCGCACCCTGCGATGCCTGCCAAGGCGGCGAGCGCAGGACAGGTGTGAAGGCCACGATGGTCGCCAAAACCAGCAACAAGGCCGAACCGCGCAACAGGCCGAAGCCAGCACCGAGCAATCGGTCGATCAAGGTCAGCGGTGTGGCATGCAGACCCATCCGAACCAGCTTGGCCAACAGTGACCAGGCGATCAGCACGCCGACAAAGCTCAGCACAAAAGCCAGCCCCTGGTGCAAGGCCGTGCCTGGCGAACCGATCGGCAAATAAACCGCCACCTGGGGTGAAAACATCTGCGCCACGACATAGGCCACGACCCAGCCGACCAGCGACATCAACTCGAAAACCAGACCGCGCCAAAGACCCACGAGCACCGACAAGGCCAGCACCGACAACAGCGCCCAGTCGACCCATCCCAACGCAGGCTCGAAGGTCACAGCGTGAGGATCGCCGCCGGCAAACCGGCGGCCCGGATCCGTGCTGCAGCCTTGTCAGCATCGGCCCGATTGTCGAACGGCCCGACCCGAACCCGGGTGCGCTTGCTGCCCTCGACCTCGATCACCTGGGTATAGGTCTTCAAGCCCAGCTTTTCGAGCTTCTGACGCACCTCGGCGAGCTTGCCGGCATCGGCAAAAGCGCCCACCTGCACCACCACACGAGCGCTGGGGGCGCTGGATGCGCTGGTCTCGCCGTCGAGCAGCGCACGGGCCCGGCCACCATCGTCAGCAGGCTTGGGTGCGGCCGGCAGTGGTTTGGCAGGCACCAGACTCGCCGCCGACGCTGGCTTAGGGGTGGATTTGTCGCTTGGCTTGAGAGCAGGCGCGGATGCTGCCAACTCCCGACCTTCGTCGGCAGATCGCTCGACGAGTTCGGCGGGCACGCTGGCGACCTTGGCCGCGGGCGCGGCAGCCGGTGCGATGACAGGCGGCGGCAAGACCAATACCGGCGCGCCGTCCTTGCGCGGAATCTCGATCGGGATGTCGATCGCAATCGGCCGGGGCTGGGTTTCGAACAGCAGCGGAAACCCGACCACACCGATCCCCAGCAACACGGTGGCACCAATCAAACGGCGACGGGCCAGGGTTCGCGCGGCCGCGACGCCATCAATCTCTGCCTGCGGTATCGCAGCGGCAGGCGCTTCGGACTTGCGCTTGAAATAAGACAGCAGACCCATGCGAGGCGGGCCGCAGCCGAGTGGGGTGAAAGAACGGGGACGGGCCTGGATTCGCCAAGCCAGCGGCCGGGATCAAACTGGGCCCGGCCCAAGATGCCGGGCCGACAATCTTGGCAAGCCGTTTTTCAGCACACCGCCCACGGTGTAGAAGGAGCCAAAGACGACGATTCTATCAGCCGGGTCGGCTGCGGCAGCCGCCGCTTGCAGCGCCGTTTCAGGGTCGGGATGCAGCGTCATGCTGACGGCCCGGCCAAGGCTGGCAGCACCCACCGCCACCGCCAATTCAGACGCGCCAGCGGCCCGTGCAGCGGGTAGATCGGCCAAGTGCCAATGGTCGACCAATGGCGCGATGTGCGCGAGCATCGTCGACAGGTCTTTGTCGCGCATCGCCCCGAACACCGCATGGGTCTGGGGAAAATAGCCCATCTGGTCGAGGTTGTTGGCCAGCGCCGCGACCGACTGCGGGTTGTGCGCCACGTCCAGCACCAGCGCAGGTTGGCCGGCGATGACCTGGAAGCGGCCCGGCAGCTCGACCATGGCCAGGCCATTGCGCACCGCCTGGGCGTTGATCGGCAACCGCTCACGCATCGCCTCGAACACCGCCAACGCGCCAGCGGCATTGATCAATTGATTGGCGCCACGCAGCGCCGGATAGGCCAGGCCGTTGAAGCGCTGCTGCCGCCCGCGCCAGGCCCACTGCAGCTTGTCACCCTGGAAGTTGTAGTCGCGACCCAGCAACCACAGGTCAGCGCCGACCGCATCTGCTCGCGCCTGCAGCGCGGCAGGAGGAACGGGGTCGCTGACGATCACCGGCTTGGCTGGACGCATGATGCCGGCTTTTTCGAACGCGATCGCCTCGCGGTCGCTGCCGAGGAACTCGGTGTGGTCGAGCGCGATGCTGGTGATCAGCGCGCAGTCGGCATCGACCGCGTTGACCGCATCGAGCCGCCCGCCCATGCCGACCTCCAGGATCACCAAGTCGAGTGGCGCTGCGGCCAGCGCACGCATGATGGCCAAGGTGGTGAACTCGAACCAGGTCAGTGTGACACCTTGCCGCGCGGCTTCAACCGCCTCGAAATGCGGCAGCAGCGATTCGGCGCTGACCATCGCGCCGTTGATGCGGCAGCGCTCCTCAAAGTGCACCAGGTGCGGCTTGATGTAGACACCCACCCGGTAGCCGGCCTGCAGCGCCACCGCCTCGAGCATCGCGCATGACGAGCCCTTGCCGTTGGTGCCCGCCACGCTGATGACCGGCACCGAGAAGCGAAGCTCCAGCCGGTCGCGCACCGCAGCCACCCGGTCCAGCGTCATGTCGATGGTCTTGGGATGCAGCTGCTCGCAGTGAGCGAGCCAGTCGGCCAGCGTCAAAGCGAAACGCTCGCAACGCTCGCAACGCGCTCGCACGGGACAAGCGGCCGCCGCGGAACCGGCTTCGCCGGGCCGCTGGCGGCGCCTGCCGGCAAGCATGCCGGCAGGCCCTCGCAGGCGAGGAACAGTCCGCTGGGACTGCTCCTCGTCCGGGCTCGGCCCCCCTGGGGGGGTGCGCCGAAGGCGCTACGGGGGGGGGTCATCAAGCCACCGCATCGGCGCTTTGGCGCTGCAGCATCGCGAGCAACTGCGCAATCGTCGAGCGCAGTTGGCGTCGGTCGACGATTTGGTCGATCGCGCCCTTGCCGAGCAAGAATTCGGCGCGCTGGAAACCCTCGGGCAGCTTCTCGCGAACAGTGTTTTCGATCACCCTCGGGCCGGCAAATCCGATCAGCGCGCGCGGCTCAGCGATCACCACGTCGCCCAGAAACGCAAAACTGGCCGACACGCCGCCCATGGTCGGATCGGTCAACACACTGATGTAAGGCAGCTTGGCTTTGGCCAGATGGGTCAGTGCGGCATTGGTCTTGGCCATCTGGAAAAGGCTGAAAAGACCCTCCTGCATCCGGGCGCCGCCAGTGGCCGCAAAACACAGAAACGGCATTTTTTGCTCGATCGCAGACTCAACGCCACGAACGAAGCGCTCACCCACGACCGAACCCATCGACCCGCCCATGAAGTCGAACTCGAAGCAAGCAGCGACCAGCGGAACGCTCATCACCGCGCCGCCGATCACGACCAACGCATCGGTCTCGCCGGTGGTCTCGAGCGCGACCTTCAGCCGCTCGGTGTATTTGCGGCTGTCCTTGAACTTCAGCGGATCGACAGGCAACACCTCCTGGCCAATCTCGTAGCGACCTTCGGCATCGAGGAATGCGTCAAGCCTGGCCCTGGCGCCGATGCGGTGGTGGTGACTGCACTTGGGACAAACATTGACGTTTTTCGCCAAATCGGCGTTGTAGAGCACCGTCTCGCAGGCCGGGCACTTGATCCACAGACCTTCGGGCACCGAGCGACGCTCGGTTGGGTCAGTCTGTTGGATCTTGGGCGGCAGCAGTTTTTCAAGCCAGCTCATGTTGCGCTCTCCAGTGGTTTACAGCGTGTCGATCGCTTGTCGGATTTCGGCCATGAAGGCCCTGCCCGCGCCGGCGACCGTCTCGCGCGACGAGCCGTGCAGGATCTGCACCAGTCGCGAACCGATCACCACGGCGTCGGACACCCGAGACACGGCCTGGGCGGTCAACGCGTCGCGAATGCCGAAGCCTACCCCAACCGGCACCTTGACATGGGCGCGGATTCGCGGCACCGCTTGCGCCACCGCATCGGTGTCGAGGTGGCCGGCACCCGTCACGCCCTTGAGCGAGACGTAGTAGACGTAGCCCGTGGCAATCAAACCGACCTCGCGGATGCGCGCCTCGGTGGACGTGGGTGCGAGCAAAAAAATCAGGTCCAGGCCGGCGGCCTTCAGGTCAGCGGCGAAGACCTCACACTCTTCGGGCGGGTAGTCGACGACCAGCAGGCCATCGACACCGGCGCTGGCCGCGTCGCGGATGAAGCTGCCGGCGCCATGCTTTTGGTCGTAGCGCTCGACCGGGTTGGCATAACCCATCAACACCACCGGGGTGCTGGTATTCACGGCCCTAAAGGAACGGACATATGCCAACACCTGGGTCAGGCCGATGCCGCGCGCCAGCGCACGCTCGCTGGCTTGCGCGATCACCGGACCGTCGGCCATCGGGTCGGAGAAAGGCACACCGAGCTCGATGATGTCGGCGCCGCCGTCGGCCAGCGCTTGCATGATCTCGACCGTTGCGTCGGCATAAGGGTCGCCGGCGGTGACATAGGGAATCAGCGCCTTGCGGCCCTGGGTTTTCAGCGCATGCAGCGTCGCAGCGATCCGGCTCATCGCGTCACCTGGATGGTCTGCACACCGCCCTTGACCGATTGCCCTTTGCAAGACGGTCGGCAGAAGAACTCAGCGCCGGACAGGTCGGCCACGGTGCCGATGTCCTTGTCGCCACGGCCTGACAGGTTGACCAGCAGGTGTTGGTCGGGCCGCATCGTCGCGGCCAGCTTCATCGCGTAGGCCACCGCATGGCTGGACTCCAGCGCCGGGATGATGCCCTCGGTACGGCACAGTCGGTGGAAAGCCGACAACGCCTCGTCATCGGTGATGCCCACGTACTCGGCGCGGCCGATGTCCTTCAGGAACGAATGCTCGGGGCCGACGCCGGGGTAGTCCAGGCCAGCAGAGATCGAGTGGGTCTCGGTGATCTGGCCGTTGTCGTCCTGCAGCAAATAAGTGCGGTTGCCGTGCAGCACGCCAGGACTGCCGGCGATCAGGCTGGCTGAATGCTTGCCGCTGTCGAGCCCCAGGCCGGCCGCCTCGACGCCTATCAAGCGCACCTTTTCATGCTGAATATACGGATAGAAGATGCCCATCGCGTTGCTGCCTCCGCCGACGCAGGCGATCACCGCATCGGGTTGACGGCCGATCTGCGCCGGCATCTGCACCAGACACTCGTCGCCAATCACGCGCTGGAAGTCGCGCACTATCGTCGGGTAAGGATGCGGGCCGGCCACCGTGCCGATGATGTAGAAAGTGTTCTCGACGTTGGTGACCCAGTCGCGCAAGGCCTCGTTGAGCGCGTCCTTCAGCGTCTTGCTGCCGCTCTCGACCGGCACCACCTTGGCGCCCAGCAAGTGCATGCGGTAGACATTGGGGCTCTGCCGCAGCACGTCAGCGCTGCCCATGTAGACCACGCATTCCATGCCGTAGCGCGCGCAGATGGTGGCGGTGGCCACGCCGTGCTGGCCGGCGCCGGTCTCGGCGATCACGCGCGGCTTGCCCATGCGCTTGGCCAGCAAGGCCTGGCCGATGGTGTTGTTGATCTTGTGCGCGCCGGTGTGGTTCAGGTCCTCGCGCTTCAAGTGGATCTGCGCGCCGCCGATCTCTCGGCTCATGCGTGCGGCGTGGTAGATGGGTGAGGGCCGGCCGACGAAATGCGCCAGCTCATGCCGATACTCGGCCATAAACTCGGCGTCCTGGCTGTAGTGCGCATAAGCTGCTTTGAGCTCGTCGAGCGCATGGACCAGGGTCTCGGCGACGAAAGTGCCGCCATAAGGCCCGAAATGCCCTCGAGCATCGGGTTGTTGGTAGTCGAACATTGAAAATTCCTGTGGTCAGCGCCTGGGCAGCCTGGCAGCCCGGCGTCGTGGGTTCATTGCCAATCGTCGGCGATCCGTGAATCCGCTTCACGCACGGCCTGGCAAAACTGGCGCATCAGCGCCGCATCCTTTTGGCCCTTGGCGAACTCCACGCCAGAGCTCACGTCAACAGCCCAAGGCCGGACATGCGTGATCCCATCGATCACGTTTGCAGGATTCAACCCACCAGACAAAACGACTGGACGGGGCACGTGGCGTGGCACGAGTGACCAATCGAAAACCTTTCCACCGCCGCCGTAGCCCTCGACATCGGTGTCGAGCAGGATCCCGGCAGCGCTTGCATGCGCAGCTGCGAAGTCTATCAAAGCAAAGCCCGGCTTCATCCGCGCAGCGCGCAGGTAAGGCCGGCCGCTGGACTGGAACAGGGCTTCACAGTGGGCCGGCGACTCGTCGCCGTGGAACTGCAGAAGCGCCCCAGGAATGGATTGCACCGCGTCTTCGATCAAGGCCGCTTCAGCATTGACGAACAGACACACCGGCGTGACGAAAGGCGGCAGTCGCCGCGCCAGTTCGGCGGCGCGCGCCACCGTGACCGCCCGCGGACTCTTGGCATAGAGCACAAAGCCGATCGCATCGGCGCCCGCGTCAACGGCAGCGCTCAGGTCAGCCTCACGGGTCAGACCACAGATTTTGATGCGGGTGCGTTGATTCATAGGCTCGATCCCCAGGGCGTTCAGGGCAGCCAGTCCATGGCCGGGTTGTGCTCGGTCAGGCCGAGGGCAGGGTCATAGTATGGCCCGGCAAAGTACAGACCATCGGCGGCAAAGGTTGGCGCCGCCGCGTCGCGGTTGCGCGCGGCCAGCACCTCGGCCAGCCAGCCTGGCGATTGCCGGCTGCTGCCCACGGCGACCAGGCAGCCCATGATGTTGCGGACCATGTGGTGCAGGAAGGCCGAACCGTCGACATCGAAGCGCCAGTAAGCGCCGCGTCGGCTGATCTGCAGCGAGCGCAGGGTCTTGACCGGGCTGCGGGCTTGACATTCGGAGGACCTGAAGCTGCTGAAGTCGTGCTCGCCGATCAAGTGCTCGGCCGCCTGGCGCATGGCATCCGCGTCGAGCGGGCGAAAGACCCAGCCCGCGCTGCCAGTTTCGAGCGCAGGTCGCACGGCGGACTCCAGCAACAGGTAGCGGTAGCGCCGACCCTGAGCCCAGTAGCGGGCGTGGAAGTCAGCCGGCACCACCGCGCACCACTGCAGCGCAATGTCGGACGGCAGGTAGCGGTTGGTGCCGCGCAACCAGGAAAAAGGCTCGCGTGTGACCGGGCTGTCGAGGTGCACCACCTGGTTGAACGCATGGACGCCGGCGTCGGTGCGGCCGGCGCACCAGGTCGCCACCGGCGCGTCGACAAAGCGCGACAGCGCGCGCTCGACATGGTCCTGCACCGTGCGTCCGCCAGGCTGGCGCTGCCAGCCCTGGTAGGCCGTGCCGCGGTAGCTGATGCCCAGCGCCAGTCGGGTGGTCATGGATTCGAGGTCAAACCGACATTATCGAGCGACTGTCGGACCCCGTCGGCTCGCCGACGCAGGCGCATCGATGCCGGATCGAAGCTGGTCAGCACCAGACCTGCGCACCCCTCAAGCCATGGCGTCGAGCATCGCTTGCGCTCGGTCGCGCAAGCTGCCACTGGCTTTGACCAGCAGTTCCTCCAGCAGGTCGCGGGCGCCGTCGAGATCGCCGATCTGGCGAAACTCCTCGGCCAGTTCGAGCTTGCGCAGCAGCGGATCACCGCCAGCGAAATCGTCCATGCCGCCAGCGGCGATCGGGTCCTCATCGGCCAGCAAGCCCGATGCCTCATCCGGAAAACGGCCGAAGTCCAGCACGGTATCGCCTGCATCGTCGAGCTCGCCGGGCTTGGTGTCCTCGTCCTCGTCCTCGTCGAGCGTCATCGCCAGCGCATCGACATCGAGCGACGGCGCGCGCGGCATGGCGTCGCCGGATGGCTGAGGCGGTCGATCCTCGAATTCGAAATCCAGCCCCAAGTCGACCGACGGCAAAGCCCCGGCGGCTGGCTGCGCGGCCAAATCGTCAGCGCTCGGGTCGAGGTCGAGGTCGAGGTCGAGATCGAGACCACCCGAAGCGAGATCAGGCAAGCCCAAATTCTCTGCGTCTTGGGCGGATGGGTCGGGCGTCAAACGCGGCGCGCTGGCGCCCAGCGGCCCGCCGCCCAAGGGTTCGTCCTCGTGCGGCTCGGATCGTCCATCGGTTTGGTACAGCGCATTGTCCGGATCGAACTGCTGACCCAGAGACTGAGCCCGGGCCCAGTCTTCGCCAACACCGTGGCTCGTCGCATGGAGCTCGGTCGCGAGCAGCTCGAATGCTTTGCTGTCGCCCCGCTTGGCGTAGAGCTCCAGCAGCTTGATGCGAACCGCCATCCGGTCGGGTGTGTTGCGCAATGCCTCCTTGAGGATTTCCTCGGCCTGCAAGTCGCGACCGTAGGCCAAGTAGACATCGGCCTCGGCCACTGGATCGACATCGCCGATCGCATCGATCTGGCTCAACGAATAGCCCAGCGTGCTGGCCCGGGTCGCGTCGCGGGTGTCGACCTGCTGACCGCCGCTGGCGCCAAAGAACGAGTCGGCTTGCTCTCGGCTTGCGAGAAACGAGGTCTCGCCGGCCGCTTTGCCAAAGCGCCCGCGCAGTCGCCAGGCGCCAATACCAGCCAGCAACAAGGCCAGCACGCCTGCGCCCGGCAGCAGCCAGGGCTGTGCAGCCAAACCGTCGATCATCCCGCCTTGGGCTGGGTCGACAGGCAGCGGCGCACTGGCGGCCGGCGGCGCCGAAGCAGTACCACTCGCGGGCACCGCGTTGACCGCCGCAGCGCCTTGCTGGAGCAGTTTCAGCGCCTCGACATTGCGCGAGAGTTCAGCCACCCGGGCAGCGTTGTCTCGGCTTTCGGCAGCCCTGGCGATCGCGGCCTCAGGCGCTGAAGCCGCTCCGCCGCTGAGCTTGAGCTTGTCGGGCGAGGCAGCCCCCGACTGCTTGCGGTCATCGACTGCCGCCCGCAGCTTGCCCTGGGCCTGGCGGCCAGGGTCCTGGGCCTGAGCCTGGGGCGCGCCCTGGGCCAAGCGGTTGCGGTAAGCGCCAAAATCGATGCTCTGCGCACTGATCAAGCGCTGCAGATCGGCGCTGCTGAGGTCGCGGACTTCGTCGGCCGTGGGCACCGCGAGCACCACACCGGCACGCAAGCGGTTGACGTTGTGCTCTATGAAAGCTTCCGGATTGGCCCGGTACAAGCCGACCAGCATCTGGTCCAGCGACACCCCGCCCGCTTGCAGGCGACCGGCCACACCATAGAGCGTGTCACCAGAACGCACCGGATAGCGCTGGCCGGTCGATGACGCTGCAGCGTCTGGCACCAAAGCATTGGGCTTGGCCGGCATGGCCTGCGCGGCGGGTCTGGGCGATGCCGCCACCACCGACGAAGCCGCTGCGGGCGCGACCGGTTCTGCTGAAGCAGCCGGGGCTGCCGGCAAGGGTTTGGGCGTCGCGGCCGGTGGCGCAGCGCTGATCACTGGCGCAACAGGCGCTTGCACTGCCCCGCGAGCACCCGGGGGATCGAACAGCAGCGTGAACTCTCGCACCAGGCGGCCAGAGGTCCAGTTCAGCTCGAGGATCAGCTCGATGAATGGCTCCTGGACTGCGCGATCGCTGCTCAAGCGAAGCGAGGCCCGGCCATCGGCACCCTGCACCACCACGGCCCGGGTAGCGGCCAGCACGGCGCTGTAGTCGACCCCGGCTTGGCGATAAGCCTCGGGCGAGGCGATGCGCACCGACAGCGAGGCCGACTCCTCGGCCGACAGACTGATGAGGTCGATCTCGGCCCGCAGGCCCTCGCCAAGCGCGGACTGCACGTTGAGCCTGCCCACGCCGAGCGCCCGCGCGTCGAAGACCGGGGCGCCTAAGGCTGCCAGCGCGGACAGGACCAGCACGGTTCGTGAGACGAACGACAGGCGGTATTTCAAAGCGACTCCACAACAGCACGCCCTTGACAGGCCGGTTGCCAGGGTGACCGGTCAGGCCCCACTGGGGCACCAGGACAAGCCAGGCACGAAAAGCTCAAGATGATCCCCCTAAACCCGGCCGCAGCGAATGAAAAATGCCTGCAAACAAACCATCAAGACCCGACTTGCCCAATGTTTGCACGCTTATGCGCAGGAAAGCCACGACCCGATGTTGCCATGTCGATACCGCCCCATCGGCGCCAAACCCTGACGGCAAACGCCGGCGCAGGGCCTGCGGGCCAGCCGGGTCAGCGCCCACACAGCGCTGCGGCAGTCCTGGTCTCAGACCAGCGCAGGCTGGCCGTCACCGCGGTCTCAGGCTTCGATCAGGATTCGCAGCATGCGGCGCAGCGGCTCGGCTGCACCCCACAGCAACTGGTCACCGATCGTGAACGCGCCCACATATTCAGGACCCATGGCCAGCTTGCGAACGCGGCCGACCGGGATCGTCATCGTGCCGGTCACGGCCACTGGCGTCAGGTCACGCAAAGTGTCCTCACGGTTGTTCGGCACCAGCCTGACCCAGTCGTTGTCGGCAGCAATCATGGCTTCGATATCGGCCAGCGGCACATCGCGCTTGAGCTTGAAGGTCAAGGCCTGGCTGTGGCAGCGCATCGCACCGACCCGCACGCAGAAACCGTCCACGGGCACGGCCGCTGATCCGAAGCCCTCGCCTTGCCCGAGGATCTTGTTGGTCTCGGCCATGCCCTTCCACTCTTCCTTGGACAGGCCCCAGCCGGGCTCGTCCCGGCTCTTGCCAGCGCCTAAGTCCTTGTCGATCCAAGGGATCAGCGAGCCGCCCAGCGGCACGCCGAAGTTGGCGGTCTCGGCCGCCGACAGCGCGCGTTGGGTGGCAATCACCCGGCGGTCGATCTCGAGGATCGCGCTCATGGGGTCGTCCAGCAACTCGCGCACTGCGGCGTTGAGCGTGCCATACTGCGTCAGCAGTTCGCGCATGTGCTGGGCACCACCACCTGAGGCCGCTTGATAGGTCTGGGTGCTCATCCACTCGACCAGGCCCGCCTTGTAGAGCGCGCCCACGCCCATCAGCATGCAGCTGACGGTGCAATTGCCGCCGATCCAGTTGCGCCCGCCGCGGGCCAAAGAGGCCTGGATCACGGGCAGATTCACCGGGTCGAGCACGATCACCGCGTCGCCGGCCATGCGCAGCGTCGACGCTGCGTCGATCCAGTGACCGGTCCAGCCCGC
>Ga0214919_10008256_pt1 | contig 13776 bp, 12 predicted proteins | sample LL1503_MetaG_FD_177994 | JGI IMG/M metagenome (GOLD analysis project Ga0214919, IMG submission 177994) | Freshwater microbial communities from Lake Lanier, Atlanta, Georgia, United States - LL-1503 | ecosystem: Environmental > Aquatic > Freshwater > Lake | place: USA: Georgia | collected...
CAATCGACCGCTCACGCAACGCCTTGAGTCGATGGGCGTCCCCAAAGGCAACTTCGCCCGAATGACATACATTATTTTGGTTCTCACGGTGTTTGGCTGGGTCTACATGGCCAGGCTGATCCGAGGTCAGGTGCTGTCGCTCCGCGAACGCGAATTCGTCGAGGCAGCTAGATCTTTTGGTGCCTCGAATACGCATATTGTCTTCAAGCAACTTCTCCCGAACCTGTGGGCACAGGTGATCGTTTTTGCCACGCTGAGCCTGCCGGGGTATGTGGCTGTAGAGGCGTCCCTCTCGTTTCTGGGAATTGGACTGATGGCGCCAGCGGCGTCGTGGGGCATCATGCTGGGCGATTCAGTCAAGTATTACCGAGCCGATCCCACCTACTTACTCATTCCGGGTGTGACTCTCATGATTTTGGTGATGGCGTTTAATCTGATGGGGGACGGCCTGCGCGATGCCGTAGACCCCAAAAGTGACAGACAACAGCTCTAGCCTTTGATTAATTTCTAGTAGCATATTCCTGTTACTGTGGGCATTAACGAAAAGGGGAAACCATGAAATCAACCAAAGCAATAATCGGAGCGCTATTAGTTGGGGCGTTTTTCGTCTCAGCATGCGGAAGCAGCGGTAGTGGCGGAAGTGGGAGCGGCGAGTCTTCTGGCGGTAGGTCAGGAACTGATGAAGGCATAAAAGACGGCGGAACATTGTTCATCCTTGATCACTCCACAGGTGCAACCAATCTTGACCCACAAAGAATTTACACGGGTGCTGACCTTGGATTCTTGGGATCAACAATCACACGTACTCTGACGTCGTACACACCAGTAGCGGGCAAGGCAGGAACCCAGTTGCTGGCCGACCTTGCTACCGACACGGGTACACCGTCTGACGATGTCAAGACATGGTCATTTACACTTCGCGATGGAGTTACTTTCGAAGATGGCGCCGCAATTGTGTGTGCTGATATTCGATACGGCGTCTCACGAACATTCGCTCACGAGATGACCGGTGACGAAGGCCCGCTCTATGCGACAACAATGCTTGCAGTCGAAGGTGAGTATCCAGGTCCGTACACGGCCACTGCAGATCAACAGGCAGCGTATGAAAAAGCAGTTGAGTGCTCTGAGGATGGAAAGACAATTACTTTCCATCTCAAGAACCCAGTCGCAGACTTTAATTACACAGTGGCGCTTCTTGCGTTTGCGCCAGTGCCAAAAGCGGCAGATACTGCCGACAAGTACACCCTTAAGCCCGTCGCATCTGGGCCGTTCATGATTAAGTCGTACGAAGAAGGAAAAGAACTGGTCATGGTGCGCAACCCCAACTGGAGCGCCGACTCAGATCCAATCCGTAAGCCACACGTGGACGAGATTCACTGGCAGTTTGGTCTTGATGAGTCTGTCATTGACGAGCGAATGATCGCTGATGCTGGCGATGATCAGGCAACCATTGTCTACGGTGGAATCCAACCAGAAAATCTTCAGACAGTCTTTGACGATGCGAAGTTCGCTGACCGCAGAACTGATGGGTTCGATGGATTCGTGAGCTACACAATGATCAACATCAAGAAGGTTCCCTGCCTTGAAGTGCGTCAAGCGTTCTGGCTAGCCCTGAATCGCGAAGCACTGCGAACAGCAGGTGGTGGGCCATTTACAGGAGAATTCGCCGACAGTTTCATTAACCCATTGTTGGCAACTGATTACACACCGGGAACAGTGACCGAGGGCCTCAATGCCGACGGAACACCCAATGTTGAGGCTGCTCAAGCAAAAATGGATGCCGCGAAAACGGCTTGCCCCGATGTATATAAGCATGCGACTGAAGAAGGACTTCGCTTTGATCATGGTCAGTCTGAACTCTGGGCCAAGTTGATTTCGATTTGGATCGACTCGCTCGGAGCAGTCGGAATCAAGATCATTGATAACGCTATTGAGCCAAGTAAGTATTACGCCACCATCAACAAAGATCCAGGCGATCTCATGAGGGCCGGTTGGGCTGCTGACTGGAACAATGCTTCTACGGTTGTTCCAGAACTCTTTACGAAAGAGGGTGGCTTTAACTACAGCCAAAACTGGGAAGACGCTGCATACCCTGCCTTTAGTGACAAAGTCAACCTTGCCAAAGCAGAGGTAGACCGCGCAAAGCAGGCAAAGATGTGGCAAGAACTTAATCAGTACGTGCTTGACCAAGCATGGGCTGTGCCTGGTTCGTTCACTAAATCACAAAATCTTGTTGGATCCCGAGTGCGCAACGCCTATCAGTGGTTGCCATTTGGTTGGTACAACGTCGGTGCCATTGGTTTGGCTGAATAGGGTAAGAACTCAACGATCGTGGCCCAGAACAGATTGTTCTGGGCCACGTAGTTGAGGTTTCGTCATATATGTTCATCTTTATTGCGAGGCGACTCCTCTTTGCGTTGGCTCTTTTATTTGCGGTCAGCGCTTTCACCTATGTGATATTTGCTGCGTTACCAAGCGATCCTGCCGCCTTAACGTGCGGGAAGAACTGTCGTCCGGAAGTTATTGCTGTGAATCGAGTGCGGCTTGGATACGACAAACCGATTGTCGTTCAATACGGACAGTACCTCAAAGGCATTTTCAAGGGCAGAAGCTACGGTGCATCTGAGGGGGTGCATTGTCCTGCACCATCGCTTGGTTACTCTTTTCGCAAACATCAATGCGTCACAGATCTGATCACGCGTTCGTTGCCCGTTACGGCGTCGGTTGCACTCGGTGCGTTTGTCCTGTGGATGCTCATCGGGGTTGGGCTCGGAACAATGGCGGCGCTGAAGAGAGGTCGATGGCCTGATCGACTCGCAACAGGGTTTTCTGTCGTAGGGATTAGTTTGCCGACCTTTTTTGTAGGGCTATTGGCGATCATGGTTTTTGTCATCTGGACGGGGTTTTTGCCTTTTCCTCGCTACGAAGGGATAACGAGTAATCCAGCGAAGTGGTTCATGTCTTTGGTACTGCCGTGGTTTACATTGGCTATAGTCTCTGCTAGTTCTTATGTGCGACTCACACGCAACGGAATACTTGAGGTGATGAATGAAGAATTCGTACGCCTTGGGCTAGCGAAGGGCTTGCATCGCAGAACTCTGATTGTTAAATATGTGATGCGTGCTGCGCTACTTCCGATTGTCACAATCGCCGGTCTGGACTTTGCTGCACTGCTCGGTGGTGCCGTTATTACCGAGAGCGTTTTTAATTTGCCGGGCATGGGCAAACTTTCGATTATGGCCGTCAATGATTCTGATCTACCAATATTGGTCGCCACTACTTTGGTTGCAGCGGTGTTTATCGTGATCGCAAATGCATTCGTCGATATTTTGTATGGATTTCTTGATCCACGAGTGCGGAGCTATTAATGACTAATACAACACCATTGTTATCTGTGCGCGATTTGCGTGTGAGTTTTAAGACAGATGACGGGATTGTGAAGGCCGTCGATGGAGTGTCTTTCGACGTTGCCAATGGTCAAACTATGGGCATTGTTGGAGAAAGTGGTTCGGGCAAGTCCGTGATGGTGAGTGCAATTATGCGACTTAATTTCGGAACCGATGTAATTGTAAGTGGGCAAATATTGCTCAATGGCGTTGACTTGCTTGCGCTTCCTGAATCAGAGATGCGCCAGGTGCGAGGGCGTGACATTGCAATGATTTTTCAGGATCCGCTCAGTGCATTGAACCCCTTTTATACGGTGGGTTATCAGATCGCTGAGGCGTATCTGGTTCATCATCCCAAGACGTCTAAGGCTCAAGTGGAAGCAATCGTGCTCAACGCGCTCGATAAGGTCGGAATCTCTGATGGTCGCAAGCGCATAAAGAGTTATCCTCATGAATTTTCAGGCGGAATGCGCCAGCGCATCGTTATTGCGATGGCCCTAATAAACAAACCAAAATTGTTGATTGCTGACGAACCAACAACAGCGCTTGACGTCACCGTGCAAGCCCAGATACTTGAGCTCATCGATTCGCTGCGTGAAGAAAACAATTCAGCGGTGATGTTGATCACCCATGATCTTGGCGTTGTGGCAGAGACAATTCAGCAAGTGATGGTGATGTATGCGGGCAGAACTGCCGAATACGCGGCGGTGCAGGATCTTTTTGACACTCCTTCACATCCATATACGCAAGGTCTCCTGCGTGCGGTTCGCAGTTTTGACCAAAGCACGCGAGGGTCGTTGGTCTCAATCTCTGGAACACCTCCTTCTCTGATCAATCTTCCAGAAGGATGTGCGTTTCGCCCTCGTTGCTCGCAAGAAATGGGTCCTCAAAGTGCATGCGCCACCCAACGACCAGAACTAAGGACTATTGGCGCAAGTCAAAGTGCCTGCCATCTGAGCGCAGACGAAGTCAGCAGGGTTCAGCGAGAGGTGTTCTCAAAATGACACCGATACTCGAGGTTCGCGATGTCAAGAAGTATTTCCCGTCCGGATCATCACGACTGCTACAAAGACCAACTGGCCAGGTCAAAGCGGTAGATGGTGTTTCTTTGTCGCTGCAGGAGGGCAAGACATTAGGTGTTGTGGGGGAGTCTGGTTGTGGTAAATCCACTTTGGCGCGTATCTTGACGCGACTCATAGAACCCAGCAGTGGTTCCATATTGTTGGAGGGTGAGGACGTCACGAGATTATCTGGCTCAGACCTTCGACAAATGAGACGCGATATTCAAATTATCTTTCAGGATCCCTACTCATCACTAAACCCGCGACACAGTGTCGGTGAAATTATCGCGACGCCATTACGTATTCAAAAGACCGTTACTAAATCTGAACAAGCAGGACGTGTAAAAGAATTAATGCATCTTGTTGGTCTTAACCCTGAGCACTTCAATCGATATCCACACGAGTTCTCTGGCGGTCAAAGGCAACGCGTAGGCATTGCTCGTTCTCTGGCGCTCAACCCCAAAGTAATTGTGGCAGATGAGCCTGTGTCTGCTCTTGATGTCTCTATTCAGTCTCAGATTCTTAATTTGATGCAAGACCTGCAGACAAAATTACAAGTTGCATTTGTTTTCATCGCTCATGATTTGTCTGTGGTTCGACACATTGCTGATGATGTGGCAGTGATGTACCTGGGCAAGATTGTTGAGTTGGGTCCAGCGCACACTGTCTATGCCCACCCAACGCATCCGTATACCAAGGCCTTGATGTCGGCAGTGCCCGTGGCGAATCCTGTCTCTGGCCGAAAAATTGGTCGGATTGTTCTCACAGGCGACGTGCCATCACCGATTGATCCACCCTCTGGTTGCCGTTTTCGTACTCGGTGCTGGAAAGCCCAGGATATTTGTGCGTCGAACGAGCCAGAGTTGCTAGATCGGGGGGATGGACGAGTGTCAGCGTGCCATTTTCCCGAACTTGAAGCGTAGACTTGGCAATCGTGCGAAACATTGTCATGTACATAACCGTTTGTATCAACGTGGTCGCCATGTTGTCGCTCATAGTGGGCGTGCTGTTGCACAGTGGTCAAGGTGGCGGTCTATCAGACATGTTTGGTGGTGCTGGTGGTGCCTCAATGGGCTCAGCAGCAGCAGAACGAAATCTCAACCGCATCACAACAGTTTTGGCTGTCACATGGTTAACAACCGTCGTTGCGTTGGGCTTTTTGTTGGCGGTCTGACCATCGGTCGGTAGCATGACAGTCACTCGTCGAAGTGGCGGAATAGGCAGACGCACCGGCTTAAGGGGCCGGCGCTCGCAAGGGCGTGGGGGTTCAAGTCCCCCCTTCGACACAAATATATTGAACTCTTGGTTGTTGCCAGAATGACCTACAGTTGTGAGTCTTGGCGCCCAATGATCTTGTAGCAATTCAAAAACGTACTCTCGGCGTGCTGATGGCAGGTCAGGTCGTGGCATCAGCAGCACTTGCATCGGCTGTCACGGTTGGCGCGTACGTGGTGCAAGGAATCCTGGGTCAAGATACTCCGTGGGGCGGAATTGCTACTGCAACTGTAACCACGGGTTCTGCCTTCATGTCTCAGTTGTTGGCACGAATCATGAGCAAGTCTGGTCGGCGTGTTGGTTTGCAAACTGGCTACTCACTGGCAATTGTTGGAGGTCTTATCGCCGGCCTAGGTGTTCAAAAATCGTCGCTTACGATTTTCTTGCTCGGACTTTTTTTATACGGAAACGGTCAGGCATCTAATTTGTTGGCCCGATACGCGGCGACTGACTTGGCTTTGCCGCAAGAGCGCGCTCAAGCGATGAGCAAAATTCTTTTTGCCTCAACGTTTGGTGCGGTACTAGGGCCAGTTCTTGTCGTGCCAGCGCAATGGGCAGGTCAGGAGTGGTTTGGCTGGCAGAAATATACAGGTCCGTGGGTATTTGCTGCTTTATTTTTTATAGGTGCACTGATCAATATTTTTGTGCGTTTGCGCCCGGACCCCTTGGAGTTAAGTGGAGGCTTACGTTCGCAAGCCGCAGTTGGTGTCACGACACCGCGCTTGACTGAGGCTTTGCGAATTATATGTTCATCTCGAAGTGGGCGAGTAGCGCTCATGGCTATGGTTGTGTCGCAAGTGACGATGGTTGCTGTGATGACGATGACCCCAGTTCATCTCAAGGCGCATGGACATGAGTCAATAAGTTCATTTGTCATTTCTTTGCATATTGCAGGCATGTATGCGTTTAGTCCACTCGTAGGACGGTTTAGTGATTCACGAGGCCGACTGCCGACAATTCTGGTCGGAGGTCTTTTGCTTGTGTTCGCAACTATTTTGGCGGCAGTTGCGGGTGAAGCCGCAGTCGTTCTGTTTCCGGCGCTTTGGCTTCTTGGCATTGGCTGGAGTTTTGCGCTCATCGGAGGCTCAAGTTTGCTTGTGGATTCGGTGCCGACGGAGTCGCGCGTGACCGTGCAAGGCTCGGCCGACGTGATGATGAGTTTATGTGGAGGCATCGCTGGTTTTTCGAGTGGCTTTATTCGCAAGGCGATTGGCTATCACATGTTGTCGTCCTTTGCGACGCTGTTGGCTGGTGTGTTGATCGCTGTCGCGTACAGCAGTTATCGCTTTGAAAAATTACAGAGCTGACTTCTCAAGGACGTGGATTCCGCAGGCGGATCCCAATCCGATGACGTGAGCCAAGCCAACTTTTGCTCCCTCGATCTGACGAGGTCCAGCTTCACCTCTGAGGTGATGACAGACTTCCCAGATGTTGGCGATGCCTGTTGCTGCAATGGGGTGTCCTTTTGACTCAAGACCACCAGAAACGTTGACGGGGCTTGATCCGGTGCGCCATGTGGCTCCTGAGTTAAAGAAGTCGACAGCGCCGCCTTCTGGGCACAACATGAGATTGTCGTAGTGCACGAGTTCAGCAGTAGCAAAACAGTCATGAAGTTCGATCAGATTGAGATCTTGTGGTGATACGCCGGACTGCTCGTAGGCCTGTTTAGCGGCAATACGTGTCAGGGTGTTGACATCTGGCAAGACTTGACATGCTTCTTGGTATGGATCGCTCGTCAGGATAGATGCAGACACTTTGATCGCGCGACGTTGTTGCTCCAGCGACAGTGTTTTGAGCTTTGTGCCGCTGACCACAACGGCTGCTGCAGCACCATCACAGTTGGCAGAACACATCGGCCGCGTGTTTGGGTATGAAATCATTATGTCGTTCATGATCTCGTCTTTGCTCATGGCCTTTGAATAGGCGGCGAGTGGATTCAGCGTGCTGTGTGAGTGGTTCTTCTCAGAGATTCGTGCGAACAATTCAAATGTTGCACCACCATATTTGTGGCCGTACTCCATGCCAACTTGTGCGAACGTTCCTGGCATCGTGTCGGTACCGATACGACCATCTGTTGGTGCAACTGCTCCGAATCGCCCCGATGGTGACCACCTGTTGCCGTCAGACTTTGGGCGACCTCCGCCACCAAGAAGACCGACGCCTGCAAGTTTTTCAACACCAACTGCTAGCCCCATGTCGCATTCACCGGCCTTGACGGCCATGATGGCAGTACGTAATGCCGTTGCGCCAGTAGCGCAGGCATTGGAGACGTTGTAGACGGGGATACCAGTTTGGCCGACTTGTTTTTGAATCATCTGGCCGATACTGCCCTGACCCATTAGACAACCAGCAGCCATGATTCCCATGTCTTTCATTGTGACGCCACCATCTTTAAGCGCAGCCAAGACGGCCTCTGACGCGAGATCGACGACGTCCTTGTCAGTGTGCTTGCCAAACTTGGTCATATAGATTCCCAAGATGTAAATGTCATCTGCAGCCATTGTGTTCTCCGATTCTGTCGTGATGTGTTGTATTAAGAAAAGATATTATTTTACTGGCTCAAAGCCAAAGCCGATTGCTTCGACACCGTCATCGTCTGATCCAAGTGAAGTCGTAACAAGTTGTACTTTCATTCCGAGTGTGATCTTCTCTGGAGTCGGGTCAGTATTGATGATGTTTCCGCGAACACTTGTTCCTTCACAATCAATGATTGCCGCAACAAACGGCACTGGAACTCCGGGTGCAGCAAATGTGACGATGGTAAAAGAACGAACGATTCCGGTGGTGCCGATGTCGACTTTTTTGAATTCGGTACCAGAACAATTTGCACAGGCATTGCGGCGATCAAAAAAACGTGCTTTGCAGGACACGCACTCGTTGGCGACGAGGTGCGGTTTGTCTCCCAAGACGAGGTAATTCACATGAGGTACTTGGGTTGGCATGGTGGTTCCTTTATTGATTGGTGGTGTCATCTTATTGGCTTAATACCCCCTCAATGAAGCCGTACGACGCGACGAACGGGCTCACGTGGCGTAGAATTTGATAGTGGGGAAGATATAACAATGCCAACATGGAAAAATTGGGCCGGAAACCAAATCGCCCACCCCCTCTCGATTGAAAAGCCTCGATCCGACGAAGAATTGTTAGCGACTGTGGTGTCCGCTCGCGAGCATGGTGAAACCGTCAAGGTGGTGGGATCTGGTCATAGTTTTACATCGATTGCATTGACTCAGGGTCGCCTTGTATCGCTTGAAAATATGTCCGGAATCGTTGGGGTTGATACAGACGCACAACGCGTCACGGTGAAGGCCGGCACAACACTTGCTGATCTCAATGTCTTGCTAGATCAGCATGGACTTGCACTAGCAAATCTGGGCGACATCACATACCAGACTGTGGCGGGTGCGGTGTCAACGGGCACGCATGGTACTGGTCGACACCTCACTGGACTCGCAGGACAAATCACGGGTATGCGCATCATTAACGGACTCGGTCAGATCATTGATGCAGACGAGACACAGAACTCTGAGATTTTGCGATTGGGTCGTGTCGGGTTAGGGGCCTTAGGGGCCATAACACAGGTGACGTTGCAAGCTGTGCCCGCATTTCGGCTCCGTGCCGTAGAGAGTCCGATGCGCGTTGATCAACTGCTTGAAGAGATTGATATGCATGTCGACACCAATGACCACTTTGAATTCTTTTGGGTTCCCCACACCGGATGGGCGTTGACGAAGCGTAATAACCGAACAGACGATGATGTCTCACCTCAGCCAGTAGTGCGCCATTGGATCGACAAGGTACTGATCGAGAATTACGGATTTGGCGCAGTCTGTGCTGTTGGTCGCATGCGACCCAAATGGATTCCGCGGCTTGCAAAGGCATTGCCGTCATCTGGTGGACGCGAATATGTTGATACGAGCTACAAAGTATTCGCGAGTACGCGTCTTGTGAAGTTTTATGAAATGGAGTACTCGATACCTAGATCACATGTAGTTGATGCGTTGAACGAAGTGCGATCTATGGTCGATTCCAACGGACATCTTTTGAACTTCCCGGTAGAAGTGCGTTTTACGAAGGCAGATGACATGGCACTGTCAACGTCGTATGGTCGTGACTCTGCTTACATTGCGGTTCACGTATACAAAGGTATGGACTATCAACCGTATTTTCGTGATGTAGAAGCAATTTTGCGGACACATGGCGGGCGACCCCACTGGGGCAAACTGCATTTTCGCACAGCGCCTGATCTTGCGCCCGCGTATCCATTGTTTGACGAGTTCTTGCAACTTCGCAAGAGGCTTGACCCAAACAGAGTTTTTGCCAACGAGTACACGGATCGTGTTTTGGGCTCGGACTAAGTGTCAGCTATCCCTGAATAGATGTGAACCACGTGAGATCACAGTTCACACGGCGTTTAATGCAGGAGCGAATCTCTTTAGCCAAAACTTTTTGATCCCACACTAAAATTGCATCGCCATGAGCCGTATCTAATGCTCCGGACGACAATGCGTATTTCGTATCTTTGGGAAATATTTTCAGTTCGTAACGTATCTCTGTTGCCATTTGCGGAATCATCTTTGGATGCGTAGTGGGGCACTGGCCGCGCACTGAGACTGCAACATGGGAATAGTGATCTGCAGAAGACAAATTCTTGCCATCCCAACAGTCTGGGTACTCAAGAATCAGTCGGGTCGTCGACGGAGGCGGGCAATACTGCATCTGTGCAGTTGGCTCATCAGTGCGAGCACATGTCCACCCCGAACGTACTGACATAAGTTCAAGTCCGTTTGGCGGCGTGACGATCGCTGACGGATCCGCCTCGGTGGGGGTGCGCAGATATACGGCCATCTCTGTCGGATCGACGTCCACGAGATCGGCTTGTAACGTCGGAGCCCAATACGCCGAAAGATCGCCCATAGATTTGCACAGATTTGGCATTGTCAAAAGAGATTTCCAGCGTGTAGAAGCGCTGACACTTGTCGCTCCGAAATAATCATGTTGATGTGACGCGCCCGATTCATCGGGGAACACAATCGGATCGTCCTCATTGCGATGACTGAAGGGACACACGACGCCAAAACTGCCACGACGACCTGAATCAGGGTCGACGACTGACTCTGCCACTCCAAGCGACTTCGGGTGTGTATGCGCCTTTGAGCTATGTGCGAGCGAGGCTTGAGACGAATCGCTAGCGCCGCACGCTGTGAGTGCTGTAATAACTGCACCGCACAGCAGCGCGTGACGCATCACGGTTTAGCAGGCAGCGTGACTGACGCAACATCAAGAGGCGTGGGAGGAGCGATCATAGGAACTGCTTTGGCTTTTGCAGCATTTGGCATATTCGTCTGCGGGCCTGGATCGGGCATCTTTTTGATATCCCCAGAATCTGGCTTCACGCGATTGATTAAGTCAGCGAGGGGCAGGGGATCTTTGTCAAATGGTGCTGTTGCTGTTCCAGAGCATGGCTGTGCGTTCTCAATGTCGGCTGGCTTACTTGTTACAAAGACATTTTTTGAGAAGCAATTGTTTGCTTTGGCATCAAGAGCCGTCAGCGCAAGGTCTGCAGCCCTGCTGTCGCTCACATCGTTTTCTTGGACTGAGTTACCTTCTACCCAAAAGAGGCTCTTGTCGGAGTTTGGAACAATGCCGATTCCGGTGATGTCGTGATCCCAGACTCGGTTGCGAAGAATTTGGTTTCTGTTTCCGCCCGCCACGAGAATGCCATTACCCATCGCAAGTTTGGCAGCCCCAATTGCTGGCGTGAGACCGTTGTTATTTGAATAGACCAGGTTGCCAACGATGATGTTGTCTTCTTGGGGGCTCAGTTTTTCGCTATCGAGTGAGTTTGGAACTATTCCTGCTCGGTTCTGACGAAACGTTGAATTGGCAATCACAAGGTTGCCGGATGCGTTGGTGCCCGAGTATCCAAGGCCATTGTTCTCAGCGATAACATCGTTGATGATCGCATTACACGGTTTGCATTGGCCAATATAAAAACCTGCGTCAGGGCTTCCGCCGCCGTAGCTGTGTTCAAAGATTCCGTTCACGGAGTCGAATGCATAAATGCCGTAGTCGCCATTGCGTACTGCGGTCAAGTAAGAACCGCGGTATCCATCAACTCCGGTCCAAAAGAATCCATTGGCTCGGTAGTTACGTGCTGTCATGTTTTCGACAACGACACCTTTGGCACCAACGATACGAATTCCGTTGTCAAGGGTGTAATTGCCCTCGAGGATGACTTCGTTGCGATCGATGCCACGAATCACTATGTTGTCGGTCTCGACGGTGACTGCTTCGGCGTAGGTGCCTTTATCAACCAACACCAGATCACCTGCAACTGCTGCATCAACTGCTTCTTGGATGGTTTTAAAGTCTTGAGGGACTCGTTTTACGTTTGCGTCAGAGGAGGAAGAGCCCCCACAAGAAGCAAGAACTCCCATGAGAGCAGCCGTTGAGACGAGAATGCGTAACGTTTTCATATTTCCCCCTGTTTAAGTTTGATTGCGAGTGTTATTTCGAGACCACAATTGTGCCGGCCATCCCTTTTCCCTTAGCCGTGCCGTGGATAGAACAATAGTAGACGAAGGATCCAGGTTTACTGAACGAGTACGTGTACGTGCCAGTAAGTGGGACAAACGAATCTTGATCTACGCCAAAATCAGTCGGACCCTTTTTCATATGTATGTCGTGGCGATTTCGACCCGTGTTTGTCCAGGTCACAGATTGTCCCACGGCCACTGAGACTGTTTGTGGCTCAAATGAGTTATCTACTGACTCCACAGCAACGCTTGGGAGGCTCGCTCCGCGTGGAATTTGAGTGACAGAAGAGGAACAAGCGGAGAGCATGACGACGCATGCAGCGAAGGCACTCAACGTTGTTATTCGATTAATCATCGATTCACCATAATGAGAATGCGCGACTCAGAGCAACAATTCACAAACAGATATCGCTGGGTCGAACTGGAACGCGCGTGATGGCGCGACCTGTTGCATCGCGAATAGCCGCCGCTATGGCGGGTGTCACGGAAATGCATGGCGGTTCGCCGACACCCTTGGCACCAAGAGGAGCTTGCGGATCTGGTTCTTCAATGAGAACTGCTACTACATCAGGCGCATCAAGAGCAGTCGGCAAGAGATAGTCGGTAAAACTTGGATTCTTGACGATGCCTTTGACCATCAGAATTTCTTCCATCACTGCTAACCCAAGACCTTGCGCAATACCACCTTCTATCTGACCAAGGACGGAGAGCGGATTCAGTGCCCGACCAACATCTTGGGCAGTCGCGATCTGCACAACCTTGACAAGACCAAGTTCGGTGTCGACATCAACCACTGCTCTGTGGGCAACAAAAGCAAAGGCAACATGGCAGTTTCCTTGACCATTTTCGTCAAGGTCCTCTGTCGGTCGATGATGATGTTCAAACGTTTCTTCAAATGCCACCCCAGCGCTTGCTTTGGATACAGAAATTCGTAACGTTCCTCGCGTATCAATAATGTCCGTGTCATCGATCTCGAGTTGCAATGGGTCGAGGTTGTGTTGTTGTGCCACATGTTCAAATAAACGCTCTCGTACTAGTCGACATGCGCCATCAACGGCACCGCCACTCATCCATGTTTGACGTGACGCAGACGTTGACCCAGCAGAACCAATTGTTGTGTCCATCGGGTCGACAATGACTGTGTCAACACCAAGCACAGAACGTGCGATCTGGGGAGCAAGCGTGACGAAGCCTTGACCAACTTCAGACGTAGCGAACTTCAGTGTCACGACCCCGTTGTCTAGTCGACATCGAGCCGTTGCATAGTCATCAAAAGTTTCGCTGTACATCAGGTTTTTAATGGAGACGCCCCATCCAATGCCACGAACTATATGTGAGCGATCTGCTGTGCGACCAGATCCACCAGGCAACGAAAGTTCGTGAGGAGAGCTCGTCATTTGGGGTGGTAACGCAATTGCATCTGTCTCGCGGATACAACGCTCTACGGGCGCAACACTTTCAACTGGTTGTCCGGTAATCAGGCGGTCACCAGTTCGCATTGCATTGCGAAGGCGA
>Ga0214919_10008259_pt1 | contig 13775 bp, 16 predicted proteins | sample LL1503_MetaG_FD_177994 | JGI IMG/M metagenome (GOLD analysis project Ga0214919, IMG submission 177994) | Freshwater microbial communities from Lake Lanier, Atlanta, Georgia, United States - LL-1503 | ecosystem: Environmental > Aquatic > Freshwater > Lake | place: USA: Georgia | collected...
CGCCATCATGTCAATGATGGTTACCAAGATCTTCTTCATCCAAGATGGTGCGTAGAAATTAAGAAAGAGCGCAGAAAAGACTGATACGGGTAGGGCAATTACTACTGCTACAAATGAGCAGAGAATCGTTCCCACCAACATGGCTGAAAGACCAAAGTGGCTCTCCAGTACATTGCCTGCATCATCTGTTGTGATAGCCCATTCTGCTTTAGTGATGAAGCCAATTCCTTCTTGGCGCAGAACTTCATAGCCACGATAAGACAAGAAAAGTGCAATTAACCCCAAAATCACCAGCGAGGAAAGTCCTCCTCCAGTAACAACCCCACGAAAGACTTTATCGGAGCGACGTGGCTCTGTAGAGATTTGGCGTGGACTTGGAGTTAAAGTTGCAGATGACATATTAAGCAAATTTTCCGGTAACTAGGAAGATGACGCGACGCGCAACTGAGACTGCGTGATCGGCATATCTTTCGTAATAACGTCCGAGCAAAGTTAAATCAATTGCTGTTTCAACACCGTGTTGCCAAGTTGGTGCGATCAGCGCTGAAATCAATTGGCGATGAAGTAAATCCATCTCGTCATCATCTTTCTCAACTTGAGCTGCAAGAGCGGTATCGCGAGTTGAAATTACAACTCCAGTCTTAGTGGCAATCTTTTCGGCAGTCTCGCCCATCGCCTCTAACATCGGTAGAAGTTCTGCAGGCACGGCGCTTTCTGGGTGACGCAAGCGAACTAACTTAGCGACGTGATGCGCCAAGTCTCCCATTCGCTCTAGGTCGGCTGACATGCGAAGTGCGGTAACTAGTGCCCGAAGATCTGAAGCTACCGGTTGTTGTCTGGCGATGATGTCAATAATGCGGGAATCAAGATCGTGCTGCACAGTGTCAACTTTTTCATCAAAAGTGATTACATCTTCAGCAAGTTTTAAATCTTTAGTAATTACTGATTTGGTCGCCTTCGCCATCGAATCGGAGACCATAACACTTAGATCGAAGAGGGTTTGTGAAACGTTATCGAGTTCGTCTTGGAATACAGATCTAATTAGAGGCATGGTGGGACGCTAGGCGCAGTGCATTAACAGAGCCCCACGGTTAGGTGAACGGAAGGTGAACTGGACCTTTGGGGCTATAGAGTTTGGCTATGTGGCGCCGCGCTAAGGCAGAAGAAGTTCAGAACCAGCGCGAGCTTCCCCTTTTGCTCGAAAGCGCCCTCAACCAACTAGATGGTGCCAGCCTGGTTGTAGCTCCTGGAGAAGTAGCGATATTTACCAATTCAGAAGCCGAACAACTCGGAATTCTACGCGATGGTCGCATTCAAAGTGAAGAACTACTCGCATCGATACGCGTAGTTCGCAGAACAAATATCAAGCAGACCGGAACAATTGAAATCGCACGAGGACCAATTGGTGAAGGTACCCGCGAAATTACTGTAACGATAATTCCTTTAACTGAAAATGAATTAGTTTTAGTTTTGCTTCGTGATGAAAGTGAAGCACAGCGCGTTCATGATGTGCGTCGTGATTTCGTCGCGAATATTTCCCACGAATTAAAGACACCGATCGGTGCGCTCTCTTTGCTTAGCGAAGCAGTCCTTGGCGCCAAAGATGATTCTGAAGCGGTAACTAGATTTGCCTCGCGCATGCAGGTTGAGGCCAAGCGCCTTACTGACTTGGTTCAAGAGATCATTCAGCTATCGCGCGTACAGGATTCTGATCCACTGAAGGAAGCACAGCTACTTTCGGCTTCCGAAATAATAAAGGAAGCGCTCGATCAATGTCGCACAACCGCTGACTCGCGCCAGATCAATTTAACTTTCCAAGAATCTAAAGATGGCACCATCTTAGGAGATCGCGATCAATTGACTATGGCAATTCATAACTTAATTGAAAACGCTGTTAATTACTCTCCAGCAGACACCAAGGTCGCTGTTAGTACATCGATTGATAACGAGATCATTACTATCTCTGTCGCAGATCAGGGCATCGGCATTCCAGAGGCGGAAGTAGAAAGAATTTTTGAACGTTTCTATCGGGTTGACCCAGCACGTTCGCGCGAAACAGGCGGAACCGGGCTTGGCCTATCAATTGTTAAACACATCATCACCAAACATGGTGGTGAGATTTCAGTATGGAGCTCCGAAAATGTCGGCAGCACATTTTCTATTCGCCTTCCAATCCAATCGCAAAAAGAGGATGAAAGATGACTAAAGTACTAATCGTCGAAGATGAGATCTCATTTTCAGATGCCCTTGCTTATCTCTTGAAGAAGGAGAGCTACGAGGTTGAGGTAGCAGTCAATGGCACACAAGCTATTGAGTCATTTAATAGCTTTTCACCTGACTTAATACTGCTTGATCTTATGATCCCTGAAGTATCTGGCACCGAAGTCTGCCGCGTTATCCGTTCTACTTCACAAGTACCAATCATCATGTTGACTGCAAAAGATTCTGAAATCGACAAGGTCGTAGGTTTGGAACTTGGGGCAGATGATTATGTAACAAAGCCATATTCATCACGCGAACTATTGGCTCGCATCAAGGCAGTTATGCGCCGTAATTCAACTGATGCGCATCCCGCAGAAGATGGACATGAACTAACTGTCGGACCAATTCGTATGGATCTGGATAAGCACCAAATAACCATTAACTCTATTGCAGTGACTTTTCCACTTAAAGAGTTTGAACTCCTTGAATATTTGATGCGCAATAGCGGTCGAGTACTGACCCGCAGCCAGTTAATCGATCGAGTATGGGGTAATGATTACTTCGGCGATACTAAAACTCTAGATGTTCATATCAAGCGCCTGCGCGCCAAGATCGAGGCTGATCCTGCAAATCCAACGATTATTCACACTATCCGTGGACTAGGTTATAAGTTAGAGATTTAACGCCCTAGTAAGTTATCTGTAAAGGCATTACCGAACTTATTTGTAGGATCCAATTGCATAACCAGCTTGGTGAAATCACCCATCTTTGGCATAACAGAATTTAGGTATTCCGGGCTTGCCGAAAAGACTTTGCCTAGGTGCGGGCGATAGTTAAATGGCGCAAGCACTGCTTCTACGACTTTAATAAATTCGTAGACCGCATCAACTTTCTTCCAGGTGAAATGAATTCCAATTGAATCTCGCTGATAATGCGGGCTCATCCATAAGTTATCCGCCGCAATGGCTCGAATCTCTGTAACCCACAAGATCTCATTTATTTGTGGTGCAATCTTTTCAAGGGCCGCTATTGCCGCTGGTGCATCTTTACGATCGACAAAGAACTCGCTTTGAATCTCATCGCCAGCACTAGGGGTGAACTCCATTTTAAAGTGTGGCAAACGCAAGTGCCACGGGCCACTAACTGCCATCTGCTCTGTGCAAGGTTCTGGATTCAAACCTGGCAACGGGTGGCGATTGGAAGTTGCTGGGTATGCCTCAAATAACTCTGTAGGTGCTTTAACACCGCTACGAAACTTTGCCCAAACTTCTCCCCCACCGGCTGCTGCCCATGTTGTGAAGTAACTGACGCTGTAAGCAAGCGACATGATTTCATCTAAGTTCGCAGCATATGTCTCGCGGGACATTCCTCGGTAAACGGTTTGCTCAATATTAAAAGTTGGTTCAATTGCAAGTTCCACAGTTGTCACGATTCCAACTAAGCCAAGCCCTACTACAAAACCAGCGAAATCCGGGTCTTCCGAAGTTACCTTCTTTATATTTCCGTCAGGCAGAACAATCTCGAGCCCGCGAACAGCGGTTGCTAAATTTCCGTTTCCGACACCTGATCCGTGTGTCGCGGTTGCGATTGCACCAGCGACTGAAATGTGTGGCAGCGATGCCATGTTATGAAGTGCCCAACCACGATCATGCAGCGCAACTGCCAGTGCTCCGTATTTCATTCCAGCCGGAACGGTTACGATCGCACGATCTTTATCGATAACGATCTCTTGGGGCATATTTTCGAAAGTGATCGCAACAGCGTTGGTGTTGGCCATTGCGTTAAAGCAGTGAGCGCTTCCGCGTGCTCTGATCTTTACCTCTTTAGCAACGCACTTTGCCAGCTCTTCTACAGTGTTAGGCGCCAGAGTTTGTAAATCTTGAAAAGTTACCGTGCCCGACCAGTTCTTCACGATCCGATGACTCCCGTTGCTAGCCCCACAAGAACTAGAGTACCCAAGGCGATACGGTAGTAGATAAATGGCGCAAAGCTCTTGGTAATTACATATTTCAATAACCAAGCGATGACGGCGTATCCAATTACAAATGCGATAACTGTTGCAACTAGAGTTTCGGGCAGGCTAAAGATTTGATTGGCAGCATCTGTGCCAAGTGCTCCCTTTAATTCATAAAGTCCGCTACCGAATACGGCTGGTAGCGCTAATAAGAATGAATAGCGAAGCGCGGCTTCGCGGCTATAGCCAAGTATGCGCCCCATTGCGATTGTTGCACCAGATCTTGATACGCCTGGTACAAGGGCAAGTGATTGTGCTAACCCATAGAGAATTCCGTGTGCTGGAGTTAATTCGTGCAACTCGCGCTTGACCTTGCCGTACTTATCTGCGATTCCAAGAATCACACCAAAGATGATCATTACTGAGGCGATTAGCCAGAGTGAGCGGAAATCTTTCTTAATTACATCTTGGCCTAGATAACCCAAAGCAACAATTGGCAGAGTTCCGATAATTATTAGCCAACCCATGCGAGCGTCACGTTTTTCAGCGCTATCCAATTGGCGACGAACAATCTGATTTACCCAAGCTCTAATAATTCTTAATATGTCGCTTCTAAAGTAGATAAGAACAGCAAGTTCTGTGCCGATTTGAGTGATCGCAGTGAATGAGGCACCTGGATCTTCGTTGGTACCAAATAAAGCACCAGCGATCCGGATATGTGCGCTTGATGAGATGGGTAGAAACTCGGTCAGGCCTTGTAATCCGCCTAGAAATATCGCTTCTAACATCAATTCCTCTTCCTGATTCAAGCAGTTGCACAGGCCTTAACTCAGTAAACAATACACTTAATTCATTATGAGTTTAGGTTTAGTGCTTCTCTTGGTCTTGATCGGATTCCTGATCGGGCTGTCTAAGACCGCTATCGGTGGAATCGGCATGGTAAATGCCGCGCTATTGGCAACGATATTGCCAGCCAAAGAGTCAACTGGTGTGATGTTGGTATTGCTCATTACTGGTGATCTATTTGCGATCGGTGTTTATAAAAAACATGCGGAATGGCAAGTCTTGAGAAAGTTGATTTGGCCGGTTATCGCAGGTGTAATAGTTGGCGCATATTTTCTGGCCCATTCAACGGATCAATCACTTAAGAAAACCATTGGCTGGATTGTTTTGATTCTGGTTGCTCTATATCCAATAAGTCAGCGCTTGCAGAAACAAGATGTAGATATAAGTTTGAAATATCCCAAGCCACTTCGGATCGTACTGGGATATCTGGCCGGCTTCATGAGCATGGTTGCAAATTCAGGTGGTCCACCGATGAGTATCTATTTACTGCTACGACGTAATTCGGTGATGAATTTTCTCGGCAATACCGCCTGGTTCTTCTTTGTAATCAACGTCTTTAAACTTCCCTTTACCTTGGGGCTGGGACTCTTAGATTTTCATTCATTTCACTATATTTTCCCAGCACTGCCTGCCGTTCCAGTCGGAGCAATTGTTGGCCGCAAGCTAATTTCCAGAATAGATCTAGAACTTTTTCAAAATATCACTTTATTCACCGCTGCTGCTGCAGGGCTTAACTTAATTCTTAGGTAGGCAAAATCCTCTATATGGTCTTGGCAAAAGATAAGTAGTCGTGGCCAACGCCATCTTCTAAGAATAAGTTCTTCAGCGTGCCTTCAAGGCTCCAGCCAGCTTTCTCAAAGGCGCGGCGCATAGCGAAATTTGCAATATCCGTTGAACCTTCTAAGCGATGAAAATTATTTGCTCTAGCCCAATCCCAGGCCAGTTCAAGTGCAATAGTTCCGGCACCTTTGCCTTGTTGATCCGCAGCGATATCAATTCCAATGTGAGCAACACCTTCGGGCATTGTGCGATCGCAGTGACGCAGTTGCACATCACCAATCAATTCTTCGTCTCTTGCTAAAGCCAAGTGAAGGTAGTGATCGATCCACTTTCCGGTCCCGTCGAAGCGAACCTTAAAACGAAGCTTGGCATCGGGATTTTCGAGCCCACGTACTTGGCAGGCACGCTCAAACTCTTCTTCCTTGTATGGGCGAAGTTGAAAACTCATAGCTAGAACTTTATGGCATAAAGGCAAAATCTACTAAGATTGAAATATGACTCAATCACCATTCTTGTTTATGAAGGAAAATTCACAAACAGTTCTGTGGAATGACTCGGCTGATCCAAAAGAGCTAAAGGATGCCCTTACTTGGGGAATAGTTGGAGCAACGTGTAACCCAATTATTGCCTTGAGCGCCATAAAGGCAGATAAAGAATATTGGGTTGGCCGCATTAAGGAATACGCCAAGGCTCATCCTGTCGCTACCGACGATCAAATCGGCTGGGCGATGGTCGAAGAACTATCAGTAAATGCTGCAAAAATTCTTGAACCTGAATTTGAGAAATATAAAGGACGCAATGGGCGCTTATCTATCCAAACCGATCCCCGTAATTTTCGTGATGCTAAAGCGTTAGCAGACCAAGCCTATGAATTCTCAAAAATTGCTAAAAACATCATTGTTAAAATTCCAGTTACTTCAGAGGCAATTAGCGCATTTGAAGAAGCCACTTATCGCGGCGTAAGTCTTAATGCCACAGTTTCATTCTCGGTTGCCCAAACTATCGCAGTTGCTGAAGCCATTGAACGTGGGCTAAGGCGCCGCGAAGCAGAAGGTTTAGATATTTCGCAAATGGGCCCAGTCTGCACAATCATGGTTGGGCGCGTAGATGACTGGGTGAAGGTATCGGTTGAAAAATCTGGTGCGCTAATTGATCCCGGTGTTATGGAATGGGCCGGGGTTGCCGTCTTTAAACATGCACATCAAGTCTATAAGCAACGTGGTTATCGCACGCGATTACTATCTGCAGCATTTCGCAATCACATGCATTGGAGCCAAATCATCGGTGGAGATGCAGTTATCTCTCCTCCATATAGCTGGCAAGTAAAGATCAATAACTCAGGAATGATTCCTAATCCAAATAGCATCGAAGAGCCAGTCGATCCGATTATTTTGAAGACTTTGCAAACCTTGCCTGAGTTCAACAAGATGTATGACGTTGATGGGCTAAAAGAGAGTGAGTTCACCAACTTTGGTGCAACTTTGCGCACTCTGCGCGGATTCTTGCAATCTGCAAATGACCTAGAAGCATTCGTGCGAGATGTAACGGTTCCTAACCCAGATAAATAAGGTTAATGCATTGGGCGAAGCTCGACCTTACGTTTGCATGCTTTAGAAGCAGCAAAAGCTAATTTGCTCGCCGTTTCCTGATCAGCAACTTCAATTACCCAAATTCCACTGAAATTCTCTTTCGCATCAAAGTGGGGCTTTCCAGTAGCTAAATTTGCACCACCACGATTATCGATGACGTTTGCAGTCTCTGGTGCATGAAGTCCCCAAGCAAATAGAAATTGGCCATCTGCACGTAGCTGATCATTGAACTTATCGATCTCAACCATTTCTTCAGGAGTACCGGAATTGGCCATATCGTCGATTACCGAGATCAAAAATTTCATAGCTAATTGTAGTAAACCCTTAATGCGGTAGTAAACCTTCTTTAAGTCTTAGCGCTTTATAAACCTATTCTTTATAGCATCTGAAACAAATTCGATTGGGGCAACCTTGAGACGAAGCCCCAGGCCAAAGTAGATTGGCAAGGCAATTACTCCCGACATAGCTAACGTCATGGCACTGGTAATCAAGTTTGGGCTGCCTGAGTTAAAGTGATCTTTAATAAGTAGTGTTATTAAAACACTTGGCAAAAAGGCAATGGCAGAGATAAAGGTCAAAGTAATTACATCTCTTCGCAGGTGCATTACACCAATTCGCTTGCCCAAAAGATGTCGCGCCCACTGCGAGCTTGCCAGATATCCGATTCCAAATGAGACCGCGATTCCAACTGTAATTAGGCGAATCGGCAGCACAAAATATCCAATACTGGCGCAGGTAATTGTCACGATATTCATCACCAAAGTGATCCCTGCAGGCGTCTTGGTATCTTCAAATGCGTAGAAACCGCGCAGCATTACGTAGGAACTACAAAATGGAATCAACCCCAAGGCAAAGCCCGAGAGAATCAAACCAATCTGATCAGCATCTTGTGTCCGTGACCCAGCAAATATGAAGTGAGCAATTGGGCGACCCAAGAATAGGAGCGCAAATGCTGCTGGAATGATGATGGAATATAGATGTGACAAGGTCAGTTCAATATCATCACGAACTTGTGTAATCCGTGATTCTGCTGCGAAACGTGAAATTCTCGGTAATAACGCCGTTACCAGCGAAACAGCGATGATCGAATGTGGCAGAAGGAAGATGAAATGCGCATTCTGATAAGGAGTAAAACCCACACCTGCATCAATTCCAGCGTTCTTAGCGCGCACGGATGCCGCTGTTGCTAGGTTCACAATCACCATAAAGCCGACTTGATTTATTAGAACAAAGATCATCGTCCACTTTGCAAGATGTGCTGATTTACCTAGTGAAGACCAGTGAAAATTAGGGCGAAGCTTTATTCCAGTCTTAGAGACAACGGGGATAAGAATTGCTGCCTGTGCGACTGCTCCTAAAGTTGTGCCTAGGCCTAAAAGAGTTTTTGCACCTGAACTAATTACTCCGTCGGCAGCATCTGGTGCTATCGCGATAAAGCCAATCAGAACTCCAATAACAATTAAGTTATTGAGAATCGGCGCCCACATCATCGGACCGAAACTTCCGCGAGCATTAGCTATTTGACCCAGCAGCGTGAAAAGTCCCAAGAAAAGCACTTGTGGCAGGCAATATCGAGTGAAAAGAACAGTTAATTGGAATTCGTTTTCTAAGCCAACTCCTCCAAATTTAGCGGCGTAAAGTCGAACAACCAAGGGCGCTGCGATTACTCCAATAAGCGTTGCTAATCCGAGGATCGTAAAGGTCGCAGTTGCAAGTTGAGAAACATATGAGTTGCCGCCATCTTTGCTCTTCATCTCGCGGACAATTTGTGGAACAAAAACTGCGTTTAGCGCACCGCCTGCCACCAATATATAAACGACAGTTGGAACAGTGTTGGCAACTGCAAAAGTATCACCCAGGATTGCAGTACCAAGCGCGGTAACTGTAAGCAGGCTCCGAGCTAGTCCGGTAACACGAGAAACGATGGTTCCTACCGCCATAATGGCAGAGGAACGCAATACTGATGGTTCGCTCATATTTTACTTACCGAACAATAATCTGATCAAAGGTGGTGGTTGTGTAGCGAACTCGAACTTTCAATTCATCCCCGGGCTTTGGTTGCTTTGCTCCATCGCAGATTAGAAGTGAACATTGCATATGAGGAGTTTCCAGAAAATCTAGAGTTCTACCTTCCCAGCTATAGGGGCTGCGAATTCTGCCAAAAGCAGCTTCGAGTGCACGCGCAATTATCTTGATGCGGCCGAGTAGAGAGTAATCGCTTTGCGCAGCCGTGAGGCCAATACCGTGTGCAGTTCCACCGCTGGCAACAATTACATTTCCAGTTGCTTTTCTTTGTTGGTAACCAGCTACGCCTTGAACCTTACGGTTTTCAAGCACCGTCGCCGTTACTTCAAGAGCTGATTCGGCACCCAGCCAAAATGAGGTACCAATTCTTTCGCGGAAAATAAGAGTTGGAAATTCGTTCTTAAACTTGTTCAAATCGCGAAGGTGAGAGATCCAAACGGTACTTCCTTCAGGCAGTTTTTTAATTTTTGCGCTAATCAACTTATTATCAATGCTGGCAAGTGGAAGGTGCAGAGTAAAACCTCGCAGCTTCAAGGATCGATCTTTAACTATCACAAGCGCCTGATCTAGATCAGAGATATCAATTCCATGACGGTTAAGCGGAGTCTCTATCTCAATAATCAAATTACTGTTCGAATCTATTTTTTCAAGAACAGCAAGGCTTGGGATTGTCTGTGTGACTTTAGAGTCAGACGGATTAATAAAATCCTGATCGGGGGAAAGAATGATGATCTCCCCTGCAAAAGCCGAACGTACCTTTACAACTTCACTAGCAAGTCCTACAGCAACAGCATCAACTCCAAGTCGAGTTGCTTCAGCTGCCAGGAATTCCAGCCCAAATCCATAACCATTACCTTTTATTACCGGTACCAACCCAGGTTTTGCGTTGACCATTGCGCCCAAATGCACACGCCACTTTTGACCGTCAACGTGCAGCGAAAGTGGCATAACCGTAGATTACTTGCGAATACGAAGATATGTGGCGAAGGCGAGCGACCAGAACTTACTTATTGGCTTCTCCCATTCACCAATTAGCTGGCGTGCGTAGCCACCAGTACCTACTTTGAATTGAATCAGCCCAGCATGGGGATCATTGGGATCCAAGGTCGGTGTAATTCCCCGCAGGTCATAACAAGTAGCACCGCTGGCCAATGCATCTTTCATCATCTCCCATTGGACTGCATTGCTTCCCCGAGCCTCCCGGCCGAATGCAGAAGATGCGCCGTATGAATACCAATAATGGCCACCGACTTGAATTGCAATTGTTGATGCAATTATTTCTCCCTGCCATTTTGCCAAGAATACTTTTAAGTGAATCTGGTTGCGATTTAACTCATCCCACATCCGTTCGAAATACCGCAGCGGCCGAGGAATGAAATTATCTCGCTTTGCAGTTTCCAGATAAACCTTATGGAAATCAGCAAGATCTTCTCTTTTACCTCGAAAAACTTCTACGCCCTCTTTTTCAGCTTTTTTGATATTTCGACGCCATTGCTGATTAAATCCTGATGCCAGGGTTTCTTCACTTTGGTTCCTTAAATCAATCTGAAAGACAAAGTTTGGTTGACCTTCGCTAAAACCACTGTCAGATACAACCGCGCGCCATCCAGATTTCTTAAAGCTCTCCATCGCGGTTCGGCCGGGTTCATACTCAACCGTTGACTCAGTTGTTAGCAATGAACTGGCGTGTTCAGATGCAAGGGCTGCCTTAATCACCTCAGGCTCCCAATCACGATAGGCAATTGCAGGCCCAATTCGTAAAAGGAAAATGTTTTCTTGCTTCGCATAATTTTCCAGCGCAGCCAGCACTTTACCTTTATGGGAATGGTTAGGCAGAAAGAGCGGGCCTTCAGGGATATAACCAAATGATTTAGCTACAACAGGTAGTGCGCGAGTCAAAAGTAGCGCTACTCCGATAAGGGATTCGCCGTCATAAATGCCGAGCGACTTATTTTTCCAATCGGTTTTTACTGCTCCCCATTCAGGAAGTTGCAGAAAAGATGCGCTTGAAAGATTGGAAATAAAATTGCGATGGGCTTCTTGTGAGATTGATCGAATCTCTATTGCCATTGTTCTATCCTACCGTTTTGATCAAACTATTGGCTTTTACTCAAATTTATTGGGGTTTAGCCGCCTTTGGGTCGCACCAATTAGCCGAGCGCTGAAAGAAATGCGCCGATTACTATTAAGAGCAAGCCAAGCCAATTTATCTTTGAATACTTCTCATTGAGAATAATTACCGCCAAAATTACAGCGAGAGGCATGCTGAGTTTATCTATTGGAGCGATTTTAGAGACGCTTCCAATTTGAATAGCTTTGAAATAAAAGAGCCATGAAACAGCGCCTGCAATTCCAGAGGCGCCGATCCAAAATAGCGGCCATCCTCTGATGTGCATGACCTTTGTACTCAATCCAGAGATAACAAGAACTCCAACTAGAAATCCAGTCATGACCAGACTTCTAATCGTTGTCGCTACCGTGGAATCGATTCCGCTATTTCCGCTCAACCCAACTTTTCCAAAGATGGCAACGAGTGAAGCGGCCACGGCAGAAATCAATGCGTATATCAACCAGCGGTAATCTGTCATTTGCTCAGTATAAAGAAGAGTCGCCCTGTAACCGGAAATAATTGGAAAAGGCCCCGATTTCTCGAGGCCCTTCCATGCAAATCTGGTTCAGCTCGGTTGATCATTACCAATAGATCAAGCGGAAACAGCTAAGACTGTGGTGGAGGCGACGGGGTTCGAACCCGCTCCGCTTGTTTGGTAAACGAACAGGCTGCCAATTACAACACGCCCCCATCACGAGAGCGAAGCTATGGTTTGGCCAGCCTTAGGAAATATCCGGCAATGGTAACTGTGGATAAAAATCAATATGGAAAGCAAAAGGGAGTCGGCATTAAGCCAACTCCCAATTACTACCAAACAAGCGGATGCCTATTATTGCATATTTCAGCAAGCAGTACGGGAAAGCAAAAGGGACTTGGTCATCAACCAAGTCCCGATCACTACCAAACCGTCGTGATGCAATAATACACAAAGCTAAAGTTACTCGTAGTAACTATTATCTAAAGAAGAGTCGCCCTATAAGCCGGAAAGCACAGGCTGTATTCTCAGACCGTGAAAATTGTCATCACGACTGAAAAGTCACTAACTGATGAATTAGCGCATGTACTTCAAGCGCATTGGCTTTTTTGCACTTCTTCCACTCCTATCGAGCATGTATATGCACTAGATGCCTCAAAGTTGTTTTCGCCAGATATCACGGTATTCGGTGCTCGTATTGATGGAGAACTTGTCGGCGTAGGTGCAATGAGAAAACTAGATCTGCTTCATGCAGAACTTAAATCTATGCATACCTTGGCTAAATCCAGAGGATCAGGCGTTGGAAAAGCAATGGTTGCTTATATAGAAGACTTCGCAAGAAGCAGCGGTATTGAACGAATGAGCCTTGAAACAGGAACAAATGAAGCTTTCAGGCCAGCACGTCAACTCTATAAGTCTCTTGGGTATCAAAGTTGCGATGCTTTTGGTGATTATGTACTTAGCGAAGACAACACCTGCATGACTAAGTTGATTTAAAAAGAAGAATCGCCCTATAAGCCGGATAGAACTTTCTTGGCCTTCGTTGATACAGCCTTTCTCGGATCTTTCTGAAGGCTTTTTGCTACAGCTATGACCTCTAGCTGAATCTTTGAGTCAATCTTCGCTAGCTTCTCAAGGAGTTTGAGCCCTTGGGCAAGAATCATCCAGTCTTCTGTCTCTTTCATCCACCTTAGGGTTAAAGTCTTGATGCCCTTCAACTCAGCGGGTGAGAACTCTTTTATGAAATCAAAGTACAAAGTTATCAATCCGAGTCTGACTACATTGTGCTCACTTTTAGAATAAGCCTTCACCAGCGCTTCCTTTTGAGGATCAAAGAAATCCTTATCTGCCCGCATTAGACGCTTTGTGGCATTCATGGCTCTCATCGCAACTATTGAGTCTTCATGCATTAGCAACTTCAAAAGTTGCGGAAATAGCCTTGAATTGGACTCAACTGCCTTTACGACGGTCAGTGTGTTGCCTAATGAGTTGGGTTTTCCTATTGCCAACTCTGAGGCGAAGTCGATCTTCTTAGCACCATCTGCCACATAAAAATTCTACAATATGGAAAACTTGAAAGAAGAGTCGCCCTATAAGCCGGAGACTACATAGTTATACGTGGATCTACGCATAAATCTATAATTTGCCCCCGGAATTGCCCCCAAATAATTCAATAGCTTTCGATTGCGCAATGATATTTATGTGCGGGAATAAAACACATCTAATGAGGCCGAAGAAATTACTTTTCCAGTCATAGCTGTAAGCAAACTACTTTCGGTGGCTTCCGTGGCCGAA
>Ga0214919_10008260_pt1 | contig 13774 bp, 14 predicted proteins | sample LL1503_MetaG_FD_177994 | JGI IMG/M metagenome (GOLD analysis project Ga0214919, IMG submission 177994) | Freshwater microbial communities from Lake Lanier, Atlanta, Georgia, United States - LL-1503 | ecosystem: Environmental > Aquatic > Freshwater > Lake | place: USA: Georgia | collected...
TACAATTAATGATGATGACATTGCTTTTCGCTTTATTACTTTTTACTTTCAATTACTTTTTCCACATTTACTCCTTTCAATTCAATTTTTTTTACTCATTAACCTTTTTTTCCATTCACTTAAAATTTGTAGGGAACCAAGGTTCCCCTACGACCCTTCCTTTATTTGGGGTTCATATACATATCAATTATACGGCTACTGTAGAATCTTCTTTCACTACGAAGTAGTCTCTTTAAGTTGTTTTATTATATATTATTCGGAGTCCCCATAACAACACTATTAATGACTAATAATTGGAGACAAGCGATAATTGAATGAAAAATAACGTGATATTTCCACCAAATAGAATTTTTTCCACAATATTTATTAGATAAATAATAACACCATATTGTTGCAACCAAACCCAAATATGATAATATCATAAAAGGAAAATAAGTAATATATATTATTCCATTTATAAAAAAAAACATGAAAGCAATTTTTGCAAAAATACGATCCATAATTCGTCTCCATGAATATGTCGCATCTCTCCAAAAATTAATAGATATAATCGTTGTTAAAACCAATATTAATGAATAAATATACAAATTATTATAATAACTATAAATGGCCGGTATTATAAATAAACATGATGATAATATAAGCCATTTTGTTTCATCAAATGATGCTACATATAAATCATGATTAATAGACATATCTAACATTTCAAATATTACAGATTTGAAATCAAGGAATATAGACATATCAAACATATCAAATAATACGTCAGTTAAATTCATTATTATATTATTAATATTTTATTTTATACTTTATACTTTATAATATTATTATCAGTTGATGTTATATAGGATATATTCACAAATATAATAATGAAAAATGCCGATATTAATTATGATGCAGACGATGAGATGTATGATAATGATCTTGGTATGGAATCATTTTTTGATATTAGAGAATATATTATTAGAGAATATATTATTCAAAAAAATATAAATATAAATTATGAACATAATACATCCATGCTTATTGCATCAGAAGAAATAAAAGAGTCAACAAACATAGTAGCACATAATTATGATGATGATAATGAAATAAGTATTGACGTATTTATAGCTATAGGAGAATATATGATTGAGCGAAATATGAAGTATGATTTATATTTGGCAGAAATAAAAAATAATATGAATAATGTAATAAACCAAATTAAGGAATTAAATAATAACAAAAATAATGATAGTAACGATGATAGTGATAGTGATAATATAATACATGCTTATTTTTATGTTAGCAGCGACGAACCTGAACTAAGTAGTGAAGAACATGCAACAAATAAATATACTGACTCGGATGATTTGGTTTATCCAGGAATACATGACAATTAAATAATTTATTCTGTTTCATATTCCATTACATCACATAATTTGCTTAATATCCAAATACTTATTTCATTAAAATAGTTCATATATTTATAGTAATTATAATATAAAATTTAATATTATATTATAATTTATTAAATTTTATTAATTTTTTATTTGAAAGATTATAGTTTACAAAGGATTATGTTGTTGTGACATTTTTGTTCCAGCAGGAATATCAACTAATACGGGATATCCTGGATATGTTGTGGATGTAGTTGTAGAATCGGTTGCAGTGCAAGTAGCATTATTTACATCTCTGCTACAACTGCCTGCTGCATATGTGCTGTAATTAGCAACAGAATCACATTTTCCATTACACCAATAACATATGCCGTCATCACTTGCTACTTTTGTTCCACAATCCTTGCAATTTTTAATACTGCTGCATTTAGCTGGTCGTGAAACATGTCCTTCTTGTAAAATATTAGAATTTGTATAAACGCAGTAAAAAATAATTAAAATAAGTATTACAGATATTGCTTTTAACAATAAACTTTTATTCATTATTATATAAAATATACATACAAAATAATTACGTCTAAACAATAAATTCAGGTATAGAATATGTCTCTCCTTGTTTAACATATTTTGCAATAATTTTAGGATTTATTTTATTAACAATAATGTCTTCGGCTTGATATACATTATTATTTTTATCAATATAATAAACAATGCCTTGAATATCTTGAACCCAAACTTCAATTTTTTGTCCTTGGGGTTTGTCGTCTTCTCCATTTAAACAAATACCATGCGGTGTGCCTTTTAAATGTGTACCACAGTATTCATATCCTTCCTTTTTTCGTCGTGTGCATTGTTCATTACTTGCTCGTTTTGCACAACATCTATCAGCCAAATGAACTGCATTTTTAATACGTTTACGTTTCATAAAGTCTTCTTTGGTTAACGATAAACGTTCGTAATCGTATACATATTGGACTAAGTTACTTAGGTTTAAATCATTAACTAATCCCAATGTTTCTGCTTTTTTTCTAATATCATCTTTAAAATCTGTAACATATAATTCAATTCGTTTATTAATACGGCGTTCCATTTGTGTCTTTAAATTGTTTTATATATATTATATTGTAGTATCTTTAGTTCAATTTTATATATATTGTAAAATTGAACTTAAAGAAAGTGTATTAATATTTTTGTCTGCACTTTCTTCTTTTTCGTTTGGCTGCTTTATCAGTTGATTCATTTGAAATTGTTCGTTCTGGTTCTTCGGAGTCTTCTTCTACAATAGGTTCAATTACAATGGTGAGGGGTGGTTCTACTTCTACTACTTCTACTGTAGGTTCAACAATAGTTTCTACTGTGTCTTGTATAACTGGTTCTACTGTGTCTTGTATAACTGGTTCTACTGTGTCTTGTATAACTGGTTCTACTGTGTCTTGTATAACTGGTTCTACTGTGTCTTGTATAACTGGTTCTACTGTGGGTTCTACTACAAATTCTACTTCAGGTTCTACTGTGGGTTCTACTGTGGGTTCTACTGTATCTTGTATAACTGGTTCAACTGTAGGTTCTACTGTAGGTTCTACTGTAGGTTCAAGAACAACGGTAGGATTTGAGTTTGTATCTTCTGTATTAACAATAACTGTCTCATTTTCATTTTCAATATCATTAATTGATTCTAATTTATCGTCTTGTTTTGAAACATTATTATTTGAATTCTCGCTTTTATTTGATTTGAGTTTACTAAATATGGGTCCCATATATAATATTTAATTATATTATTTTTAAATATTAATTATATAATATTAAACTGATATTTATATAAGCCATTTATTGATACTAAAAAATAATATGATGACTTGGAGTGTTATACACTATTATTAATAAAAATATATAAAATGTTAAATAAGAACCATATACATTTGAACCAATGTCATAAAAATTTAATATTTTTGTAATAGCGTATATTATTAATGCGGTTATTCCAAAAACAGTTATTCCACTTAGGCTGTCAGGCAACCCAGTTATAGAACCAGTAGATTTAGTTGGCAATAAATTTAGGTTTAAAGGCATATTAGAACTCATAGCATTAGCATTAGTATTCATTATAATATTATTTAAGAAATAAATAATAATATTTACACTATCTCATAATTATCATGTCTATTATTGTCATATTTTTCACCTAATGTATCTTTATTTAACATATGATATGATAACGGGATAAATTGCTCAAAACTTTTAACTAATACATTTGGGTTATTTCGGTTGGCATCCGATTGTATTATAATACAATCCGAAGATACATATTTTACAATCTCATTAATATCATATATATCATGAACCATATGAACCACATTTTTCATAAATAATGCATACCGGGTTATACCACCTTTTACGTATCTGCCATATTTATTATCTATTATTTTACCTGTTGGAGAACTTGCATCTGTTAAATCAACAATGTTGTCATAGCTATGTATCCAACCTCCCGGTAAAACGGCATATTTAAATAAATTAAAAAATGAATAATATGGAACATCTATATTATATATATTATCTTTTTCAGGACCAAAAATTGCTTGTAATTCAGCTGTCTTATATTCTGTCCCTGTGTATACTACATCTGGTGAAGAATATATGTCACGTAGATTCGGTTTATACAATACTGCTAATTTAGTTATTTCATATGTAAATAATTGTATAACATCTTCAGAAACCGGTATATTACACACTGAATGTATATTTATTATTTCAGTTGGTAATACAAACCATGGTTTTGTTTTAGTAGATAGGTTTAAGTATTTAATATTTAAGTCGCTTATATTTACAAGGCCGTAAATATTGTCATCAGTATCTCTAAATATACCCTTATATGCGTCAACTGTAAGGTCTAATGCATCGCAGTGTATTGTTTTTAAATTATTTTTAATGTCTTTTATTAATAACTCGGCAATATTTTCAATAGTACATTCATCATTGTCGCTTATAGTAATAAATGGCAACACTAATTCTTTTTCTACGGAATGTAACATTATTTGCAAAAAAGGATAATTATCAATGTATGATATATGATAACAAATATATTGTAATCCGCCTTCTAAATTTATGTTGTCTAAATCTACGACTATGTCGGTTTCATTATTTAAATTAGTTTCAGGTAAATATATATATTCCATAAAAATATATATATTTGTTAAATACTTTTTAAGTTAGTTTCTAATGTATTTATTTTAGTTACTTATTTATTTTACGATGTAGCCCATCTTTTACTGTCTCTTCTCTGTTATCTAATAAGTGTTTTGTTAATTCTTCAGCCATTTCTGGCTGCTCTTTGTAATATTTTTTCAGTTCAGTTAACAGAAATTTACCAGAAATTGTTTTCTTGGTTTTCTTTTGTTTATACATCAATGCGCCTCCATTAATATCAAAACAATCAATAGAATTTCCCTTCATGATTTTTACTAAAGAGTCTGTTAAACCTTTTTGTTTTGCGTTCAACAATTTTGTCTCCGCTTTTAATTTAATTATTTCATTATCCACTTTTATCCATTCTCTGATATTATTTATTAATTCTTCTTTTGCTGTTGTTGCAGGGGTATCTCTTTTCATTATTTTAGTTTCTGTCTCCATTAATTAAATATAATATTAGTTTTAAGTATATTAAATTATTGTATTTAATATATTTTCGCTATAATTTACATATTTGCATATTTTTTACCAACAGCAAACCATAAAGCCATTGATACTACTGTTCCTGCAATATATCCCTTCTCTAATCCCGAACTATCTCCCAAATAATATTGACCCGCCATGGGCATCAAAAAACAAGACAATAATGCATAAAAAGCCATTACATACCAAAACTCGGTGTTCATCATAATATATTACTAAATATATTATAATTTTATATAATTATTGTAATTATTATTTTGAATGACGTTTACACATATTTCCACTGTATGATTTTATTCCACATTCTTGTCCCGTTCTTAATCCAGTTTTCAATATAGCAACGCATAATTGCTGTGTTTCCGTAGGAATAAATTCTGATATCTCTGTTGTCTGAGAAATAACTGTATTTGTTATTTTTGTTTTTGGTTTTGATTTTAATTTTAATTTTGTCTCAGTCTTTGATTCTAATAGTGCATTAATTTTATCTTCTTTTGCCTTTTGTTTCTCCTCTTTTGCCTTTTGTTTGTCTTCCAATGATTTCAGTTTTAAACCTAATTTATAATCCTTTGCAGCTTGCCTAATATGACAAGGACAAAATGTTTTGTCTGTACCAATTACTTCGCTCACAAAAGAATTATAACATGGCAAATTTTTACCTGCTGAATTTACTGTTATCTTTTGACAAATACCCTTTTTAAATATATACCCATAAACCTTATAAGTATAATTACCTGAATTGTAAACATTATTCGTAATATGTGACGACTTATCAATCACACGATATTCTACATCCGTAGTATTTACTCCATATTTCTGTACATGTGGCATATCATCATAATATGGTAATAAATCATATTGTATACTTCTACAGTAAGGACATCTTATATAATAATCGTAGCCACGCTGCCGCCACACTTTTAATTCAGCGGATGATAAACTTTCTGATGTATACGTTTTAAACTCAAACTTCTGTTTACATATTTCAGTATAAATTGCATCATAATTAAAGACATGCTTACAATTTAGTGTGACAAATCTATCTTTTAATTCTAATCCAGTAATTTGGCATAATTTTGTCTCATCTGTATCAGTCTCGTCATCGTCTAATGATTTATATAATTCATCGTAAAAATTAATATTTTCTGCTAATTTATAATTATTGTTATCCATATTTGTAATCAATATATTATCTTTACATTTAATCTTTAAATTTATTTTGTATTATTTAGTTATAAGTATGTCTCCGAGTCAATGGGGTCCTCCAACATGGTTATTTATGCATACGCTTGCCGAAAAAATAAAAGAAGATAGTTATCCGATAATAGGTAAGCAATTAATATATAATATAATACAAATTTGCAATTTATTACCTTGTCCAGATTGTTCAGAACATTCAAAAACATTTTGGTCAAATGTAAAAGTGAGTAATATTCAATCCAAAACTGACCTTATTAATTTACTGTTTGTTTTTCATAACTGTGTTAATAAAAGAAAACAACTTAAGCCATTTCAATACGACGACCTCCAATATTACAAATCAAGAAATATTGTTGAAACTTTTAACAATTTTGCCAAAAATTTCAATACAAAAGGGAATATGAATTTATTAACAGACTCATTTCATCGGACACGACTATTAGGCAGTCTTAGAATGTGGGTTATTAATAACTTGAATCATTTTGACATGTAATTTTATTTGCCTGTAATAGATGCGCCAACTATTTCTCCATTTTTATATAAACTGCACTTAAATTGTTGCTTGGATGGTCTCGTACAAACCTCTTTATTACTTGTTAACTCATTAATAAATAATACATTTGTGTTTCCTGTTGAAATTAAAATCATTACAACTAATATTCCAAGCCCAATAGCAGAAATTACGTCTGCTATTAATTGTGACGAAAATCCTACGCAACCATATAAATATTTTATACCAAAATCATAACAAATATATGTAATAAAAAAGGTTAGAACCGCATAATTAATCGTGTTTATTTTATTATGTTTACTTATTATTATCATAGGTGCAACAAAGTAAGTTAACGACAATATTAAAATAAATGTACTGTATGTCTTATCTGTTGTGGGAAAAAATATACCTGCATTACATATTCCATTTAATGCCGGCTGGACCAGATTTTTATTATTTGGGTCCAAAAAATGTTTATCACTGAAATCCACTGCAACATATCTTAATGCAGTTGCAGAAAATAAACAAAATATATAAAATAGACCTTTATATGTTGCTGATGAAAATATTGAAAATAATAAAATACTTATCATAAGTATCAATGGTGAATAAAATGATAATGCTGCAAATGCAGAAATCTCTGTCATATATTAATTTAATATATTAAATTAAATTAATAATACTTGCCTATTTTCTCTAATAGTGTACATTGTCTAATATTTCATTGTCTAATATTTATTCCATTATTAATTCAATTGCTTCGCTAATATGACTAATTTGGTTAAAACTGATTCCCTCCACCAATTTCGTGTTGCCGTATTTCTTCATAAAATCATCATAATCTCTCTTATTGTCCTTCGGAAAAATAAAACTCTTTACTCCTGCTTTTATACCACCTTGAAATTTGTATGCTAATGCACCTATTTCGCCCACGTTTCCATTTAAATCCGATGCCTCACCTGTCACTGCGAATGTGTTTTTTATTTTTACATTGTTCAACAAACTATACATCAATAATGTTATCGCTATTCCTGCACTTGTTCCACTTTTTGAAATTGATCCGTCTCCCATATGCAAATGTATACCTTGTTTTTGGACACCATTGTATAATTCACTTAATTCCTTTTTTCTCTCATCAGACAATAAACTATATGCTAAAGTTAAAGATATTTGAAATGACTCCTGCATCATTTGGTCTAACAATCCTGTCAATTTTAACTCTAAAAATTTATTCGTCGGGCAAAACTTTGCACTTGCCGATAATATACCTGAATTTCCCGAACTTGTTGCATATAAACAATTTATAACACCTACTTTACTGTCTTCATGTATTTTTTGCACTCGTATTTCCCGTTTATCTTTAAAATACTTTGTCTTGATATCATCTACCGTTATCTTTATCGGGATTTCAATTATATCTTTACTTCCTTCATCATTAGAACATGTTTTTAAAAGCTCTAAATTGAGCTCACCTATTATTTCAAATAGTTTCTCCTTTAATTTTCGCACACCCGGCTCCAGTGTGTATTCCTCTATAAGAAATTTTAATGTTTCATCTGTAAAGTTTATCATATTATCCAATCCCATCTTTTTGTATATTTCTGGAAGCAAGTGATTATTACATATCACTATTTTATCTTCAATAGACAAACTATCAAATTTTATTCGGTGCACTCTGTCTAATAATATTTTGTCTATTGATTCCACATCGTTATAAGACAAAATAAATAACGCCTTTGACAAATCCAACTCTATTCCTGAAAAATACTTATCTTGAAAGCATTCGTTCTGCGTTGTGTCTAATAAATGCGTTAATATTCCTATTATCTCTTTTCCGTGTTCAGTTTTACTTATCTTATCTACTTCGTCAATCAATATTATTGGATTCATGCACTTTTTATCCATCAGTATTTGCACTATTTGACCCCATGTTGATCCAACATAAGTATATGAATGACCTACTAAACTGGATGAATTGGCGTCTCCGCCTATTGCAATGAGAGAAAATGGCCTGCTATTACCATCGGCATCCTTTAAACAATTTGCTAACCCTTTTGCTAACGTGGTTTTGCCTATGCCAGGCGCACCTTCAAATCCTAATACGTAGCCTGTGTTATCATTTCCATTTACCCATTGACCTATGATTCTTTCCACATGTTTCTTTGCTTTTTCGTGACCATAAACCGACTTGTCTAATGTGGACTTGACATTATTCATATATGTATTTATTTCATTGTATTTTTCTTCAATCTGTGATATATTTGTTTGCAGTTCTAAAGGCATTGTTATTTGTGTTGCTAATGTTGTTTCCAAAATTTTATTATTATTTTCATCTTTATTCTTGTTCAATGAGAGAAAAAGTTCTCTAATTAATTCCTTGTTAACCTCTATATTGGTATCCCATATGCTCTTAATGAGTTCACATATTTCAGTTATTAACTCTAATTTGTTTTTATTAGAAACCCTTAGCTTCTTGTTTTTTAATTTACGTGTTTTAATTGCATCATTTAATAATGAGACAAATGCCTGTAATTCTGGTTTACTTAATCCTAATATTGCGGCATGAATTGTTTCGTAATTATGTGTTATATTATTTTTATTATTACCCTTTGTTTTTGGACTCAATTGAGACAAATATTTCAAAATTTCCAAATTTGTGTAATTTTCCTTTATTTCAAACCCATCCAGCTTCAACAAAACATCTATTGTTGAAGTTGTTTTCACTAATTTGGTAAAGTCTGATTTGATGATGTTCATCATATTTAAAATTGGTTCTCTCTTGTAAATACAAAAAGGAATTTTTAATAAACCATCCAAATATTGTCTCGCCTTTGAACCCGAATCTTCGGTCTTTGCCTTAACCTCCTTTAATTTTTGCATCGCCTTTTCTTTCACTGATTCCGGTGCCTTTAACAGACAAATTTGCTGTTCCAGCGGTATTTTTTGGCTGTCAAAATTAGTCAAATCGTTTGTATATTTTATCGTTTGTGTCATTGCGTCTTTAAAATGCTGCTTGATTGACCAAGGGAAACTATCAAATAGCGTCATCTGTTCTTGTGTATCCACGTTTCCATTTGTATCATTAGACAATAAATCATATAATAAATAAGACAAATACTGGTTATCAGGTTTATCCGACTGAATTAATAACTGTATTATTGTTATTCGCTTTAAAAATAAATCATTGGATACAAATTCTTTTACGACATGTGCTATCGTTTTTTGACGCAAATTATTTAAATTACTTAAATATCCTGCGTATTTTGAATATATCTCATGTGGTTCGTAAATCAAATAATCCTTTAATCCTAATGATCCTATATATCTGCTAAATGTATTGCTTTTAAATTCGCCGGAATTTGGAGCATTATCTTGTATCGCTCTTATTTTTAAATTCACAAATTTGTTCTCTAATAGATCTATTATAATATCATCTACTGTTCCTGTTATTATTAAACTTTTTTTGTGTTGCGGATTATGCACTATTATTTGGATTCCGTATACTTTTAAATGAAACGACTTAACTTTAATACTTATTTCCGCTATATCCAGATTTTTTGATTTCTCTGTTAAACAACAATCATCCAGTTTTATTTTTTCCATCTTTTCTTCCTTTTCTTTATCTTTATCTTTATCTTTTTCACACACCTTTTCAGTATCCGCATCTGTTTTTTTTGGACCTAATAGTCTATAGCTTGTCGGATGGAAATATTTCTTTAATAATTCAAATTTATCCATTTCCATATCAGATATTGCGTATGTTTTTACTGAATTGTTGCCAAAGCATATCCATAACAAATCTTCAAACGACTCAGTTCCAAACACTTTAAACAAACTGGATAGTTCATTGTTTATATTTTGCAACACATTTATGATGTTGTCTGTATTGCTTACTGTTATCGGTATTTCATTTATTTCCTTTATTTTTTTACTTAATATAAATAGCGTGTTTATGCAATTATTTACCTCACTTATTCCCACTATATCCAACATTTTATTTCGCTGCACATGCAAAATCGTTTTCTGAATTATATCCTGGAAAAATAACATCTTTTTTGCGATTAAAACTATAATATCCGAGGATACCCGCTTAGGAGCATCCTTCTTTGTTCTTTCAGTCATTGTATTATATTTTACAGATATTATATATAACAGTTTTTCTCTAAAGAATGTTATTTATCAACTCCTACCCATAAATTTGCCTTATTCGTTTTATTTGTCTTGGTTGTTACTCTTATAACATTTGTTAAACATATTAAACATATATCGTCTTATTATATTATATTTAAATTATTATAACATGGGCATTCCAAGCTATTTCTCTTATATTGTTAAAAATCATCCCAACATCATTAGAAAATATTACAAAGATGTTTTAAAAGTTCATAATTTATATCTTGATTGCAACTCCATTATTTATGATGCTTACAGCCGTATGTCGTTTGATAAATTAACCGAATCAGTTGCTACCAGTATCATAAGACTCGTTATTTCTAAAATTGAATCATATATTCACTTAATTCAACCTTCTAAAACTGTAATTATTGCGTTTGATGGCGTCGCTCCTGTCGCCAAATTAGAACAACAGCGCAACCGTCGCTACAAATCATGGTATCAAAATAATATTACTCGTGATATTTTTAAAAAGGCGGAGCCTGATGCGTGGAATACTGCTGCTATCACTCCCGGCACCATATTTATGTCTGAATTGAATTCAATGGTTGCTTCGCATTTTGCTTCTTATTCTACTGTAGCTACTAAATCCACTGTAGATAATCAATCATTACATATTATTGTCAACGGCAGCAACAAAGCCGGTGAAGGTGAGCATAAATTATTTGATTACATTCGCTTAAATCCTGAAAAACATTTGAGTGAAACGACCGTCATTTACGGTTTGGATGCTGACCTTATTATGCTTTCAATTAATCATTTGCCTGTATGTCCCAACATCTATTTATTCAGAGAAACTCCACATTTTATTCAATCTATTAATCGTGATTTAGAGCCTGATTGTGATTATTTTTTAGATATCCCTGAGCTAACGGATACCATTATTAAATACATGAATAACGATAAACCATTTTCTAATTCTAATTTGGATACTGTTACCAAGTTGAACACGATAAATCCAAATAAGGTGTACGATTATATTTTCCTTTGTTTCTTTTTAGGGAATGATTTTTTGCCGCACTTTCCTGCAATTAATATTCGCACCGGTGGCATTGATAAGATGCTAAATGCATACAGGGCTACAATCGCATCCCATGAATGCTTAACGGATGGTAAAACAATTAATTGGGGGAATGTGCGTAAAGTTGTTTCTTTCCTATCCAGTTTAGAAGAGCAATACATTATCGCAGAGCATAAGGCACGTGATAGGAATTCTCGGCATAGTCGTAATGTAGCGAACGACAGTCCAGAAGAAAAGCTGAAACAATTTGAGTCAACTCCAGTAAACGAAAGGGATTTAGAGAAATATATCAATCCGTTTAAACCGTATTGGCAAAACAGATATTATAGAGCGCTATTTGGAATTAAAACGGATACAACTGAACAACAGAGAAAAGACATTACGCTTAATTATTTAGAAGGGTTGGAATGGACGATGAAATATTATACAACAGGTTGTCCGGATTGGAGATGGAGATATAAATATAATTATCCGCCGTTGCTGCAAGATTTGATTAAACACGTTCCGGTATTTGGCACGGAATTTGTCACGAGTAAGCCGAAGAATCCGGTGTCAGAAATTGTGCAATTATGTTATGTTTTGCCGAGAAATAGTTTAGCATTGTTGCCAAAAATCTTGAATGAGCAGTTGTTGGAAAAACATAGCGATTGGTATAGGAATGATTGTGAGTTTGTTTGGGCGTATTGCAGATATTTTTGGGAATCGCATGTGAATATGAATGAAATAGATATTAATGAACTGGAACAATTTGTTTTAGCTAACAAGAAATTATTTATTTAGATTTTAATTAATATGTTTATTTACGCAGTTTTTAATATAATTTTATATTGATATATTAATAACTAATATGAATAGTCAAAAATTTATGCTTATAGCGTTAATACTGTTGTCAATTATTCCGGGTGCGAATCCAAAAGACATATTTACTGGTGGGTTATGTATTACCATTAGTGAATTATCTTTGGGTCTTCAAGGAGCCTTTCGTAATTATGCTACAGAAATTGCTTCTCTTCAAACAGCTGTTGCAGAACAGAGACTGCAACTTGAAGTAGCTGCATATAATGCACTGTCTCAGCCTGGAGCAATTGTTTCATATTTTGAAAGTTTAGATGGAACAATGATGCAAGAAATTTTTAAAGGTGATCCTTTAAGACAAGATGAAGTTAATGCAGTATGGGAAATGATTAATATATGGTATTTTACTATATTTAAAGCTGGACAAGCAGTAACTGGTATTCTAAGTACAAGTCCTGGTGAATTTGTAACTAATTTACCAAGGTTCTTAACATCATTATCTGAATTTGCTATGATAGCTAATTGTATAGGAATTGCATATAAAGGAGTAACCGTTATGTATAGTGCGGCTAAAAAAGCGAGAGGATTTTTCGCCCGTTGTAGTAGTGCTGTCGCCAGTTGTGGTCGTGTTACTATAGGAACATTAAAAAGTTTAAATGCGTGGCTGAAGAGTTCAGGTAAAAATGGACAAGTTGTTGCTGCTGCTGCTTCTGCTGCTGCTTCTGCTGCTGCTTCTGCTGGGTATCTTTCTCCTCAAGATATGCTAAATCTTATAGCCAACATGCCGCCTCGTGCGGATAATACACCTATTGATGAAATATATACGTTTGAAGGCTCTATAGATGATGATTCTTTTACAAATCTTGTAAACGCATTAAGAAACAATGGGTTCGATATAATCAAAAGGGATGAAATACTGGCAAGAACACGTTCAGGTCCTACTATGACACAATCTGCGTATGATGCAACAGCGCCAATGTATAATGATGATTTTGTCCGAAGTGCATCAGCTCCTGCTGCTGCTGCTCCATTCCAAACAGCTTC
>Ga0214919_10008263_pt1 | contig 13770 bp, 12 predicted proteins | sample LL1503_MetaG_FD_177994 | JGI IMG/M metagenome (GOLD analysis project Ga0214919, IMG submission 177994) | Freshwater microbial communities from Lake Lanier, Atlanta, Georgia, United States - LL-1503 | ecosystem: Environmental > Aquatic > Freshwater > Lake | place: USA: Georgia | collected...
GCCTGGTCTGGCGCACGGTTTTTTGGTGCTGTCACAGACCGCAGAGTTTGTCTACAAAACAACGGATTACTACGCTCCGCAGGACGAAGGCTGCCTAGCGTGGGACGACCCCACCGTTGGCATCGACTGGCCACTGGCCGGTGCCGACCCCAGCTTATCGGCCAAAGACACACAAGGTAAGGCACTATCGCAGTTATGACACCGGCCAGCCCCCCCCAATCTGCCGTGCTTGGTGTGGCCCTGTCGGGCATCGGCAGGGCCTTGGTGGCTGCGGGCAACCTGGAGCAAGGCAAGGCTGAGGACCTTTACCGCAAAGCCATCGCCAGCCATAAAAGCTTTGTGGCTGAGCTCGTAGAGTCCGGCGCGGTTTCTGCATTCACACTGGCGCACACTTTGTCGAAGGCCTTTATTGCGCCCTTGCTAGACCTCAGCGCCATCGACCCCATGCGCCTACCGGCCAAGCTGTTGGACGAGAAAATTTGCCAGGATTACCACTTGCTGGTGCTGGGCAAGCGGGGAAACAATTTGGTGATCGCCACGGCCGACCCTTCCGACCAAGAAGCGGCGGAAAAAATCAAATTTGCAACCCAACGCAATGTGGAGTGGGTGATTGTTGAATTTGACAAGCTGAGTCAAATTGTCGGCAAACATACCGGTTCGGAAGCTGCCTCGCTCGCCAGCGACTTTGTAAACAGTGAGTTTGACACCCTCGAAGATGCTGCCACAGACCAGTCCGCCGAGGCGCCAGAAATCGAAGCCGACGAAACCCCTGTGGTCCGATTTTTGCAAAAAATGCTGGTGGAGGCATTCAACATGGGCGCATCCGATTTGCACTTTGAACCCTACGAATTTTCCTACCGTGTGCGTTTTCGCATCGACGGGGAACTGCGGGAAATGAGTGCGCCGCCCGTGGGTATCAAAGAAATACTAGCTTCGCGCATCAAGGTGCTGTCCAGGATGGATATTTCGGAGAAGAGGGTGCCGCAAGATGGGCGCATGAAGCTCAAATTGGCAGCCGACCGCACGGTTGATTTTCGGGTCAGCAGTTTGCCCACGCTGTTTGGGGAAAAAATCGTCATCCGTATTTTGGACCCCAACAATGCCAAGTTGGGGATTGATGCCTTGGGATACGCCGAAGTCGAAAAGGCACGCTTGCTCAAAGCCATCAGTCGCCCCTACGGCATGATTTTGGTGACCGGCCCGACGGGTTCGGGTAAAACCGTGTCGCTGTACACCTGTTTGAACCTGCTCAACCAACCCGGTGTGAATATTGCCACGGCCGAGGACCCGTCCGAAATCAATATGCCAGGGGTCAACCAGGTCAATATCAATGACAAAGCCGGGCTGACGTTTGCCTCGGCGCTGAAGTCATTTTTACGCCAAGACCCCGACATCATCATGGTGGGCGAAATTCGCGACCTGGAAACCGCAGATATCTCCATCAAAGCAGCCCAGACCGGGCACCTGGTGCTGTCCACGCTGCACACCAACGACGCCCCGACCACCATTACCCGGCTGCGCAACATGGGGGTGGCACCATTCAATATCGCCTCCAGCGTAGTGCTGATTACGGCGCAGCGCTTGGCGCGCCGACTGTGCGCAAAATGTAAAGTCATCGCTGACCTGCCCAAACAGACCCTAGTAGATGCCGGCTTTGCCGCCGCAGATCTGGACGGTAGCTGGAAAACCTACCGCGCCGTCGGATGCCCAAGCTGCAACAACGGCTACAAGGGGCGTGTGGGCATCTACCAAGTGATGCCCATCTCCGACGAAATACAACGGATTATTTTGCGCGACGGATCGTCCATGGAAATTTCTGAGCAATCTATCCGTGAAGGCGTGATGTCACTGCGCGCATCGGCCCTGCAAAAGGTCCAACTCGGATTGACTTCGCTTGAAGAAGTCCTTGCCGTAACAAATGAATAACAACACAACAGGCAAGCATGGCAACCATAAAAGAAACCAGGGACGCACGGCGCCAGGGGGCGTCTAAGGAATCGATCTTCGAATGGGAAGGGTCCGACCGCAGCGGCCGCCCAGTTAGGGGAGAAACCCGATCCACGGCGGAAAGCATTGTTCGCGCAACCCTGCGCCGCCAGGGTATTACGCCAAAAAAGATCAAAAAAAGGCGCATGGGCTCGGGGCAATCCATACGGCCCAAAGAAGTTGCCATCTTTACCCGCCAATTGGCCACGATGATGAAGGCTGGCGTGCCACTGCTTCAATCGTTCGACATCGTTGGCCAAGGCAACCCAAACCCATCACTGGGTCGACTGATTAACAACATCCGCACTGACATTGAGGCTGGCTCCTCACTGAGCGCTGCGTTTCGCAAACATCCACAACAATTTGACACGCTGTACTGCAATTTGGTTGGCGCCGGTGAGGCCGCGGGTATATTGGATTCTTTGCTGGACCGGCTGGCCGCCTACATGGAAAAAATGGAGGCCGTAAAGTCAAAGATCAAGTCCGCCCTCATGTATCCGGTGGCGGTCTTGTGCGTTGCCTTTGGTGTGGTTACGGTGTTGATGATCTGGGTGATCCCCTCGTTTAAGCAGGTTTTTTCTTCTTTTGGCGGCGAGCTTCCGGCCCCCACTCAAATGGTGATTACCGTAAGTGAGTTTTTTCTCAGCTACTGGTATTTGATATTTGGTGGCCTGGGTGGCGGTATTTTTCTGTTTTTTCGTGCCTGGAAGAACAGTAAGAAGTTCCAAGACACCATGGACTTTTTGCTATTGCGGATGCCGATTTTTGGCGTCCTGGTGCGCAAATCCTGTATCGCCCGTTGGACACGCACGCTGGCCACCATGTTTGCGGCCGGCGTGCCTTTGGTAGAAGCGCTGGAATCGGTCGGAGGTGCAGCGGGCAACGCCGAGTACGCCAACGCCACGGTGGGCATCCGCCAGCAGGTTTCAACGGGGGTGTCCCTGACTACCGCCATGGCCGGTGCGAACCTGTTCCCGCACATGGTTTTGCAAATGAGTGCCATTGGCGAAGAGGCGGGTTCGCTGGACTACATGCTGGGCAAGGCCGCAGACTTTTATGAGTCCGAGGTCGATGACATGGTGGCGGGTATTTCCAGCCTGATGGAGCCCATCATCATCGTGATTTTGGGCACCATCATTGGCGGCATTGTGGTGGCCATGTACTTGCCCATATTCAAAATGGGGCAGATGGTGTGATCGCAGCAGGACCCTGGCTCGAACCCGCCGTGGCTGGCCTGCTGGGTTTGCTTATTGGCAGCTTTTTAAATGTTTTGGTGTACCGCTTGCCGAAAATGATGGAACGGCGATGGGCGCATGAATGTGCCGAATTGACCGGCTCTGCACAGGGCCCAGCAGAGCAAACCTTCAACCTTTGGACTCCACGCTCGGCTTGCCCGCAATGCACAGCACCCATTGCGTGGCAGCACAACATTCCCGTAGCTAGCTATGTATTGCTGGCGGGCAAATGTTCCCGCTGCCACGGCCGCATTAGCCCGCGCTACCCGGCGGTCGAAATTGCAAGCGCATGCTTATTCTCCTTTGCCGGGCAGCGGTGGGGGATCTCTGCGGCCGGTGCGGCCTGGTGTACCTTTTGCGCCGCGCTGCTGGCTTTGGCTCTGATCGACTGGGACACCACGCTGCTGCCCGACGACATCGTGCTGCCCTTGCTGTGGCTGGGTCTCATTGGTGCGCAGTTGCAATGGACCCAGGTCCCGCTGCCCAGCGCGCTGTGGGGGGCGGTGGGGGGCTACCTGTTCTTGTGGTCGGTCTATTGGCTGTTTAAACTGGCCACAGGAAAAGAGGGAATGGGCTATGGCGACTTCAAACTCTTGGCCTGCCTGGGCGCGTGGTTCGGCTGGCAAGCCCTGATTCCCATCACCCTTTTGTCGTCAATCATCGGGGCCATAGTGGGTCTCGTGCTCAAAATGACCGGCGGCCTGCGCCCCGGAAATTACATCCCCTTTGGGCCATTTTTGGCGGGCGCGGGGTTTGTGTGCATGGTTTTTGGGGCTGATGTGTTGCAAAAAGGGCTTAGTCTGTGAGCGGCCGTGCGCTGCGCTTGGGGGTCAGCGGCGGCATAGGCAGCGGCAAAAGCACCGTGTGCCAGTGGCTTGGCGAAATGGGCGCCTGCGTGGTAGACGCCGACGCCATATCACGCGACTGCACCGCTGCCAACGGGACTGGCTTGCCTGCCATCCGCGCGGCGTTTGGGCCAGACCTGTTTTCTGGCGACGGGACGCTGGACCGGGGCCGACTGCGCTCCTTGGTGTTTAGCGATGCCTTGGCCCGAAAACGCCTGGAGGCCATCCTTCACCCTTTGATCGCTTCCGAAATCGACCGCCAAACGGCGCTGGCCATGGCGCAGGGCGTCGCCTGCATCGTATTTGACATCCCGCTGTTGGTCGAATCGTCCCGTTGGCGCAAAAACCTCGATCGGGTTTTGATTGTCGACTGCCGGGAACAGACCCAAATTGAACGTGTCATGCGGCGCAGTGGTTTGGAGCGCGCCGAGGTGGAAAAAATCATGGCCGCACAAAGCCCGCGTGGCACCCGCTTGCAAGCAGCCGACTTCGTACTTTTCAACGAAGCGGTGAATCTTGGCGAGGTTAAGGCGAATTTGGGAGCAATGCGCCCCTTGTTCGGGCTATGATCCCCGCACTGGAAATTCCCCTGTGATCCTCTACGAATACCCGTTTAACGAAAAAATTCGCACCTACTTGCGTCTGGAGCACCTGTTTGCGCGGCTATTCACGCTGATGGACCGAACCGACGCGATGGATCACCATTTCGCGCTCATTACCTTGTTTGAGATCCTGAATGTGGGTGCGCGTGCTGAGCTCAAGCCCGACGTCCTGAAAGACCTGGACCGCCAAAAACAGACGCTGAGCGCCTTTCGCGGAAACCCAGGTATTGCTGCCGATGTGCTCGACCGCTTGTTGAACCAACTCGACGATTGCCATGCCTTGCTCAACAACACCCCCGGTAAATTGGGCCAATCGCTGGCAGAAAACGATTGGCTCAAAAGCCTGCGCAGCCGCACCAGCATTCCGGGGGGAACCTGTGAATTTGACCTGCCGGCCTATTTCGCGTGGCAACAGCGCCCGGGCCAGCAACGCCAAAGCGACTTGCGCGGCTGGGTAGAAGGCCTGATTCCGCTGTTTAGTGGCATCCAATTGCTACTCGGGCTGCTGCGGGACTCGGGAACCCCGCAAAAAATGGTCGCGCTGGGCGGGCAGTTTCAACAAAACTTGCCCCAAGGCCGTACATTTCAGCTCCTGCGCCTATCCCTGAAGGAGAATTTGGGCGCCATTCCGGAAATAAGTGCCAACCGACTGGTCGCCTCTATCCGCTTCGTGCGCCATGAGGCAGATGATCGCCTGCACGCCAACACCGCAGACATACCATTCGAACTGGTGCTGTGCTCCTGATCTGCGGTTAGGCGCAGTGGCCGATCCAAACCTAAAAATAGTACTCTGCCCACAATGCCAGGGCGACAGCGTCTATGCGCCTAGTAACCCTTTTCGCCCCTTTTGCAGTTCGCGCTGTAAGTCTTTGGATTTGGGCGCTTGGGCCAGCGAGTCATTTCGGCTGCCTGATGGCGATGGGCCCGAGGCCACCGAACCACCCGACCCGACCCTGCAATAAGCCCCTACAGAGTCGTATGTACTTAAAGGCTGGGCGGTGGCTGCTCGGCTTTGAGCCAATCCAGGACTGGCAGCGTGCCGGGCAATACGGGGCTTACGGTGACGGGCAAACACTGCCATTGCGCGCTTTGTTGCTCTTTCATTTGCAGCTCGCCCGTCCACGCGGTGACCTTGAAAAAATGCAGGCGCACCAGCGCGTGGGGGTAGTCCACCATTTCAATCTTCCAGGGCGCTGCCGCAGACACGGTGATGCCCAGCTCTTCGTGCAACTCCCGCGCCAGTGCCTGCGCAACGGACTCACCCGACTCCACTTTGCCGCCGGGAAACTCCCAGTAACCGGCGTACGGCCTGCCTGCTGGGCGCGATGTCATCAAAAACCCCTGGTCCTGGCGCAGCAGCACACCCACGGCCACCTCGACAACCGCCCGCTGCACGCCCGGTTCGCGTGCAATCTCCGGATTGGCGAGCAAGGGCGGGCGAACGGCCTGCGAACTCATGGCTCGGCAGAAGCGGAGCCGGTCCCCGCTACTGCCGGTTGACGCCCGGCGTAGTCTTTTGCAAACTGCCAGGCCACGCGGCCCGTGCGCGAACCGCGCTCCAGCGCCCAAATCAGGGCCTCTGGTCGCGCTTGCTGCACACGCTCGGGCGATACCCCCAAGGCGCTCAGCCACTGGTCGGCGATGTGCAAGTACTCGTCCTGGGTAAATGGGTAGAAACTTACCCACAAACCAAAACGCTCCGAGAGGGAGATTTTCTCTTCCACACCCTCGCCCGGATGCACTTCGCCACTGTCGGTATGGGTGTAGCTCAGGTTTTCTGCCATGTACTCGGGCAACAGGTGGCGCCGGTTGCTGGTGGCGTAAATCAGCACGTTGGCCGAGGTTTCGGATACCGATCCGTCGAGCACCGATTTCAATGCTTTGTACCCCGCTTCGCCTTGGTCAAAGCTCAGGTCGTCGCAAAAAATCAGAAACTTTTCGGGCCGCGTGGCGACGATTTCAACGATGTCGGGCAAGTCCACCAGATGCTCTTTGTCCACCTCTATCAGGCGCAAACCCTGGTCGCAATAGGTATTGAGGCAGGCCCGCACCAGCGAGGACTTGCCCGTGCCGCGCGCGCCGGTCAGCAGCACGTTGTTGGCAGTCAGACCCGCCACGAATTGCGCCGTGTTGCGGCGGATTTTTTCCTTTTGGATATCAATTTCCCGCAGGTCTGCCAGACGCATGGCGCCCACCTGGCGCACCGGGACGATATACCCTTGGCCGGAGACCCTTTTGCGGTAGCGAAAGGCTATGGACTGGTCCCAATCGGGTTGCTCAATATCCAAACGCAGGGCGGACTCGACGCGGTCCATGAAGCGCTCTGAGCGGGCCAAAAAAGCGGTCAACCGGTGGTCGTTCACGAGCGCTCTCCTTAAGACCGGTAATCGGCGTTGATGGTGACGTAGTCGTGGCTCAGATCGCAGGTCCACACCGTGTGGCTGGCCTGCCCGCGACCGAGTTCAACCCGCACCCGAATCTCGCTTTGTTGCATCACGCGCTGGCCGTCAGGCTCTGCGTAGGCCGGGTTGCGCCCACCGTGCGTGGCAACGTGCACGTCGTCCAAGTAAAGCTCGATGCAGCTCTGGTCCAAATCGGCAATACCGGCGTACCCAACGGCGGCCAGAATGCGACCCAGATTCGGATCACTGGCAAAAAAAGCCGTTTTCACCAAGGGGGAATGGGCAATCGCATAGGCCACCAGGCTGCATTCGTCACGCGTACGGCCCCCGCTGACCTCGACGGTAATGAACTTGGTGGCGCCTTCGCCGTCGCGCACGATGGCGTGCGCCAATTGCCGGGCAACACCCAGCAGGGCGGCAAACAAGGCTCGGCCGTCGGCGCTGTGCAGCGAATCAATGGGGGGGTTGCCCGCTTGGTTGGACGCCACTAGCACCAAAGAGTCGTTGGTCGAGGTGTCGCCATCAATCGTGACGCAGTTAAAGGATTCCTGCGCCAGCGCCAGCGCTAGCGGCTGCATCAGGCTTTGAGCCACGCAGGCGTCGGTTGCCAAAAAGCCCAACATGGTCGCCATATTGGGGCGGATCATGCCGGCCCCCTTGCTGATACCGGTCACGCTAACCGTCTTGCCGCCAACTTGCGCCTGGGCGCCATAGGCCTTGGGCACCGTGTCGGTGGTCATGATGGCAAGGGCAGCCTGCATCCAGTTCTCAGTATGGGCGTCCGCAATGGCCGCATCCATGCCCGCAATGATGCGGTCAACGGGCAGCGGCTCCATGATGACGCCGGTAGAAAAAGGCAAGACTTGGGTCGGATCTATCCCCAGACGCTGGGCCAGGGCGGCGCAGCTGCTGTGCGCGCGTGCCAAACCGTCGGCACCGGTGCCGGCATTGGCGTTGCCGGTGTTGACCAGCAACGCACGCACGCCCTTGCCGGCGGCCAGGTGCTGCTGGCAAACCTGGACCGGCGCGGCGCAGAAACGGTTGGTGGTGAACACCCCTGCCACGCTGGCGCCCGCATCGAGCAAGAAAACTGACACATCCTTGCGACCTTGCTTGCGCACACCGGCTTGCGTCACGCCCACGCGCACACCGGCGATGGGGTACAGGGTCGCCGGGTCCGGCGGTGGCAGATTGACGGGCATGGCGTGTCCTTATGCGAGTTTGCCGTGGCAATGCTTGAATTTCTTACCGCTGCCACAGGGGCAGGGCTCGTTGCGGCCCACCCGTGCCAGGTCTGGGCCGGCGGCGGCAATCGGGTCGGCAGCGGCTTGCGTAACCTGCGCTTCCCCCGTTTCCGTGGGTGCGGTGTAAGTGATGTTGCTGATATTTTCGGCGCGCGACTCCAGCGCCAAGGCGGCTTCATCGATCTGTTCTGCGGATTGGATGCGCACCGTCATGAGCGTCTTGGTGACCTCGTTTTTGACCGAATCGAGCATTTGGCCAAACAACTCGAAGGCTTCACGCTTGTACTCTTGCTTGGGCTGCTTTTGGGCATAACCCCGCAGATGGATGCCTTGGCGCAGGTAATCAAGGGCACTCAAATGGTCGCGCCATTGGCTGTCAATTGTCTGCAATAGCACCATGCGCTCAAAGTGGGTGAAGCTTTCGGCGCCCACTAAAGCCAGTTTTTCCTCAAACGCAGCATGGGCTGCGGCCACCACAGCGGCGAGCACGTCTTCACCCGTAATGGACGAGGCGGCGGCAATTTGCGCCGCCAAATCGATCTCCAAGCGCCACTCGGCGGTCAGCGCCTGCTGAAGCGACGCGATGTCCCACTGCTCCTCCACCGACTCGGGCGGGACAAACTGGTGCACCAGGTCCTCAAAGCTGCCTTCGCGCAAGGATTTCACCTGGGCGCTGAGGTCTTGCGCGTCCAAAATCGCGTTGCGTTGCTGGTAAATCACCTTGCGCTGGTCGTTAGACACGTCGTCGTACTCCAACAACTGCTTGCGCATGTCAAAGTTGCGCGCCTCAACCTTGCGCTGGGCGCTCTCGATGCTGCGGGTGACGATACCGGCCTCAATGGCTTCGCCCTCGGGCATTTTCAGCCGGTCCATGATGGACTTGACCCGGTCACCGGCAAAAATGCGCATGAGTGAATCGTCCAGGCTTAGATAAAAGCGCGACGAGCCGGGGTCTCCCTGGCGGCCCGAGCGGCCGCGCAGCTGGTTGTCGATGCGGCGCGATTCATGGCGCTCGGTAGCGATGATGCGCAAGCCGCCCAGCGCGGTAATGGCATCGTGGTCGATCTTCCATTGGGCCTTGATCTGTGCCACTCCGGCGCTCTTGGCACCATCGCCGAGAGCTTCGTCGCTCTGCACTTCCTGCACGGCTTTTTCGATGTTGCCACCCAGCACAATGTCCGTGCCCCGCCCGGCCATATTGGTGGCAATGGTGATCATCTTGGCGCGTCCAGCCTGGGCCACGATGTCGGCCTCGCGGGCGTGCTGCTTGGCGTTGAGCACCTGGTGCGGCAAGCCTTCCTTAATCAACAGTTCAGCGATGATTTCGGAGTTTTCGATGGACGTAGTGCCTACGAGCACAGGCTGGCCACGTTCATAACACTCACGGATATCTGCAATGGCCGCCACGTATTTTTCGCCCATGGTTTTGTACACGCGGTCCAGCTGGTCTTCGCGCCGGCTGATGCGGTTGGGCGGAATGACCACGGTCTCCAGGCCATAAATCTCTTGAAACTCGTAGGCTTCGGTGTCGGCCGTGCCAGTCATGCCCGCAAGCTTGTTGTACAGCCGGAAGTAGTTTTGGAAGGTAATGGACGCCATCGTCTGGTTTTCGGCCTGAATGGCCACGCCTTCTTTTGCCTCGACGGCCTGGTGCAGGCCGTCGCTCCAGCGCCGCCCGGTCATCAGACGACCGGTGAATTCGTCCACGATGACGATTTCACCCTCTTGCACCACATAGTGCTGGTCGCGGTGGAACAGGTGGTTGGCCCGCAGCGCCGCATAGAGGTGGTGCATGAGCGTAATGTTGGCCGGGTCGTACAGCGACGAGCCTGCCGGAATCAGCCCTAAGCCAGCGAGCAACTGTTCGGCGCTTTCATGGCCGTCTTCGGTTAGCACAATCTGCTGGGACTTTTCATCCACGGTGAAGTCGCCCGGGGTGATAACGCCCTCTCCGGTGCGCAAATCAAGCTCGCCTTCCTGGCGCTTGAGCGCGGGCACCACGGTATTGATGGCGATATATAGGGCGGTATGGTCCTCAGCCTGGCCGCTGATGATGAGCGGCGTGCGTGCCTCGTCAATCAAAATGGAATCGACCTCGTCGACGATGGCAAAGTTCAACCCGCGCTGCACCCGGTCTTTAGCCTCGTAGACCATGTTGTCGCGCAGGTAGTCAAAGCCGTATTCGTTGTTGGTTCCGTAGGTGATGTCCGCCTGGTACGCAGCCTGCTTTTCTTCGCGTGGCACATGGGGCGTGTTGATGCCCACCGACAGCCCCAGGAACTCATACAGCTGACCCATCCAGCGCGCATCGCGACTGGCCAGATAGTCATTGACGGTGACGACGTGCACGCCCTTGCCGGTAAGGGCATTGAGGTAAACCGGCAAGGTCGCGGTCAGGGTTTTGCCCTCGCCGGTTCCCATTTCCGAAATTTTTCCGTGGTGCAGCGACATGCCGCCGAGCAACTGCACATCAAAGTGGCGCATCTTCATCACCCGCTTGCAGCCTTCGCGCACGACGGCAAAGGCCTCGGGCAGCAGTGCATCCAAACTCTCGCCCGCAACCACCCGCGCTTTGAATTCGTCCGTCTTGGCGCGCAGCGTCTCGTCACTCAACTGCTCGTACGTCGGCTCCAGGGCATTGATTCGCACCACGCTGGCACGGTATTGCTTGAGCAAACGGTCGTTTCGGCTTCCAAAAAACCGGGTCAAAAATGTTAGTGGCATGGGTACGATACGGTTCTGCAAGCCTTATGGGAAGCAGACCCGCGCAGTCCTTTTGGTAGTCGGTATTCAGGGATGTGGTGTGAAAGGCCTGCGTCGCGCTACATACAACAGCGCAGCCCGCCACAGGAACCGGCGATTTTAACGTTGCGGCTTGGCCAGGGCAGTGGCCGTTCCCAGGCGCAAAAATTTCTGGGGATCTTGGGGCACGCCGCGCACCAGCACCTCAAAATGCAGATGCGGCCCAGTGGAGCGGCCGGTGTTGCCGACTTCAGCAATTTTTTGTCCGCGCTTGATGATGTCGCCCTTTTTGACCAGGCTGCGTGACAAATGGGCATAGCGGGTTAGCAAATCATTGCCATGGTCGACTTCAATCAGGTTGCCGTATTGCGGGTGCGCCTCTTGCCCCACCACCACACCACCCGCAGCGGAAAAAATCGGCGTTCCAACATGGGCCGGAAAATCAAGCCCGTCATGCAAGGCGGACATACCGCTAAACGGGTCGATGCGCCAGCCAAAACCGGAGCCCACGCCCACCGCGGGCACCGGTGACTGGGTCGGAATCATCATTTTCTTGATCTTTTGCTCAAAAAGGCGCGATTCGATCACGGTCATGATGTCGTTGCGCCGACCCGTTGTCTGCTCGATTTGCTCCAAAGTCGCTTGCAGCTCCTGCATGGTCAGATCGCGTCCCAGCACCAAGGCGCCGCCTTGGCCCGCCGGGCCTTTGACGGCCGCAGGGTCCAATCCCGCCAAGCCCGATACCCGTTCGGCCAAGGACTCCATTTGCAAGAGCTTGGCCTGCATCTCGCCCATGCGCTTGGCCATGACCTCGATGTTTTCCCGCAAAAAACGGTCTCGTTGGTCAAATTCGTCCTTAACCACCAGACGCATCACCGAGCTGATGACGGGCCAACCATCACGCGCGCCCTTGAGCAAAATCCAATGGTAAATGCCAGCAGACACCAGCGTGACCGCAAGAAATAAACCAGCTAAACCCAAGGCTAGGGTTGCGCCACCCATTCGCAGTACGTAGCTCTTGGAGAGCCGGGGATCCGTGATAATGAGCTGCATGTGCACCGCCCTTGCGTGAAATAGATGAGTCGCCCGTCTGCTTCCCTGTCGGTACTGCAAGCTGGCCTAAAGTCCCCTACTTTAGCGCGTCTGGCTGACTTGTCCGCCCAGTCCCAGGCACGGCGCACCTGCATTGACCCCTTAATTCCCAACTCGCTTCGTGCATCCATCAAAGCCGGTCCGATCGAAGACGGCGTGTGGTGCCTGGTGGTGGACAACACGGCGGTGGCATCCAAGCTGCGCCAACTGCTCCCCAACCTAGAGTCTCACCTGCGAAGCAAGGGCTGGGACGTGAGTGCCATACGCATCAAGGTCCGCAGCAGCGTGGCGGCCTAGAAAACTTGCGGATTTGGCATATGCCCTGCGCCGGGGTCGTGTACCATGAATTGCCTTTGGTTGTGCCTGCATCCTTTTTCAAGCGGGTCCGCCAAAGCGCCACTGCCCTAATCGCCACCATGGAGAAATGCATGCAACCTGACACCTTTTTTCGCCGTCCCATTCGATTGGCCGCCACTGTGCTGGCCGCTGGCCTGTCCCTGCTAGGCCAGGCCCACGCCGCTGAGCCTGCATCCTGCCAAGCCGTGCGCTTTGCCGATGTCGGGTGGACAGACATTACCGCCACCACGGCGGTCATGTCTGAAATCCTGAAGGGCATTGGCTACAAGCCCTCAGCCCAGGTGCTCTCAGTGCCGGTGACGTACAGCAGCCTCAAGGCCAAAAAGATTGACGTCTTCCTAGGCAACTGGATGCCATCCATGGAGGGCGATATCAAGCCCTATACCGCCGACGGATCGGTAGAAACCCTGGGGGCCAACCTCGAAGGTGCCAAGTACACCTTGGCCGTGCCGGACTATGTGGCAGAGGCCGGCGTTAAGACCTTTGCGGACCTGGCCAAAAATGCCGACAAGTTCAGCAAAAAGATTTATGGCATCGAGCCGGGCAATGACGGCAACCGCTTGATTCTGGACATGATTAAGAAAAACGCGTTTGGTCTGGGCGGTTTCAAAATCGTTGAGTCCAGCGAAGCGGGCATGGTGTCGCAGGTGGTGCGCGCCGTGCCCAAGAAAGAGTGGATTGTGTTCTTGGGTTGGGCACCCCACCCCATGAACTCCAAAATCAAGATGACCTACCTCGCCGGTGGTGACGACTTCTTCGGTCCCAACTTCGGCGGTGCCACGGTTTACACCAATACCCGCAAGGGCTATGCCACCGACTGCCCCAATGTGGGCAAGCTGCTGAAGAACACCAAGTTCAGCCTCGAGGCAGAAAACGAAATCATGGGTGCTATTTTGGACAAAAAGATGAAGCCTGAAGCCGCAGCACAAGCATGGCTTAAGGCCAATGCATCCACCTGGGGCAACTGGCTCGCTGGGGTGAAAACCTTTGATGGCAAAGACGTTGCCCCAGCGATGATCGCCAAGTAAGCGCATGGCCGGACCGCTGGACGCCACACTTGCGTGGCTAAGCGACAACAAGCTCCCGCTGGGCGACTCGATCGCTACGGGGGTGGAACGGCTCACGCAAGGAGCGCCCTGGCTGTTTGACGCCGTATCCGAGGGCTTGAGCGCGCTGGTGCTGGGCTTTACGGGCGCGCTTCTATGGGTGCAGCCCTTGCTGCTCATTGGCATTTTCACCGCCGTGACCTGGGGCTTGCAGCGCTC
>Ga0214919_10008264_pt1 | contig 13770 bp, 11 predicted proteins | sample LL1503_MetaG_FD_177994 | JGI IMG/M metagenome (GOLD analysis project Ga0214919, IMG submission 177994) | Freshwater microbial communities from Lake Lanier, Atlanta, Georgia, United States - LL-1503 | ecosystem: Environmental > Aquatic > Freshwater > Lake | place: USA: Georgia | collected...
GAAAAGCGAACAGTTGCAACACCTCTGCCGCGTGCAATGCCAGCGGGCAGAGGATGACGGCACCACCATACAGTGTCCTCTCAAGCCAATGTGGCTTTGCGGCTTGATCCCCACGAGGGCGGCCGGCTTCGGCCGTACTTGGGGCGCTCAGCAGCGTCGGAGTTTCGCCCGCAGGATCGCCGGAGAAATGAAATGCCGAGATCAACAGGAATGCCACCAGGAAGGTGCCCGGTGCGAGCCACCACAAGAGCAGGACCGACGCTGCGACCGCAAAGTAAGCGATCGTGAACAAACTCCAGCCCCGCAGCGACCGGATGCCACCGAGTTGCCACGCGTAGACAAGGTCCAGCGCGCCATGCGGAACACCCAACACCAGGATCACCGGCGACAGCATCAGGAGTTGAGCCTGGGCGCTGAGAGGCGGAAACCACAGGCAGGCCAAAACCATCAGCCAGGCCAGTGCACTGAAGGCAAGTCCTTGCTGTGCGAGGCTCGGGGCACTGCCCATACGATGCTGTGGCATCGCTTCGCCTTCGGGCACCCTCAAACCTGCTCGCCGCCGCTGTTGACCCGGAGAACTCATGCCATGCCCTCGATCCCGCTGACCCGGCCGCGCCGCCGCGCCAAAGCGATCAAGGCGCGCACAAAGGGCGCCACCGGCATCGCGGCGATGACGTGTAGGCTGTCGACCACGCCGGCACGGCCGCTCAGGAAGCGAATGACGTGGGCCGGCTCAGTGCGGCTGAACAGCGAGAAGAAAAGGGATGCGCCTCGGCTCGGTTCTGTCCGCAACACCTCAAGGAAGATTCGGTCCATCCAGCGCAGCGGCCATGGATCGGGCCGGTGCGCGACCGGCCGGCCCTGGCTCACCAGCGCACGCGCGCATTCGCTGGCCCATTGCTGGATGCGCTGGTATGCGTAACCTGTACTGGCGCGGGCACCACCGGCCATCACACCGACCTTGACGCAGCCCGGGTGCGTTTGTCTCGGGGTGTCGATCAGGCCCATCGGCAAGATCCCTTGTTCACGGCGTAGCGTGGTGAAGGGTGCAGCGCCGACTCGCTCGGCGATCGCTGCCTCAAGCCAGGGGGCGAGTGCCTGAGGTTCGAGCGGCGCGGCTCCGAAGACTGTCACTTCCACCAGCGCGCGCGTCGACGAGATGGGCAGCAAGTAGACGAATGCGACATGGCGTGGATCCGGTGCCAGGAAGTTCATCAAGTCCAGCGAAGACGGGTCGAAGACGGCAGCAGTGCATTCGATCTCCTGCCCGTAGAACGATTGCCAAAGAACGGCCCCGTCACGTCGTGGGCCTTGCGGGGGGCGCGTGTCCACGACCGACCGCGCTGTCACCTCGCCGGCGCTGCTGCGCAAGCGCCAGATGTCACCGCTGAGGCTGGGCTCGCCAACAACCGAGCTACCCTGCCTCAACTCGATCTTCGGTTGTTGGGCAATCGTGCGCTGGGCCATGGCGTAGAAGTCTCGGGCGGCCAGCATCTGGTAGGGCGTCGTGCCGCAGTCGAGAGAAACGCTCAGGCCGCCGTGCACGAGCCGCATCGATTGCCAGCTCTGCTGGACAGGGCATTGCGCCGGGGCGCGGTGATCGTTCCAATAGCACCATGTGCGGTCGTTTGTGTACTGGGTGCGAGGCTCGATCACGAGTGTTCGGGGGCAGCGCTCGCCATGCGCCGCGAGAGCCACCGCCAAACTGAGGCCTGCGCACCCTCCGCCGAGGATGACCAGGTCGAAAGCTTCAGACACGAGGTTTCTCGAGCACTGTCTCGGCGCCGAAGAAACGGGACAGCGCGGCATGCAAGGCCTCGTCGTGACTTTGCGATGGCACCCAGAAATGGAACCGAAGCGGGGCCGAGAGCAGCGCCCGCAAGGTCACCAGGCTCTTCACCCGACGCGGCACGACGGTGCGGCCCAGCCAGTACGCATTGGCGCGCTGTCGCAGTCGCGTCCCGATGGCGCGGTAGACGCGCGCTGCGATCAGGATGCTGCAGCGCGCGCCTATCGGCAGGTGGGCCAGTCCCGCCTCGCCGCTGAGGTAGTAGCGATCAGCGAGAACGAGCAGTTGGCTGATGCAGGCTTGCAGGCGGGGTTGCAGCGTCGGCGCGGGATCGACCAAGGCCTGCGGTGCAAGGTCGCCGATCATTGTTGCTGGAAGGTATCTGCGCCCGGCTGCCGCATCAGCAGCGACGTCTCGGCAGATGTTCGTCAGTTGCATCGCGATGCCGAGATCTACGGCGTGGCGCAACGCGGACGGGTCGTTGCATCCCATCATTCGGCACATCATCGCGCCGACGGTCCCGGCTACCTGGTAACAGTAGCGAAGCAAATCGCCCTCGTCGGCCATGCGGACGGGGTCCAGATCCGACGTGATCCCGTCGACGAAGGTCAAGATCAGCGCGGGCTGTATACGACACTCGCTCATCAACGCGATCGCGTCAGCCACGACCGGGTTCTCCGAGAAGCCGCAGGCAATTTCTTGCGCGACGAGCGCGAGTGCAACCCGAGGATCCTGGCGCGCGCAGCCTTCGTCGGCGAGGTCGTCGACATAGCGGCAAAACCCATAGAGACGCGTGGCGCGTGCAGCATGAGCTGACGCCATCCAGCGGCGCGACCAGTGGAAGCTCTTACCCTTGCTCGACAGCGCGAGGTTGGCGCTCTGCAATGCGGATTCAGGGCAGGGTGCAGCGCCATAAAGTGAAGAGATCGGCACCGCAGGCACGAGCGCATCCATGACCTTGGCCGAACACAGTACGCCCGGGAGGCCGGCCCCCGGATGCGTTCCGGCGCCGACGAGGTAAAGGTTGCGAATGCCTTCAGCTCGGTTGTGGAAACGGAACCATGCCGATTGGCGGAACAGCGGCGCCACCGAGAAGCCTGCGCCGTGGGCGCTCAGGTAGTCGCTGCGAAAATTCTCCGGCGTCATGTAGAAGTCGCTCGTGATGCACGCTTTCAGGCCAGGCAGAATCGTGCCGGCCAGCGCTTCGACGATGCGCGACTGCAGTCGCGGCCCCTCGACCGTCCAGTCGACCGCGCCCTTCAGGTTGGGCACGGGACACAGCACGTAGAAACTGTCGCAGCCCGCCGGTGCGAAGCTGGGATCGGTCGCCGTGGGGCGATGCAGATAGAGTGAAAAATCCTCCGACAGGACTTTGTCGTGGAAGATGTCGGCCAGCAGCTCGCGGTATCGCGCGCCGAGCCAGATGGTGTGGTGCGCGACGTCCGGGTATTGACGGGTGGTGCCGAAATACAGCACGAACAGGCCCATCGAAAACTCGGCAGTGGCCAATTTCAGGCGAGCCGATGCAGCCTGCGCCCCCGGCCGGATCATTGCGCCGTACAGATGCGCCGGGTCGGCATCCGACACGATCACGTCGGCAGCCATGGACACGCCGTCGCTCAGGGTCACGCCGGTTGCGATGCCCTCTTCGACATCGACACGGCTGACCGTGGTGTTGAGTTTCACATCGATGCCGTGCCGCGCCATCAAGCTGTTGAGCGCGGCGGTGATGGCTGCCGTGCCGCCCATCGCGAAGTGCACGCCATGCGCGCGCTCAAGATAATGAATCAAGCCGTAGATGCTGGTGGTGTCGAACGGGTTGCCACCGACCAGCAGCGGCTGAATCGAGAAGGCTTGACGAAGCTTAGGATTGTTCAAGTGTCGGCATACCAGTTGCCAGACGGTGTCATGGCTGCGCAGTCGCAGCAAGGCCGGAATCTGCCTGAGCATCGCGCCGAAGCGATGGAAGGGTGCGGCCGACAGTTGCCGGAAGCCGACGTCGAATATCTTTTCGGACTGGGCTAGAAGTTTGCGGTAACCATCGCAGTCACCGGGCTCGATGCGCGCGATTTCGGCCAGTGTTTCGTCTAGCGTGCCGCCGTAGTCGAACTGGGTGTTGTCGGCGAAGTGGAACCTGTACCAGGGCGTCAAGGGCACCAGTCGTACATGATCTTCCAGGCGTTCCCCGAACAGAGCGAAGAGCTCTTCGAACAGGAAAGGCGCAGTGATGACGGTCGGGCCCGCGTCATGTTTGAAGCCATTGCGCTCGAAGACCTGCGCGCGCCCACCCACGGCGGGACAGCGGTCGATCAGTGTGGTTTCGTAGCCCTTGGCGCAGAGTCGTAGGGCGGCGGCCATCCCGCCGAAACCCGCGCCTATGACAATTGCTTGCATGTTGGATTTGCTGATGACGGGGCCGAAGCGCTTCGCTCGACCCCGTCTTGGCGATCAGTGCTTCGCCGCTTGCTCAGATTCACTCACCGCGACTGACCAGATGATCAGGCCGAAGGCGATTTTGTTCAACACATCTGCTGCGTTGTAGATGATGTTGAGCGCGTTGGCGCTGTCGGCGGCGTTGCTGCCGGTCAGGTAGCCGAAGAAGTAGCCGATCGGATAGATCGCCCAGCCAAAGGTAACGATCAAGCGCATCGTGTTGAAGGCTGACCGAACCGCCGGAGGAGCGGTCTCTGCGCTGATCTTGCCGGCTTCACCCAGGAAGATCTCGTACAGGATAAACGCCCAGCCCGCCATGCCGATGATGAACGCAGGCCAGACGCCCCAATACCCTGCCTCGCCCATGTAGCCGCCGATCAACATCACCAAGGTGCCGATGATCAGGCGCCAGAAGATGCCGCTCTGCACTTTGGTGATCGCGGCCAAGATCAGGTAGAACTCGATCATCAGCAAGGGCACGGTGATCAACCAGTCGATGTAGCGGAACACCGTCGGCGTCGAACCGGCGACAACCCACACTTCACGCATGTAGAAGTAGTGGACGGCGGCCACCAGAGTGACCAAGCCCGAGACGGTGAGTGAGGTCTTCCATTTCGGCGACACCCGGTCACGTTCGAGGAAGAAGAACGCGGTCGCGGCGATCAACGCCATCGAGATGATCCAGAAAGAGATGCCGACAAAGTCGTTCTGTTTGAGGACCCCGGTGCTGGTTGCGTGTGAGTAGTCAGGCATCACGGCGAGTGCGGCTCCGATAGCAGGGAATGCCGTCGCTGCCATCTTTGCCTTCGTCCAGAATCGGTCGGGTGCCATGCTTAAATTTTTCATATTTCGTCCCAGTGAGTTAGCAATAGTGCTCGTTGGATTTGATGTGTCGACCGGACGGCATTTGTCGTTGCATGCGGCCCCTTCGCGCAGGCTTTTGACTCGCGCGAACACGGGTCTAACACAAAACAAGAAGACGTGTATTATTAAGGTTAAATTCGCGCAAGCTTTTGACCCGCGCGCCTACCACTTCCCGCCGATAGAGGTTGTCTCCCTCGTGTCGCACGGCAGTTTCCGCAACGGGCGATCCTTACTTGGGCATCAGTACCGTGTCGATCACGTGGATCACACCGTTGTCGGCAGCGACGTCGGCGGCCGTCACCTTCGCAGCATCGACGGTGACGCCACCGGCCGTCGCAAGCGTCAGTTCGCTGCCCTGCACGGTCTTGACCTTGCCAGGCTTGATGTCCTTGGCCATCACCTTGCCCCCTACGACGTGGTAGGTCAGAACAGCGCTCAGCTTCGCCTTGTCCTTCAGCAGCGCGTCGAGGTCGGCTTTCGGGATCTTGGCAAACGCTTCGTCGGTTGGCGCGAAGACAGTGAATGGGCCCTTGCCCTTCAACGTATCCACGAGACCTGCGGCTTGGAGTGCGGTGGCGAGTGTTTTGAAACTGCCGGCGGCGACGGCAGTGTCGACGATGTCCTTGGCCTGGGCCGCGATGCTGGCCAGCGAGATGGCGCTGACGATGATGAATTTTTTCATGGGATGCACTTTTAAATTTAAGGCGGTTTCGGCCGCCGAGGTTGAGGGAAAGCTGGGATAGGGCGCGGCCTGCTTCAGGCGGGCAGCAGCACCGGATCGACGACGTGGATGACGCCATCGGCGCAGGCAATGTCGTGCCTGCCTGACTCTCTGGGGGGCAACGAAGGCGTTCAGCGGCTGCTGGACGAAAGGCAATGCAAGACTTGTGGCCTCGCCTCGACGGATGGGTTGGCTGCACACGGGACCGGTGCACCCAACGGGGAAGGGGTTCGAATATTCGGGTGCCCGACTGCTCGGCACCGTCCACGCGAGCCGGGCAGGCCGGGAAGGCCGGGCAGGCCGGGAAGGCAGGAGCGTTCTTTTGAAGGTCGTGCACCGCCCGTGGCGAGTCACAGCAGCCCCCAACTCGTGAAGGCACGACGGGCCTGGCGGGTTGAAACAAGCTTTGAAACGCATGAACTGCAATGTAGTGTTGAAATTCTCCCAGTGCAACGGTTTTGCAGACGATTCAACGGTCTTTTCAACAATATTTTCGTTTCAATACCGTGTCATCTGTAAATTTTGCCACAATCCTTGTTGTCAAAGTCACCACAGAGCGTCATCCGATGACCGTAGCCACAGCCCTAGACGAACAAACCAGCAGACCCTTGATGCGCAGCGGCACGGCCGCGCGCCTGGCCGGTATGTCGCCCTCAACGCTGCGCATCTGGGAGCACCGCTACGGCGTCGTGGCGCCACCCAAGGCGGCCTCGGGGCAACGCAGCTATTCGATGAAAGACATTGAGCGGTTGCGCTTGATCAAGCGCCTGACGGTGGAGGGGCATGCGATCGGCGCCGTGGCTCGTCTCGATACCGATGCACTGGTCACCCTGTTAGCGGGCCACCAGATCGCGTCGGCCGGCGCATTGCGGGTCCTTGTCGTCGGCCCCTCCGCCGCCCGCAAGCTCCAGGGGCGGCTGCGACCCGCGCCGGCGCATGTCTACGACGACCTGGACCATCTTGAGCGCGAAGTGGCCCGCGCTGGCAGCGCCGATGTGCTGGTCATACACGTGGCTTCGCTGCACGCTTCCATGACCGATCGCGTTCTGGGCCTGCGCAGCACGCTGGCGTCGGCGCACCTTATCCTGGTGTATTCATTTGGCGCGCAAGCCCTTGTCGAAACGCTGGTCGCTGCTGGCGTGACGGTGCGCCGCGAGCCGGTCTCCGGGAGGGAACTTGCCGGTCTGATCGTGACGTCGCGGCCAATCGTTGAAGCAGTCGTCGACAAGGTTCCATCAAGCCCGAGGCGCTACAGCGATGTTGAACTGGTGACCTTGACAGAAATACCGTCGATGGTCGCTTGCGAATGCCCGCGCCACTTGGCGGAGATCGTCACGCTGCTGGTGGGCTTCGAGCGGTATAGCTCGGAATGCGCCAGCCAACATCCTGACGACGCGGCCTTGCATCGCCATTTGCATGATGTCACCAGTTCGGCCAGGACCATGTTGGAGCAAGCGCTCACGCGGCTGGTGATAGAGGCGGGTCTGGTGCTTTAGTGAGCGCCGGGCCAACGCCGCTGGTTTCTCAATTGACGACTGCGCGATGCCTGGATGGCTCAGAGCGCCTCGCCGATGCGCATGGGCTTGCGCGTATGGCTTGATCATTACCACCTGCGCAATCCGAAGTTGTCTTCGCCAATGAGCGCCAGCGCAGCGCTCGGAAGAGCGATGGATTTGGCGTGCTCAGATGACTCGCGTCGACCTCAGTTCGCCGATCTCAAGCTGAGTGAACCCGCCCCACTCAGCCAGGACCGCGTCGGTGTGTTGGCCTATGGTTGGGGCTGCACGCCTCACGCTGCTGGGTGTTTCAGACAGCCCGATGGGGAACCCTTGCATCGGGACCTTACCTGCCACGGGGTGATCGATTTCCATGATTTGCCCCAGATGTTGGACCTGCTCATCGGCAACCACGTCGGCGATGTCTGCGATCTTGGCGCATGGAACCTGGGCAGAACTGAGTATGGCGAGCACTTCGCCGTTGGTGTGGCGCACAGCCCATTCGGCCACACGCGCCTCGACGGCATCGATGTTGGCCATTCGCTGGTCGCTGGTCGCAAAGCGCGGATCATCGAGCATGTCTCGAAGGTCTGTCGCACGCGCGAAACGGCCGAACAGCGTGTCATTCCCGGAGGATATGTGCACCCACACGCCATCGGAACAACGGAAGTTGTTGGCCGGTGCGGCATAGCGATCGCGCGTGCCTTGGCGCGTCGTATTTTTGCCAAAGAGTAAGTATTCCGGAATGGCGGTCATGAGCAATGACATGGCGCTGGTCAGCAGGCTCGCTTGGACCATCTGGCCGCGGCCGCTCCGATGACGTGCCTCGAGTGCGGCCAGGGCCGCGATGGTTGCGTAGAGCCCCGTCGAATAGTCGATGATGAAGGTGCCGGCCATTGTCGGAGGACCGTCAGCCTGACCTGTCATGTTCATCAGTCCGCTGGTTGCTTGTGCGATCACGTCGAAGCAGGGGCGACGAGAGGTCGGGCCACTCTGTCCGAAACCAGAGATCCGGACCATGATGAGGCGCGGGTTGATCTCGTGCAGGGTTTCCCAATCCAGACCCATGGCCTCCATCGTGCCCGGCCTGAAGTTTTCGATAAGGATGTCGACGTTGGCGCACAGTCGCTTGAGCACGGCGGTCGCACCCGCCGCCCGGTAATCGATTGCCAGCCCACGCTTGTTGCGGTTGTGAACCATGATGTAGAGACTCTCACCATTGATGTGCGGAGCCACCGGGCGACAGTCTTCACCGACGCCGAGTCGCTCGACCTTCACCACCTCGGCACCAAGGTCGCCGAGCTGCATCCCACAGAACGGTCCCGAAATGAAGCGGGACAGGTCGAGCACTCGAATTCCATCCAGCGCAGTGCTATGGCTCATGACGATCCTCTCATTGTTCTCAAATTTTTCACAGACTCTATCAAAAATAAAATCGTTTGCAAAGACAAGTAAAAACGTTATCATGCGAAAAAAGGCGTATGCCTTGATCGTCTCAACGTAGACACAAGTGACCGCGTTGCAGTTGTCGGCGAACTCAAGACCTGCATCGCCCAGCGCGTGATGGAGAGTTGCTAGATGTCTCAGATGCTTGGGGATTCCAACGGACCGTCGTGGTCAAGGGCTTGGCTCAAGACGATGTATTTGAAGCCGAACTATGCCAGCGACATCGTGACGCTGCGCATAGGCATTTGCGCATATGACGCGACGCAACTCAGATTCGATTTGTGGGCCAAGAACCACGAGGGGCGATGACAGCCGCCTGCTGCGCTCGCGAGACTCTGTAGTTTTTTTCAGAATACGGCATCAACGGGGAGAGCAACATGACCGAAAAATTGCCCATTGGTCCGACTCTAGGAACTGTGACCGTTCGAGAGCGTGTGCTCGACTTTGTCGCTGGGAATTTCTCAATCGTCGGCCTCGCGATCCTCATCGTGGTGTCGACGATGATGTCGCCGCATTTCCTCACGACCGAGAATGTCTTCAATGTCCTGCGCCAGTGGACGATGGTGGGCCTGCTGGCTATCGGGATGACCTATGTCATCATGACGGGCGGCATCGACCTGTCCGGCGGCTCGATTCTCGCTCTTTCAGCAGTTTCCGGGGCAATCCTGCTCCCGCTCGTCGGCACACCCCTGATGATCCTCATCGTGCCGCTGATTGGCGCAGCCTGCGGCTACGTTAACGGAGCGATCATCACCTGGGGACGCGTACCGCCATTCATTGCGACACTTGGGATGATGACGGCGGCGCGCGGGTTGGCGCTCACTCTGTGCGACGGGCGAACGATCCAGGCGATACTTCCACCGGAGTTCGTGACGATCTTCGGTAGAGGATATCTTGGGCCCATTCCTGTCGCGGTTCTCCTGACTGGGACGATCTTCATCCTGGCTGGCGTGGTGCTCAAGTACACCCGTTACGGGCGCAACGTGGCACTCGTTGGTGACAACGAGCTGGGTGCGCATCGGGCCGGGATCCAAGTGGATGGTGTGAAGCGCGGCGTCTATGTCTTGAGCGGGACGCTGGCCTCAGTTGCTGGCCTTATTTTTCTCGGTCGGCTCGGCGTTGGCGAGCCCACTGCCGGCGTCATGTTCGAGCTGTCGGCGATCGCGGCCGTTGTGATCGGTGGGACACCTTTCATCGGCGGATCTGGCTCGATTCTGCTGACATTCATTGGGCTGGCAGTGATCGCCCTCACCTACAACATTCTGAATCTGCTTTCAATCACGCCCTATGCCCAGGACATTGCCCGCGGTACTATCATCGTCATCGCGGTCATGTTCAGCATGCGTCGGATCACCATGGGTAAAAGCAAGTGATCCGGACCTTAGCCAACGAGAGTCTGCGACAGCAGACGAGAACCCAACGGAGAAAATCGATGAAGAATAAAAGCATCATCCGGGCCGCACTGGCAACTGCATTCGGCCTCGTCCTGTCTGGCGGCGTGTCTGCACAGCAGCAGTTTGTATTCGGCTTCAGTCAGCCGAACATGGAGCACCCCTACCGCGTGCTGGGCACCAGCCAGGCCCGTGCGTGGGCCGCGCAGAACCCGAGCGTCCAGCTGGTGCTCGCAGATGGGCGGCGTGACAGCGCGGTCCAGATGCAGACCATCGAGGACCTGCTCTCCCGCAAGGTCAACGTGATCGTCATGTCGCCCAATGACTCGACTGCGCTCGCTCCGGTCGTCGATTTGATCCGCAAGGCCGGGGTACCCATCGTGAACTTCGACCGCAGGCTCGCGGTGCCGGACGACAAGATTGCCGCCTACATCGGTTCTGACGATGTCGAAATGGGCCGCATGGCCGCCCGCTCCATCATCGAGAAAATGGGTACTTCCGGAAAGATCATCCAGCTCGAAGGCAACCCGGGCGCGTCCGGCACGATCAACCGCAAGAAGGGGTTCGAGGAGATCGTCTCCAAGTATCCAAACATCAAAATTGTTTCGTATGTTGCTAACTTTCGCCTGCATGAGGCAGTCGCCATCATGGAGGACGCGCTCACTGCGCACCGTGACTTGAAAGCGGTCTACGGCCACAACGATTCGATGGCAATGGGTGCCGTCAAGGTGCTCGACGAAAAGAAGATCAACGGCGTCACGATCGTTGGCATCGATGGAGGTGAGGAAGGCTGCCAAGGCGTAAGGAGCGGAAAGATGTATGCCTCCGTGTACTACCCGACGCTGATGCCGAAGACACTGGAAATCGCCCTGGCTGTGGCGAAAGGTCTGCCGGTGCCCAAGATCACCATGCTCGAGACGCCGCTGATCAACGCCAAGACAGTCGAGCAGATCTGCAAGAAGTAGAGCGATCGGCCCGCGGTCATCACGATCGAGGGCCTCGCACCACCGGCAAAAAGCGCCCCGACACTCGCAGCGGACAGACATGGCCCTCCTGAAGCTCGAAGGCATTTCGAAGAGGTTCGGTGCCGTACAGGCACTGAGCGACGTCAACTTTTCCCTCGAGGAGGGAGAGGTGATGGCGATCGTTGGCGACAACGGGGCCGGCAAGTCCACTCTCATCAAGATCATCGCGGGCGCACAGAACTCGGATAGCGGCACCTACTGGTTCGAGGGCAGGCCGGTGACCGTGAAGTCGCCTGAGGATGCCCGTGCACTTGGAATCGAGACCGTCTACCAGGACCTCGCACTCTTCGACAGTTCGAATGTCGCGGAGAACATCTTCGCAGGTCGAGAACTCGTGCGGCCTGTGTTCGGTATTCCGTTTCTGCGCATGCGTGAGATGCACGCGCAAAGCTCCGAACTCCTCAAGTCGCTGCGCATCCATATGCACTCGACCAAGCTGACCGTGAAGTCCATGTCGGGGGGCCAGCGCCAGAGCGTCGCAGTCGCTCGCGCCGTTGCCTTCGGGCGTCGGGTCGTGATTTTGGACGAACCTACGGCCGCGCTAGGTGTGGCTGAGCAACAAAAAGTGCTGGCGCTGATTGCGGACCTGAAGACGCGCGGATTTTCGGTCATCGTGATCAGCCACAACCTCGGCCATGTCTTCCAAGTGTCGGATCGGATTTCGGTCATGCGGCAGGGCACTTGCATTGGTGTTCGCAATGTCAGCGAAACAACATCGGACGAGATCGTGAAGCTGATTACCGGATCGGACACCGCGATCCGGCACTGAATCCGCTTGCTCGAACCGTGTTTCGTACAGCGATCAGCTCTTTTTCGGTGCGGCTACCGTGTTCCGCAGCACCATCGTCGGTGCCAGGCGAATGTGTCTGAAAGGGATTGGTTCGCCTTGCGGATCGGTGGCGCCCTCGACCCGTTCAATGAGCATCGTCGCGGCAAGCCGCCCCATTTCTCCCCGAGGTGCGGAGATGGTTGACAGTCCAATCAACGGATGCGCGGCGACGTCAATGTCGTCGAATCCCATGACCGACAGGTCTGCCGGAATGGAAAGACCCAACTCGTGTGCGGTCGCCATGACCCCTAGCGCCATCAGGTCGTTGGCGCAATAGATGGCGGTCGGCGGATGCGTTCGTCGCAGGAGTAGCTGCGCAGCTTCACGACCCGAAACTTCGGTATATTCACCCAGGACCACGAGGGAGTCGTCGACTCTGGTTATGCCATGTTCCTTCAGCACGGCATGGTAAGCGTCCAGTCGCTCATTGGCAGCGCTGGCGACGGCCGGTCCGGTGACAAAGCCAATCGACCGATGGCCAACGGAGACAAGGTGCTCAAGCGCCAGACGGACGCCCCGGTCGTTGTCCACGCCCACGAAGTCGGCGTTGAGATGCCGGTCGTAGCGATTCAAGCAAACCACTGGAATGTTATGGGCCTTGATCAGTTTGCGATCGGTGGTCCGAAGGCTGTGTGACGTCAGGATCAGGCCATCGATCTGCTTGTCGATCAGCGAGGTAATATAACGGGACTGTTTAGCATCGTCGAATCCGGTGCTTCCGAGGAAAAGCGATATGCCTTTCCCCCACGCGACTTCTTCCACCTGTTTGAGGATATCGGCGTAAAAGGAGTTGGCTATGTCGCTGGCCAGAAGCCCTATGGTGCCTGACCGGTTCGTACGAAGAGCCCGCGCAGTCATCGATACACGGTAGCCCAGCTCGCGTGCGACCTTGAGGACGTTCGCCTTGGTCGCTGGCGTGACGATTGATTTGTTCGCGAGCGCGTTCGACACCGTCGAGGGAGCGAGCCCGCATTCTCGCGCGACGTCGTTGAGGGTGACCCGTCGATTCACCCGCACCCCTCCCTCCGGAGGCTGGCAATAAAACTGATCAAGGCCTTGTTTAGACCACGCCGCCGACCAAGACGCGGTACGCGACCATCCCCGAATCGTCCAGGTCCACGCGGTAGGCGGCGAAGATGCGGGCTCGACCGACCCGGCTTGGCCGCTTGCAGAACTCGAGAATGGTCTGCTCGCCGGCGCACAAGGCCGCCGGCTCCGCTTCCAGCGTTGACCACGCTGCGCTGATGGCCCTGGCGGATGCGTCGATGGTGTCTAGGTGTCAAGACCCGCATGTTTATGACGTTGGTCTGGGGGCGCCTGGGCGGGGACAGGCGGTGCTCAATGTCCATGAACTTGCAGATCCTATCGAACACATGCAGGCCACTGGGTGTTCTGGTCTTGCTGGCAAAGAAGTCTGTGAACTGGCTACCGCTGTAGGTCAGTATATTCTTGATCTTCATGGGGGCCATGCGCTGCCATCGACGCACGAAGTCGACGCTGCTGCCCTCTCAAGCAATTGTGGCTTTGCGGCTTGATCCCCACGGGGGCGGCCGGCTTCGGCCGGCCTTGGGGCGCTCAGAGTGGTCTCGGTAGCGGCGTGCACAGACCCAAGGCGTTGCACGGTTGGTGGCCAATGCACACGTTCCGTGCCTTCCACCCGTAAGACCGGGCGTTGAGCGGCTTGACGCGCGTCGCGCGCGCCAGCCGCCGATCGCTTACCGATTTCAGCCAGTGGTCTTGATCGGCGGCACCGCGTTGCTCTGTGCGGCCTGCGCA
>Ga0214919_10008265_pt1 | contig 13766 bp, 10 predicted proteins | sample LL1503_MetaG_FD_177994 | JGI IMG/M metagenome (GOLD analysis project Ga0214919, IMG submission 177994) | Freshwater microbial communities from Lake Lanier, Atlanta, Georgia, United States - LL-1503 | ecosystem: Environmental > Aquatic > Freshwater > Lake | place: USA: Georgia | collected...
TATCAGGCCCAACTCACCTCACGTGCCTCAGAGCAAAGCGCTCGAATGGTCGCGATGAAGAGCGCCACGGACAACGCCAAGAATTTGGTCAAAGACCTCACCCTCGAATACAACACGGCCCGCCAAGCCAGTATCACGAACGAGATCCTCGAAATTTCCACGGCCCAACTCGCCCTCGGATAACAAGGCAAATAAGCCTTTTGAGTGTAAGCTTGGAAGTGAGCACCCTGTTTCGATTAGAGCATCTTGTCTAAATGCAGCTGGGCATAAGTAACGACACGCACACTTCCTAAACCTGCCTTTTTCTAGCGTGCGTGCGCTGCTATCAGCTTTCTGCATTCAGACGAATGCGTCCTTCCCTGCTCCAAACAACCAACTCGGGTGGCCAAGCTTTTGAGGCAACTGGCAAACTGCGATTCTTCTTCTCAATCCTTCACAATCTTGCAAATCTCCTTTCTCTGCCTGAAACCTTCCCGTTCCTGAAAATCCTGTAAATTATGTCAAAAAAGCTTTCACCCACTTTCACCCAAGACTGGTTCAGTCGCAGCATACCTAGCTGGTCTCATATTCTTACCCAACTCACTAAAAAAACACCGAACCTCCGCATCCTCGAGATTGGCGTCTTCGAAGGACGCTCAACATGCTGGCTGCTCGAAAACTTCTGCAAAACCCCAGAATCTACAATCATGGCGATCGACAGTTTCGAAGGCGGTATCGAGCACAAAAGCATGGAACTCGGTGGGCTGAAGAAGCAGTTTGAAGATAACATAGCCTCTGTCGGATCAAGCGCCCAAGTCGTGGTCCGCCCAGGGCTTTCCCTTGACCAACTCTGCCGCTTGGTTGCAGAAAATACGAAGCCATTTGACTTCATCAGTGTCGATGCCAGCCATCAAGCCGCAGATGTGCTGAGTGATGCCGTACTGGCCTTCCAACTTCTCAAGCCTAGTGGTGTTATTGCCTTCGACGACTACATCTGGTCACCCATGCGCCCAGGAACAGAAAACCCCCTGCTACTGCCCAAGTCCGCCATCGACGCTTTCACAACGATCTACTCGCAAAAGCTCCGCATCCTTCCCAATTTTCCCCTCTACCAACTTTATATCCAAAAACACTAAAGGGTGGGGCACCAAAAAGCACCGTCGATCCTCACCAGAAAGATTTATATCTCTTTAGTTGGCTCGATATGGACTGTGACATCGCTGAGGTGATGTCCCCCAGCCATGAGCGCGTCTTTGACGAGATGAGAGATGTAATGCCCGCTGGCGACGCTGATGTCCCCTAGCACACGAACGTGGAGGTCAGCGATGAGGGTGAGGCCGCTTTTGCGAACGCGGCATTTTTCCACGCTCACGACCCCCTCAACAGCCTGAGCCGACTCGAGAATCTTTTCGATCACCGCTTGCGGCGCTTGCTCGTCCATCAATTCGCCTAGCGATCCCTTAAGCATGAGGATGCCATTCCAAGCGATGATGACGCACGAAAAGAGGGCGGCCCAGTCGTCAGCACTCACAAACGCAGCCCCTCCGAACAAACACACCAGAATACCCACCACAGCGGAGAGTGATGTGAGAGCATCTGACCTGTGATGCCAAGCATCGGCTTCGAGGGCCCGGCTATTTACCTCACGACTCCGCGCATGCGAGACGCGAAAAAGGGTTTCCTTAACGAGCACCACAAACAATAGAACACCGAGCGTATATCCGGCAGGAACCGGTCGGTCGGGGGCGCCATAGACTATTTCTTTGAGGCTGTTCATAGCCACCGCGACACCCGCACCCAGCAATAGAAGGGCTCCAGCAACGCCGGCCAAGGATTCCACTTTCCCGTGACCGTAGGGGTGGGTTTCGTCTGGGGGACGCTCCGCGTATTTGAGCGCGAGCCAGATCATAGTGGAGCTGAAAACATCCAACGTCGATTCCACCCCGTCAGCGATGAGTGCGTCCGCGTGGCCGAACCAACCAGCCGTAATCTTGATGACAGCCAAGAGAGCATTGAGGAAAATACCTGCTAAAAGCACTCTCCGCCCACGAAGCGCCCGTTCTGCGAGCGTGGTCATTTTATCCTTTGCTAGGGGATTCCGGTTCCTTTGGTGCTTCTTCAGTGCGACCACCCGCCATAAATTTCTCGACGAGATAGAAGCAGGCGGGAATCAAAAAGAGGGAAAGGAACGTTGCGGCCAACATGCCTCCGATGACTGTTGTGCCGAGGATTCTCCGACTCACAGACCCAGAGCCCGTCGCCATCGCCAAGGGTAGTGTACCGAGAATAAAGGCAAAAGCCGTCATGAGGATCGGACGCAGGCGCAACTTGGCACCGGTCAGCGTGGCCTCAATGAGCGACTTACCTTTTTCATATTCGTCCTTCGCGAACTCAACAATGAGAATGGCATTTTTGGCAGAGAGGCCAATGAGCATCACGAGGCCGATCTGAGCGTAGAGATTATTTTGCATTCCGCGTATCGAGAGTCCCAGAAAGGCTCCAAAAACCGCGACTGGCGTTGTGAAAAGAACACTGAATGGAAGTGTCCAACTCTCGTATTGCGCGGCGAGAATCAGAAAAACGAATAACAGCGAAAGCGCAAAAATCGCGGAAGGCGGAATCCCTTCTGCCGCCTGATTCTCTTGGTAAGACATACCAAAATAGTCAAAACCCATTCCCTGCGGCATGCTCTCAGCGAAGACTTCCTCAAGCGCCTTCATGGCTTGGGCTGTGGAATATCCCGGGGTGACAGCGGCATTGATCTGGGAACACCGGAACATGTTATAACGCATCGTGAACTCAGGGCCAAAGGACTCCTTCACCTTAATAAACGAACTCACTGGCACGGGGTCCTTGTTGTTATTCGTGATGTAGAAAAGACCGAGATTTTCGACATCGGTGCGGTATTCGCCATCGGCTTGGATGTAAACCTGCCATTGGAGGCCGAAGCGGTTGAAGTAATTCACAAAATATCCGCCAAGGAAGGTTTGAACCGTCTGGTAGGCCTCATTGAGGCTGACTCCTTGGATCATTGCCTGAGCTTCATCTACCTCGAGTTTGATCTGGGGAACATCCCAGAGCGAAGTGGTGAAAAGATTGGTCAACTCGGGACGTTTGCGGGCTGCATCCATGAACTTCTGGGTGTTGGTGGCGATAAAACTCACCGAACCTCCAGAGCGATCCTCCAGCATGAAGGTAACACCACCAGCCGTTCCGATGCCTGGAATCGCGGGAGGGGGAAAGGCAAAGGCCGCTGTGGGACGAGCGAGTTGTGAAAGCTCGCGGTTGATTTTTGCCTGGATGGCATCGACCTGGAGATCGGGGGATTTTCGATCTGCCCAGTCCTCAAGTGTGATGAAGAAAAAGCCTGTGTAGGTACTCGTAACATTACTAAGGAGGTTGAACCCGATGATCGATGTCGCGTATTTGACCCCGGGGGTTTTGAGAAGGATTGATTCGACTTGTTCCGAGGCCTCGGAAGTTTGCTGGAGTGATGCGGCTCGAGGAAGCTGTACAACGCCGAACAGGTAACCTTGATCCTCTTCTGGGATAAAGGCCGTCGGCATCGTGCCACCGATTCCACCCGCAGCAAGTGAGAGAAAAACAAGAAGCAAGATGGTGATGGCGATCTTGCGGATCAACCCACGACAGATCGTCACATAGCCCTTCGTCGCGGAGTCAAAGAAACGGTTGAAGCCTCGGAAAAAGATTCCTAGTGGGCCTCGGGTCTGTGTTCGCGGACGTAGCAGGAGAGCGCCCAAGGCCGGGCTGAGCGAGAGGGCGTTGAAGGCCGAAATCAAGACCGAGACGGCCATAGTGACGGCGAACTGCTGATACATCGCTCCCGTGATGCCGGGGATGAAAATAGTCGGGATAAATACCGCCGAAAGGATGAGTGCGATGGCAACAACAGGCCCGGAAACCTGCGACATGGCCTTGAATGCCGCATCCCGAGGGGAAAGCCCCTCCTCGATGTGGGACTCAATCGCCTCCACCACCACGATGGCGTCATCAACCACGAGACCGATCGCCAGTACCATACCGAAGAGCGAAAGCGTATTGATGCTGAAGCCCAACATCGGGAACAGTGCAAATGTGCCAATGAGGGAGACTGGAACGGCGATAAGTGGAATGAGCGTGGCGCGCCAACCCTGGAGAAAGATGAACACAACCAAAATCACGAGCACCATCGCCTCGAAGAGGGTCTTCACGATTTCCTTCATGCCATCCGTGATGGCTAGGGTCGTATCCAGCGCGACCTCGTATTGCAATCCGGCTGGGAAAAGCTTCGCCTGACTCTCAAAGAAGGCACGAACCTGTTTCATCGAATCCACCGCATTCGAACCGGGAAGCTGGTAGACCGCCACAATGGCCGCATTTTTGCCATTGAAACGACCGCGAATATTGTAAACCTGACCGCCCAATTCCACGCTGGCGACGTCCTTCACTCTGACGATGGAACCATCAGAGTTAGCGCGGATGACGATATTCTCAAACTCCTCCGTTGTTGTGAGTCGGCTTGTTGTAGTCACCGTGAAAGTGAAAACCTGGCCCGCAGGAGCAGGCTCCGAGCCAATTTGGCCGGCGGGATTGACCTTGTTTTGCGCGCTGACTGCGCTGATGACTTCAGGGACAGTGATTTTGAGGGTAGCGAGACGATCTGGCTTCACCCAAATACGCATGGCATATTGGCCTGCGCCGAAAATACTCACGCTTCCGATGCCCGGAATACGCGTGAGCGGGTCGTTGATATTGATGTAGGCGTAGTTCGCCAGAAAGGTCGGGTCGAATTGCCCGTCTGGGGAATAGAGCACAAAAACACCGAGCGGAGAGGAGAGAGCCTGCTCGACCGTGACGCCGTAGTTGCGAACATCGCTAGGAAGTTGAGATGACGCCTGCGTCTGGCGCATTTGGGCGAGAATCTGATCCGTCGTCGGCACGGTATCTGTGCCGAAAATGACATTCAGGTTCATGATGCCCGAGTTCGCATTGATGGAATACATGTACTCCATGCCCTCGACTCCGCTCATTTGCTGCTCAATCGGGGTGGCAACCGATTGCTCGACGGTGACGGCGTCTGCACCGACATAGGTCGTCTGAACCTGAATCTGCGGCGGAACGATATTGGGAAATTGCGCAACTGGCAGCCCAGCCATTGAGACCAGACCGATAATCACTGTGATAATCGCGATGACCATCGCGACAATCGGCCGACGGATAAAGAAGTTGGACATGAGAATTACTTCGTTTCTGGCGCTGCAGGCGTGGCGGTGGGGGCGGGTGTAGCCTCAGTAGTCGGAGCGACCGACTGTGACTTCGCATTCGAGACTGCGGGCGTAGGCTCCACATAGGGTTTCGCTACCACCTTCACTCCCGGACGGGCTTTTTCAATTCCATCGACTACGACTTGATCGCCCTCCTTGAGTGGACCAAAGACCACCTGCATCTGGCCTTGAGTCGGGCCGAGTTTCACAGGCACGGCCTTCACTGTATTGTCGGGCTGAAGCAAGCCAACGTAGAAGTTGCCCTGCATCTCGACTTTGGACTTCTGTGGAATGAGGAGAGCATTCTTGATTTCTGCCACTGGAGCGGTCACGAGCGCGAACAGTCCTGGACGAAGGGTTCCGTTGGGATTCGCAAACAAGGCTGTGATTTGAATGGTTCCGGTGGACGCATTCACCTCGCGGTTGTAGAATTCGAATTTGCCAAGCTCCGGGTAATCCTGCCCATTAGCCAACTTGAGTTTGAGCTTAGCGGCATTGTCGTTTGTCAAAGTATTCTGCAGCTTTTGCAGGAGAGGTGCCGCATTCAAATACTCCGCCTCGGTGATGAAGAAATTCAACTTCATGGGGTCGAGTTGCGAAGCTTGGGTGAGCAGACTAGTGCGACCGCCTGGCCCGACGAGGTCGCCGATCTGGGCATTAGCGATACCGACCACCCCATCAAATGGAGCTAAGATCGTGCAGTAGCCGAGATTGACTTGGGCGGATTGCACCGCTGCCTGACAGGCTGCGACATTCGCAAGCGAGGCTTGGGTATCCTGATAGGAGGTCTGATATTCTTGCTCGCTGATGACCTTCGTCTGGAAGAGTTGCGTCTGGCGTTGGAGGGTGATTTGTTGCAACTGGGCCCTAGCCACCGCGCTGGCATAGGTCGCCTGCGATTGGGCTAGAGCGGCTTCAAAAGGACGCGGATCGATGGTGAAAAGAACCTCGCCTTGCTTCACCCTCGAGCCTTCCTTGTAGTTCTGCGTGAGTAAATATCCCGTGACCTGGGCTTGGATATTCGAATTCTTGTATCCATCCATCAGGCCGACCCACTCATTGGTCGCCGTCACGTCTTGCGCGAGCACTGACGTCACCGTCACCGACACAGGCGGAACTTCCGTCGGGGTGGGTTTTTTGCAGGACGTAAAGAGGATCGCCACACCAAGAAGAAGTCTGGCATTTGAACGTAGATTCATGACCGATACGTCTACCGAGGCAGGAAGAAATAAACCAGCCCTAACTCAACAAAATCCTACTTATCTGCTCCAGGCCCGATCGTTCTTTCACCGATCAAAAACTCCTGAACATTACCAATAATACGCAGCGTGGTATCTTGAGTTTTCTCGGCGGTTCCAGTGGCAATGTCAGAGACTTTACCCACAAGTCCCCCCACCTTCTTTGTGTCAGCCTCACTTTTGACACCTTCGGCCAACTTCAGGGGCACTGCGACAACCCCGGTTTCGGCGGAAATCCCCATAGTCCCCACAGTCGTCCCCATATTGTCATAAAGCTTGACCGTCCAGATGGGCCCCGTGGAGTTCGGTGGAACCTGCAATGTGTAATCAAGCCAATGGAATCCGACACGACCCGCAGTCGCTTCCGCTTGGGCGGCCTGAAAAATAGAGTCCCCATCCACCCCCAATTGGGCTCTTTCGATGGCGGGCAAATTGGCAACCTCCGTGAAACCACGCAACGGGGTCCGCTCGGACGTGATGATTCCGTTGGCAATACCAACTTCACGCACACCGCCACGCGCGGTCGCATCGGCGAGCAAAACAGACCACTCGCTTGGGAATGGATCCCCCCTTTCGCCTTTGATTTCTACAATACGGGCATCCTTCGCGTAAGGTTGGGACTGGATTGTTTGGAGTGCCAAAAGGACAGAACCCGCCGCGCCCGCGAAGGCACAGAGAGGTATCGCAGATAGCAAAAATAAGGCCAGACAGGTGCTTCGTAGGGGAGATTTTTTGACCATAATCCTATTCATTTATGCCAGAATGTGAAAAATCTCAAGCGTGGACACGTTGTCCACGCTTGGAGATGCAATTCGTATTTGCGCGACTATCCAGCCGTTTTCTCGGTGGGAGTTTCCTCTTGTTTGGAATGGGTGATGACAAAACCCAGTTTCTCGCCATCCTTTTGGACAGCAACAGTATCACCCGGCTTGATGTGACCACGCAGAACTTCTTCGGCCATGGGGTCTTCGATGTAACGCTCGACCGCACGGCGCATCGGACGTGCCCCATACGTTGGGTCGTATCCCTTGGTGATAAGAAACTCCATCGCCGTGGCATCCAGCGTGAGATGGATGTCCTTGAGCTTAACGCGCTCGATCACTTTCTTCATTTCCAGATCCACGATTTTAACGAGATCGTCCTTTTTGAGGGTATGGAAGACAATGAGGTCGTCGAGGCGGTTCAGGAACTCGGGTTTGAAGACGCGCTTGGATTCCTCGAGGATTTTCTCGCGCATAACATCGTAGTTTTCGGAATGGGCGGGCGCCCCGAAACCGAGCGACGTTTGCTTCTTGATCAATTCGGCTCCGACATTCGAAGTCATGATGATGATCGTATTGCGGAAATCGATTTTGCGACCGAGGGAATCGGTGATTTTTCCTTCCTCCAAGATCTGAAGGAGAAGGTGCATGACGTCAGGGTGGGCCTTTTCGATCTCATCAAAAAGCACAACCGAGTAAGGTTTGCGGCGAACGGCTTCGCTCAACTGACCACCCTCTTCGTAGCCGATGTAGCCGGGAGGTGATCCAATGAGGCGGGAGGCCGTGAATTTCTCCATGTATTCACTCATGTCGATCTGGATGAGAGAATCAGCCGTGCCGAACATGAATTCCGCGAGCGTGCGGGCGAGGAAGGTTTTTCCGACACCTGTCGGTCCAAGGAAAATGAACGAACCAATCGGGCGCTTGGGGTCTTTCAGATCAGCGCGGGAGCGGCGAAGGGCCTTGCTGATCGCTACAACGGCTTCGTTTTGTCCGATGACCTTGGTCTCGAGCTCGCTCTCCATGGCGAGGAGCTTTGCTGTCTCTTGTTGCTCGATGCGGGAGAGAGGCACACCGGTCCACTTGGATAGGACCTGCATGATCTCATCGGCAGTAACGATGACTTCCTTCTCTTCTTTATTGGTGCGCCAAGTCGCGAGAACACTATCGAGCTTGTCCTTCGCTTGCTTCTCGGAATCGCGGAGCGCGGCGGCCTTCTCGAAATCCTGAGATTTGATGGCGCCTTCTTTGTCGAGTCGGATGGTCTCGATCTCGACCTCGATCTCCTTAATGTTCGGCGGACGGGTCATGGCCCCAATGCGAGCGCGCGAACCCGCCTCATCCATGAGGTCAATCGCCTTGTCGGGTAGGAATCGGCCTGTGAGGTAGCGGTCAGAAAGCTTGGCTGCAGCCTCAAGGGATTCATCAAGGAACCGGGCCTTGTGGTGGGCTTCGTATTTCGGACGGACTCCCATGAGGATCTGGATCGTTTGATCGACAGTCGGTGCCTCAACTTTCACCTGTTGGAAGCGGCGTTCCAGAGCGGCATCCTTCTCGATGTATTTACGATACTCGTTGAGAGTTGTGGCTCCGATGCACTGCAACTCCCCGCGACTGAGGGCAGGCTTGATGATATTTGAGGCGTCCATGGCTCCCTCGGCGGAACCGGCACCCACGATCGTGTGAAGCTCATCAATGAAAAGGATCACGTTTTTATTGCGACGGATCTCGTCCATCACAGCCTTGATGCGCTCTTCAAATTGTCCGCGATACTTCGTTCCCGCGACCATCAGAGCAAGGTCGAGCGTGATGACTCGTTTGTCATGGAGAAGCTCTGGGACATTGCCGGAGACGATTTCTTGAGCGAGCCCCTCTGCGATCGCTGTTTTGCCCACACCAGCTTCACCGATGAGGACAGGGTTGTTTTTGGTACGGCGGCAGAGAATTTGAATGATGCGCTCGATCTCGTCTGCACGACCGATGACGGGATCCAGTTCGCCTTTGCGGGCCTGCTCGGTGAGGTCGCGACCGAAGGATTTGAGTGCGGGCGTTTTCCCCTCGCGGCGGCTCGATGGAGCTCCCTCCGCTGGCATTGTGTCGCCCTCTTCTTCTGGTGCAAAATTGGGATCAAGCTCCCGAAGTATCTCGTTGCGGGTCCGCTCAATGTCGACTTCGAGAGTTTTAAGAACCTTAGCTGCAACTCCCTCGCCCTCGCGCAAAAGACCTAAAAGAACGTGCTCGGTCCCCACGTAGGAATGCTGAAGGCTTTTGGCTTCCTTCCCAGCAAGGGCGAGAACTTTTTTCACACGAGGGGTGTAAGGAATATTCCCAACCATCTTCGTCTCTGGGCCGGAGCCGACCTGCTTTTCGACCTCCATACGCACGGTCTCGAGGTCGAGGCCCATCTTTTGGAGAACATTAACAGCCACACCTTGGCCGAGTTTGATGAGGCCGAGAAGAAGATGCTCGGTTCCCACGTAGTTGTGGTTGAACCTATCAGCTTCTTTGCGGGCCAGAGCGAGCACTTGCTGTGCCCGTGGAGTGAAGTTGTTCATCATTTTTTTTCGTTGGTGGCAGGGGTTGGAATTTTAAGTCTGTCGATATCCGGCTGCGGAACCTGTAGCAACTTGGCGCGGATTATCGTTGCGCGCAAGGCGTCCCTTTCTTCGGAAGACATTTTTTGAGTTTGCGCACCTTTTTGGAGATGGGCCGGTTGGGTTTCTATGAAAAGCTCGTCAATCGGAAAGCGATGCGCGTCAGGAAAAACGCAAAGATCAATGCCCAGCTTGATAATCGAAAGAAGATTGAGCGCTTCCTTGGAGCTCATCGAATAAGCTTGCGAGAGTAATCCGTAAGCTCGGCCGACTTGATCGTGAAGTGTGATCGGTTTGCGCTGCGCCAGAAGAGCGCGGGCATTTTGTTCATGCTCGATGATCTGCTCGATCACGCGGTTCAACCTGCCAATGATTTCCTCCTCAGCCTCACCCAAGGTCGTTTGGTTGGAAACTTGAAAAAGGTTGCCCATGGCTTCAGTCCCCTCCCCATGCAAACCGCGAACAGCGAGGCCGATTTTATTGACGGAATTGATGATTTTGTTGATTTGGTCACTCATCACCAACCCCGGAAGGTGAAGCATCGCTGATGCCCTCATTCCCGTTCCCACATTGGATGGGCAAGCGGTGAGGTAGCCGAGACGGGCGTCGAAGGCAAAATCCAAAACGTCTTCCAACTCGCTATCCACGCGGTTGATCATTTCGTAAACTTTATCCAACTGGAGCCCACAGCAGATCGCTTGCATGCGAAGGTGGTCCTCCTCGTTGATCATGACGCTGAGGGACTGCGGCGCATTCATCACAACGGCGCTACCGACACCCTTAGCGGCGTGCTCGCGACTGATCAAATGCCGCTCGACGAGCACTTGCTTTTCCAAAGAAGAAAGGGTCTCAAGATTCTCGGAGTAGGATTCCGCCATCTCTGGCAAATGCTCGACGGCATCTTTCACCTGCTTCACCACCTCGAGGCGCTCCGCTTTTTTGGCCCATCCTGGAAAGGGTTTTTTGCTCAGGTTCCGAGCTAGGCGAACGCGACTGCTGACAACGATCTGGCGATTCGGTCCGTCGCCGGAGAGCCACTCACCGCTATTTGCGATAATGCGAGAGAACTTCATTTGGGCAACTCGGCCTCCACTTGTTTGATTTGGTCGCGCAAGTTGGCCGCGAGTTCGAATTCTTCGGATTCAATCGCTTTGCTCAGGTTGGCTTGAAGAGATTTGATTTTTTCTCCATGAACCCTTGCCGCGCGATAGGCGACGGGCGCTTTGCCTGTGTGCGTGGTTCCTTTGTGCATGTTTTTGAGCATCGGCTCGATGCCTTCGGCAAAGACTTCGTAGCAGTGACTGCAACCAAGGCGTCCGGTTTTTTTGAAATCCGCTTGAGTGAATCCGCAGACCCCGCATTTGACTGCAGCGGGCGATTTTTCAATTTCCTGCGAGGCACCAATACCCAGAAGAAGATCCGCCAAAGCAAATCCGGTCGGGTCGTTGACTCCTTTTTCTTTGGAGCAAGCCTCGCACAAATTCACCTTTTGCATTTTCCCTTCGACAATTTGCGTGAGGAAAACTGTGGCTTCCTTGGACTGGCAGACATCGCATTGCATATTCTTATTTATAAATCGGCTCGCCGCTCGATGCTGTCAACTCGCGGAAACGTGCGATGAGCTTGCGTGTAAGCGGGCCTGGTGTGCCAGAACCGATCGCGCGCGTATCCAGCTTCACCGCAGGAATGATCTCGGCCGCCGTCCCCGTGAGGAAGCATTCGTCGGCCGTGAAAATATCGTAGCGGGTCATATTTGGCTCAAGGATGGTGATCCCAAGCTCGGCGGCCATTTCAAAAACCACATTGCGGGTCACTCCCGAAAGAGCTCCCGAAGAAATCGGCGGGGTGTAAATGATGCCTTTTTTGACCGTGAAAATATTGTCTCCCGTGCACTCGGAGACGAACCCTTGCTCATTGAGCATGAGACCCTCGCCCGCGCCGGCGTGCTGGGCTTCGATTTTGGCCATGACGTTGTTGAGGTAGTTGAGGGACTTCACCATCGGGCTCAGCGCCCCGTGAGGAATGCGGCGAGTCGCACAGGTCACAACCTCGAGGCCTTTTTCGTATTTTTCTTCAGAGTAGAGAGTGATCTTCGATGCAATGATGAACACGGTTGCTCTTGGGCAGAGGGCGGGGTTCAACCCCAGATCGCCGCATCCACGCGTCACCACCAAACGCACATAGCCATCACGGAGTTCGTTGAGGCGGATCGTTTGCAGGAGGGCCTCGGTGAGCGTCTGTTTATCAAGACCGACCTTCAGGCAAATCGCATGAGAAGAGTCATAAAGCCGATCAATGTGCTCCTCGAGTCGGAAGACCCGTCCGTTGTAAAAACGAATCCCTTCAAACACGCCGTCGCCGTAAAGCAGGCCATGGTCAAAAACAGATATTTTTGCGTTCTCCTTTTCGTAAAATTCGCCGTCGATATAAATCTTCATTGGGTGCTAAGGTGCGCAGGATGTTAAAATGCGCGAGGGTAATTATTTTACGAACACCGGCGCCAGATCACAAGCCACTAAAAAGGGGATTTTTCAGCCACCTCAAGAACCTCGCCCGCAAGGTAAAGCGAACCCGTCACCAGAATCGGACGCGAACCCGATAACGCCAAGGCCAAACCGGCGGGCAAATTCTCGGCAATCATAGAAGGCACTAGGTCAAAACCGGAGAAGCTTTCTACAGTTGCCGAGCGTTCATTTCGGACCGGCACAAAAACAAAATCTGAAGCGATCTCAGCGAGCACCTTCAACATGCCCGCGTATTCTTTGTCCTGCAGTGCTCCGAATACCACCGTGGCTCGTTCATCTTGAAAAACCTCGCGCCACGTCTCCACAAGCGCGCGCGCGGAATGGAGATTGTGGGCCCCATCCAGCACCAATCGGTCACTCAGAAACTGAAAGCGTGCAGGCCAACTGACGCCCGCAAGCGCGCTAGAGACACATTCCTCGGAACACGCTATGCGTGCGGCTTGAAGCGCCGCCACCGCAAGGGCGGCATTCCACTTTTGATGATGCCCAGCCAGAGCGATTTCACCAGACCAAGGAGCACACACAAATTTGAGAGGCGCTCCACACTCCAACGCCTTTGCCATTAGCACGGATGCCGCCTCTGGAGCCTGCGGCGCGGAAACAACAGGAACCCCATCTTTGATGATTCCTGCTTTTTCTCCGGCAATCTCGGGAAGCGTTTCCCCAAGCCAAGACATATGATCCATCGCAATCGGGGTGATCACCGAGACGAGCGGAGTGATGGCATTCGTCGAATCCAATCGTCCGCCCATACCGGTCTCGAGCACAACAAAATCGCACCCCTGCGCGGCAAAATAATCCAGCGCCAAGATCGTCGCTATTTCAAAAAAAGTGGGGCCGTGCTCCCATTCCTCAACCGCGCCCCTGATCCGCGATAAACCAGATGCGGCGTCCGACTCGGAGATCATTTCGCCATCGACCCGAATCCTCTCACGAAAGTCTTTCAGGTGCGGAGAAGTGAAGAGTCCCACGCGATAACCAGAACGCCGCAAAATGGCATCCAGCATAGCGCAGACCGATCCCTTGCCATTTGTTCCTGCGACATGGAGAAAACGGAGTTTTTTGTCGGGTCGGCCCAACGCATCCAAAAGCCGATGCGTTTTTTCCAAGCCGAACTTAATGCTCGATTCTCGCGTAGAGTAAAGCCACGCGAGGCCATCGTCCCAGGTCACTTTTGCCCCAGATATCCGAGGATGCTCCCGAGCGTGTCGCGCATCTTGTCGCGACTGACGATCAAGTCAACGAGCCCGTGCTTTTCCAAAAATTCCGCCGTTTGAAAATCGGATGGCAACGTCTGGTGGGTCGTTTCGCGAATCACTCGAGGACCGGCAAACCCGATCATCGCCTTGGGTTCGGCAATAATGATGTCACCCAGCGAGGCGTAACTGGCCATCACTCCAGCCGT
>Ga0214919_10008268_pt1 | contig 13760 bp, 11 predicted proteins | sample LL1503_MetaG_FD_177994 | JGI IMG/M metagenome (GOLD analysis project Ga0214919, IMG submission 177994) | Freshwater microbial communities from Lake Lanier, Atlanta, Georgia, United States - LL-1503 | ecosystem: Environmental > Aquatic > Freshwater > Lake | place: USA: Georgia | collected...
GCGGGGAAAGTGCTCGTAAATGCGCTCGATGGACCAACCAATGGGTTTTTCAATCTGGGCCAGTTGAAGGTTTTCTTCCACCGTCAGGCTGGGGATGATGCGCCGGTCTTCGGGCACCAGGCCTACCCCGAGACGGGACGCCTGGTACGCGCTCATGGTGTGCAGCGGTTGGCCGTCCAGCCAGATCTCGCCTTGTTGCAGCTTGGGCGCGTCTAATCGGGCAATAGAGCGCAAGGTAGACGTCTTGCCTGCGCCATTGCGGCCGAGCAAGGCGACGATTTCACCCTTTTGGATTTGAAAACCCACGCCTTGCACGATATAGCTTTCGCCATAGTAGGAGTGCATATTGCTGCACGAGAAATAAGCGTTGGGTGGGGTCACAGATGCGCTCCTCCGAGATAGGCTTCCTGTACGCGGGGGTCAGTTTTGATGGCGTCGGGAGCGCCTTCAGCAATGATGGCGCCCTGCGCCATGACACTGATTTTTTCGGCCAGCGAGAAAACGACGTGCATATCGTGTTCGATGATGATTTTGGTGACTTTGCCGTCGCCCAGTCGTTGCAGAAGGTCGATGGTGCTGTTGGTGTCTGCGCGCGACATACCCGCGGTGGGTTCGTCCAGCAGCAGCAGCTTGGGCTCCTGAGCCAGGCACATGGCCAGTTCTAGGCGCCGCTTGTCGCCCCGCGACAGGCTGTTAGCGATCGTATTGCGCTTGGCAAACAGACCAACGTCTTCAAGCATATGCTTGGCAACCTCATGCACCTGGGCCTGCTCGGCGGCACGTGACCAGCCGTTGAGCTGGAATTCGCCATCGCGGTGTGAAAAAGCGGGAATCAATACGTTATCCAAAAGACTGAGCTCACCGAAGATTTCAGGAGTCTGGAACACGCGCACCACGCCGGCCTGGTTGATTTCATGTGGCTGCAATCCGACCAGCGAAATGCCGTCGAAGACCACGCTGCCTGAATCCGGAATCAAGCGTCCCACAAAGGCATTGAGCAAGGTGGATTTGCCTGCGCCATTAGGGCCGATGATGGCGTGTACGGTGCCAAACTGCACCGACAGATTCACATCGTTCAGCGCCTTCAGACCGCCAAAACTTTTCTTTAAACCAGAGACTTCTAGTGCCGCCATCAGTGTGCTCCTCGGGCTGCATCCGCAGCGGGGGTCGGCTGCGAGGGAAAGAGGCGCCGTTGCAGGCTTTGCAGGCCCTGCATCAACCCGCCAGGAACAAAAATAATCAGCACCAGGAACAGCACGCCCAGTGTCAGCTCCCAGCCTTCACCCACAAACAAGCCGACGAATTTGACCACCGGGTGTTGGAGAGCGTCGGGCAGGAAACCGAACACGCCATTCAGTATCTGCTCGTTGAAAGACGAGAAAATGTTTTCCAGGTACTTGATCACGCCTGCGCCAATCACCGGGCCTAGTAAAGTGCCCACACCACCCAAAATCGTCATCAGTACCACTTCTCCCGAGGCAGACCAGTGCATGCGGTCCGCACCCGCCAGCGGGTCGGTCACCGCCAACATGGCGCCTGCCAGGCCTGCAAAACAACCGCTGATCACAAAGGCCATCAAGGCATAGGAGCGCGTGTTGATACCCGTGTATTTCAGGCGGTTCTGGTTGGACTTGACGGCTTTGAGCATCAGTCCAAAGGGCGAACGGGTAATCCGCATGGAAACGTAAAAACTCAAAATAAGCAAAACTGCGCAGAAATAAAAACCGCTGTAGCCCACCAAGGACATGCCAAAAAAGTTAGTCGAAGGAATACCGTCCTGGATCGCAACACCAAAGAATTTATCCACAGCCCGCAAGTCGTCCTTGGCTAACTGCAAGCCCGTCTCGCCGTTGGTGATCGGGGTCAATACCGAGTAAGCCATGTTGTAGGCCATTTGCGCAAACGCAAGCGTAAGAATTGAAAAATAAATCCCCGAGCGTCGAAGACAGATATAACCAATCAGCAGGGCGAATACGGACGTCAGTAGCACACTGAGCAAAATCGCGGGCAGCACATTCATGGTCAAAAGCTTGAAACTCCAGACGGCGGTGTAAGAGCCTATGCCCAGGAACGCGGCATGTCCGAAAGAGAGGTAGCCCGTCAAACCGAAAAGTATGTTGTAGCCAATAGCGAAGATGCCGAAGATGCAAAATTTCTGCAACAGGTCCGGGTAGCCAGCGCCGAAGGGCTTAAGCAATACCGGTCCTGCCAGCACGGCTAGCGCAAATCCAAAGAGCAGCCAGCGGTCTTGTTTAGCGAGTGTGTTCATCATCAGTCCTCCATCACGCCTTTGCGGCCCAGTAAGCCACGCGGTCGGGTCAGCAAAATGACGACTGCCACCAGGTACACAATGACCTGGTCGATGCCAGGAATCAGATGTTTAACTTCATTCATCGAGGCAAAGGACTGCAAGATCCCCAACAAGAATCCGGATGCCACCGCACCGGGAAGTGAGCCCATGCCGCCAACGACCACCACCACAAAGGAAAGAACCAGAAAGTCCATCCCAACGCGGTAGTTAGGCGAGACGATAGGGGTATACATGGCACCAGCAATACCTGCCACCACCACGGCAATGCCGAAGACAATGGTAAAGCGCCGTTCGATGTGGATGCCCAAAAGGCCTACGGTTTCGCGGTCCCGCATGCCCGCGCGCACCACCATGCCAAACGTTGTGAACTGCAAGAAAGCAAACACCATGGCAATAACAGCGGTAGAAAAGCAGAAATACACCAACCGCCACCAGGGGTAACTGACACCAGCACCCATGCCCAACCATTCGCCTATATTTGCGCTACCGGTAAACATCTCCGGTGCCGGGACCGGAATAGGAGTGGCGCCGAAAAAGCTCTTGATTAGCTCTTGCAACACGATGGCGAGGCCAAAAGTCACCAATATCTGGTCTGCATGCGTGCGATGGTAGAAATGACGTATCAAACCGCGCTCCATCAGCACGCCCACCAGCAGCATCAAGGGTATGGCTAAGATCACGGAAATGGGCACCGCATAGCTGATGAGTTGCGCCCCGGTGTCGCCAAACCACACTTGCAGGTAGGGTACGTCCACCATCATTTCAAGGTCAGGGATGCTTTCGTCTTTCACTTGGGTCGAAAGCTTTAAAAGCATTTGCACGCCGACCGCGCAAAAACCGCCCAGCATAAACAGAGCGCCATGCGCAAAGTTGACCACACCCAAGGTGCCGAAAATCAGCGTCAGGCCCAAGGCAATCAAGGCATAAGCGCTGCCCTTGTCCAGGCCATTGAGTAACTGAAGAAAAATAGCGTCCATAGGTTCGCCTGTGTTTAGCAACTGCCGAAGCTGCACTCAAAAAAGAATCGGGTTCCGTAATCTTGCAATTACCTAGAACCCGCAAAGTAGCACCGCCTATACAGGGACTTGAATCACAAGTCCCTGTCAGCTGGGAATTAGACGACTGCGACTTTGTATGGTCCCAACTCGCCACCGAAGATATCGGCTTTGTATTCCACTTGGGCGCGCGGAACGATCTGGTGCACGTCCATCAGGTCCCACTTGCCGGCAGGCTTTTCCTTGCCGCGCACCACTAACACGTCTTTGAAACACTGGTGGTCTTCAGCGCGGTATTCGGTGGGGCCGTTGCCCATGCCGTCGAACTTAAAGCCTTCGAGCTTCTTGATCACTTCTTCAGGGTTGAAGGTGCCAGCCATTTCGCAGGCGTTGGCGTACAGCAGGGTTTGCACGTACGCGGTATGAGCAGCCTGAGAAGGCGGCTCCTTGTAAGCGGCGACAAAGGACTTGGTAAAGTTCTTGGAGCCTTCGTCCTTCAAGTCCCAGTCCCAGTTGGAAGTGCCAAAAATACCCTTGATCGCGGAACCCGCGCCTTGGGCCATTAACTCGGAGAACAGTGGCACCACAATTTCGAAGCGCTTCCCGTTGGACATCTTGTCGCGCAGACCGAATTGGACCGCCTGCGTGAGCGAGTTGATCATGTCTTTGCCATAGTGGTTCAGGATCAGAACGTCGGCACCCGAATTAAGCACCGGTGTGATGTACTGCGAAAAATCAGCCGATCCCAGCGGCGTTTTAACCGCATTGGCAGTCTTCCAGCCCAACGCTTCGGTCGAGTTTTTCATGGACTCCTGTTGCGTCCAACCCCAGGTGTAGTCGGCCGTCAGGTGGTAGGCAATGCGCTCTTTGCCATATTCTTTGCCCAACACCGGGCCTAGCGCCTTGCCGGACATATAGGCATTAAAGAAGTGGCGAAAGCCATAGCGGCGCTTGTCTTTGCCGGTGGTGTCGTTGGAATGGGTCAGGCAGTTCATGAAAATCACACCCATTTCTTGGGCCAATGATTGCATGGCGATCGCTTCACCGGAAGAAGAGCCGCCGGTACACATGATGGCGCCGTCTTTTTCCATCATCCGCTTTGCGACACCGCGCGCCACGTCTGTCTTTGTTTGGGTGTCACCCTGCACGTATTCGACTTTTTTGCCCAGAATGCCGTTTCCTTTGAGGGCCAGTGGCTTCATGGTTTTGATCATGCCGCCGTCGCCATCGCCGTTGATGTGCTTGATGGCCAGTTCATAGGCGCGCAATTCATCCTTACCTTCGTCGGCGTAAGCGCCTGTCAGCGGCAGGGTCAGGCCAATGGTGACGGTTTTGCTATTGCCCGGGTCATTGCGAAAGGTACTGGCCGATGCATTTTTCATGTAGAAGGCGGGAGCTGCTACTCCAGCAGCAAAGCCTGTGATCGATTTAAGGGCCTTGCGGCGTGATGAATTCAACATGAGAGTCTCCAAAGTTGTGAATTGGGTCAGCGACTGTGCAGTCTGAAAAAAGACAGCGCAGTATATAAATATGTTTGCGCTTGCATGGAGCCAATTTGTAAGGGTTTACCCTATTATTCACGGGAAATTAAAATGCCGCGGCAAACTCGGTAAATCTGAAGTTCGGCCAGTTTCGTTGGTGCGCGACTTGCTCGAAGTCAGCACCCGTGCTTTCGGAGTGGGTGACGTCCACTAATGCAAACTAACTGACTAAAAAATCACGATATGGAACTCTTGACCGATCCACAAGTTTGGGTAGCATTTGCCACTCTGACAGCACTCGAGCTAGTGCTTGGCATCGACAACATCAGCTTCATTTCCATATTGGTCGACAAACTGCCACCAGACAAGCGGGAATTGGTGCGGCGTATTGGCTTGTTCATGGCAATGTTCATGCGCATTGGATTGCTGCTATTGCTTTCGGTCATCGTTGGCTTGGTGGAGCCATTGTTTTCGGTGTTTAGCGAAGATATTTCAGGCCGTGACTTGATTTTTCTTTTTGGAGGCCTGTTCCTAATTTGGAAGAGTACGGGCGAGATTCACCACTCGCTCGAAGGCGAAGAAGCGCAAGCAGGCAGCGTGGCCAAGAGCACCGTGGGAGCGATCCTTTTGCAGATCATGGTCATTGACTTGGTGTTCTCACTAGATTCCATCATCACCGCCGTAGGTATGGTCGACGAGGTGGCGATCATGATTGCTGCCGTTGTTGCATCTGTTGGCTTGATGATGGTGTTTGCCTCTGGCATCGGCCGTTTCGTATCAGACCACCCATCAATCAAAATGCTGGCCTTGAGCTTCTTGGTGGTCGTAGGGGTGGTACTTATGGCCGAGGGCCTGGGTCATCACGTTCCTAAGGGGTACATCTATTTCGCAATGGCCTTCTCGTTGATTGTCGAAATGTTAAACATCCGATTCCGCAAACGTTCCAAAAAGGTGGTGGAGCTACACCAGCAGCGCCTCTAAGCCATTGCCGCGTAGTGCCGTTGGTGGTTTTTTTCTTTTTTTGCCACCTGCTCGGCAAAGACCTTTGGTTGATCGGATGTCACGTTCACCCGAACTGTCCTGTTAGTGCGATTTGATGGACTGGGGGTTTTCCTGAATATAGGCACGGATGATGTCGTCAAAGCTTGCTTCTGGCAGTAGACCTAAATCCTGTGCGCGCTGCGAGTGAATACGGGCTGGCCAAGTCTTGACGATATTGTGGATGGCGGGATCTGGCGCCCAGTCGATCAGGGATGCAACCTGCGGGCCCGCCACGCGCGCTAGCGCAGCGGTCATCTCAGCAGGCGAAGTGGTCAGAGCGGGCAAAGTCAGCGCGGTGTGGGGCCCCCAGGTTGCATCGCTGGTTTGGGCCGCACAGATCAGGCCATCGATGCTGCAAGCCGCAGATGACAGCGCAACCGGCGTGTCGGGCGGGACCGGGCATGTTGCGCGCACACCGGCCAGGGGCTCGCGCAACATGCCGCTCAGAAAGCCTGACGCAGCACCGTTGGGTTTGCCTGGGCGAACGCTTACCGTCATCAGGCGCACGCTGCGACCTTGCACAAAACCCTTGCGGGTGTAATCTGCCACCAGCTGCTCGCCAATGAACTTCTGAATGCCATAGCTGCTTTGTGGAGTCGGCAGGGTGGTGTCGTCCAGGGTGCTTGGCATTGGCTGCCCAGGTGCATCTCCAAAGACCGCCAGCGAACTGGAAAAAACCAGCATAGGCCTGGTTCTAAGCGCCCGGCAACGCTCTAGTAAAGCAAGCGTAGCAGCAAGGTTGCTCCGCATGCCAAGGTCGAAATCGGCTTCGCATTCACCGCTGACGGCTGCGGCCAAATGAAAAACAAGCGTCGTGTCGGCGGGTATGACCGTGCTTGCGCTGGCCGGGTCCTGAAGCATGGCGTTGAGGTCGCCGGTCACCGCGCGAACGCGCTCATCCGCCAGCAGGTCGGCCGCTGGCGACACGCGGTCGACCAGGGTGACGCGTGCAATCGAAAGTGGGTCGCCACCCGCAAACGCCAGTTTGTCCGCGGCCAGCAGGCTGCGCGCAAGCAAAACACCCAGGAATCCCGCCCCTCCGGTAATCACGATCTGGCACGTCAACTGGGCCTTGGCGGGGGTTTGCAACATGGTTTTCTCCTCGGTTATGGGTGATATTCAGCACGGCCTCGTTTGACGCCCAGCCCGCATGATGACACTTGCACACCACATAAGGCAAAAAATATCCCGATTTTGCGATGGAGAGTGCGGGTTTTGATGCCGGTTGACGCCTTCTGAAACAGCCTCGGGGTTGCCGGGCTTGCACAGAAAATTCTTATTAAAGAAGTTTTGAAAAAATCGGCTTTGGCCAAAAAATACTGACATTCATAACAATATCCGACGTCAGCCAATTTGAGGCAAATATGGGCACTGGATTGAAGGAGAGTTTGGTTCATCTTTCGATCTTCGGCGGGGAAATGGGCCATTGGCCAACGGACATACTTTTCGGGGGCAAGGTCACTCGCGCTCTGTGCAGATTAAATCCTTGCCAGAATGACTGCCCGGACATGGGAATTGGCAAACGGACTGCCCGGCTGATGACCATGGTGGCATTCCCGTCAATAATGTTGCTGGGGTGTCCTAGACCCAAAAAATTGAGACGCACCAACGCACTGCCGTAGCCTGCTGAGCTTGTGGACTTCGAGTACCCTACACGCCTGGGCCCAAACAGCGAAAAAATGATCAGCTAATTCAGTGACTTTGATGAGCCAGCAGACCCAAACTCCAACCACTTTGCCTGCTGGTGTTGCAGCACAGCGTCGCCTGATACAGGTGCTGTTTATTGGTGTCTTTATGGCAGCACTCGATTCAGCCATCGTGGGTCCGGTCCTGCCTGCATTGCGTGCAGCCTTTGGTATCGACAACCGCACTGCCGGACTGCTATCAACCGTTTTTTCTCTGAGTTCGATGTGCAGCACGGCGCTAATGGCTTACTTCAGCGACCGCCATGGCCGCCGTCCGGTGTATCTGGCCAGTGTGGCGCTTTTCGCGCTCGGCTCGTTGTGCATCGCCGCTGCACCCAGCTTTGACCTTCTGCTGGTCAGCCGGGCCATCCAGGGCATCGGCGCCGGTGGCATTGCTCCGGTGGCCAGTGCCGTGATAGGCGATGTGTTCACCGTCGAGCGCCGAGGCCGTATTTTGGGGCTGATTGGTGCCACGCACGGCATGGCCTTTGTGCTCGGGCCACCATTGGCGACCGTGCTCACTTCCACGCTGGGCTGGCGTTGGCTGTTCTTAGTGAATATTCCCTTCGCTCTGGTCGTGCTGTGGTTGGGTGCCCGCAGCTTGCCAGGCCAGCGCACTGACGCGGCACCAGGGCCCATCGACACAGCGGGTATTACCGTGACTGTATTGTTCCTGCTATGTCTGGTGATGGGGATTTCGCGCCTGCCGGACTCGGCCACCGGGATGCTGCTGTGGCCCTGGTTTCTAGCTGCCAGTGGCGTACTGCTGGCCGCTTTGGTGGCGATTGAAAACCGACAGGCGCAAGCGCTGATTCCCATTGAGCTTTTTGCAAACCGGCAACTGGCCTATACCTATATGCTGACGCTGGGCGTGGGCTTCTCCATGGGCGGCATTGTATTTTTGACCACCGTTGCCACGCTGGCTTATGGGGTCAGCGTAGAGCACGCGGGGCTGGCACTGCTGCCTCTGGTGCTGTGCTCCATGGTGGGCTCGATGGCGGCAGGAAGGCTGCTTAACCACCTGGGTGCGCGCAATATGGTGATCTTTGGTTTTGGGCTGTTGACGCTGGGATACCTGCAAAGCGCGGTGTCACAGACCGGCCTCACCGCGTTCGTGGTGGCGTCTGTACTGGTAGGTCTTGGTTTGGGTGTAGTGGTCAGCGGCGCGCTGCGCTCGGTTGCGATTGATGAAGCGCCGCCGCCCCTTCGCGGCACGGCCCAGGGGCTGATTAATATTTTCAATGCCGTGGGAACGCTGTTGGCCGTTACCTGCATCAGCGCCATTGCTGACTTTGAAGGCGGCGGACTGACAGGTTTTAGCCACGCTTATCTTGCCACGGGCGTGAGCATGCTCGTGATGCTATTCATTGCGTTTGGACTTAAAAGGAAGTCAACCGCGTCCTTGCCCGGGCCAACCCCTTCAGTCGACACATAACGCGCTACATGGGTCCCTTCAATGGGGCAGACGCTCCCAGCTTAGCGGCATCGTAGTGTGCCAAAGCAAAAAATGAAGGGCGCGAGGGCAGTTTCACTCGAGTCGGATTGATTGTGTAACCCCCATTTGGGGATATTTGGGAGGCCGCCCTCGACCTTACGGGTTTGAAGCGCAGCGGTGGCAACTCAGCCACCGGCCACACTCTAGTGAAAGTTGAACCCGCGAGCAACCAACGTATGTTCTTGGGTATGTGGAAACAAAAAAAAAGTTGCAAAAGCGATTCGTAGATGCTTGGCCGAGCGCGTGTCAATGGTGCGGTCTTGAGCTTTTTTGATTGGTGTTGGCTGCTCTTGTAAGCTCACCCCTCAGTTAGGCAATTCAAAAGTATAGTCACCATGGTGCTACAAATTTCGCTTTGCACCGCTCCGTGTACGCTGACGAGACCGCTCACAAGTCTTTGGGGAGGCTAGCAACGACTACCCACGTTGCGGCGCAACTCAACGCTGAATGTGGCCTTACTGCGACCCAACAAATTAGTAATCTGTGTTATGTTCCGCTCGGCGCCTACAAGATTGAGAATCTGACACCTCTCGACTTGGCTAAGATGTTTATAATTCAACTCGAAATTTCGACTTGCAAATCAATAAGTCTTGAATGCTAAGCATCCCCAGCCTCCTTATTGCGGGTGATCAACGTTGCATTTGACGCTTGAACCCACCTAATATATTTGGTTTTTCTATGATCAATATTAAATATTTTTAGTATGGAATTGGACAGAATTAAACTGATCGCGGATGGTATCTACGTTGAAAAAGCAACGCCTGTTGATAGGCTATTCGCTTTGGCTACCAAATTATGGCCCGTAAGAACCAGATTTCCCCTGGTAAGAATTGGCAGTGAGCATGATGGTGGATATTTGATACCAGATGATTTGAATGGAATTGTCGCTTGCTTCTCTCCTGGAGTAGATATTAATGCTAGTTTTGAAAAAGAATTGCATAAAAGAGAGGGCATTCCCTCCCATCTTGCAGACTATTCGGTAGATGGACCCCCTCCTGGATTTATCGCTGAGTCTTTCTCAAAAAAATATTTGGGAGCTCTGGACGATGATATTTATATTACACTGGATAATTGGGTGTCCGAAAAAACTCAATTCACAAAATCTGAAGATCTCCTTCTTCAAATGGATATTGAAGGTGGTGAATACACCACCATACTTCGGGCCTCTGATGAAACGCTAAATAAGTTTCGTATTATTATTATTGAAATTCATGATATTGAAGCATGGGCCCAAAGAAATTTCTTTACTATTGTTGAGGTCTTTTTTCAAAAGTTATTATTGAATTTTCATGTCGTTCATAACCACCCTAATAACTGTTGCGGCATTGTCAACATTGGCGGCTTTCTGGCGCCAAGGGTCTTTGAGTTAACATTGTTAAGAAAAGACCGGGCTTCTTCTGATGGTTTTTGCAATGTATTTCCACATCCCCTTGATAAACCAAACCTAATTGATATAGAAAATTTAACACTTCCAGCAAATTGGTTTAAGAAACGTTCTAAAATTCCTGACAACGACTTGGATTACTTTCTGAATGACGTTTCGGGCATCATACATGTTGGAGCAAATGTTGGTCAGGAACGTTCTCTATATGATGATTTAGATTTGTCCGTTATATGGATTGAACCGATCCCTGATGTTTATGAAAAATTAAAATTCAACATAAATAATTATAAAAATCAATTCGCATACAATTACCTTCTAACAGATCTTGATGATGTAGAATATGACTTTAAGATCGCTAATAACGGTGGAGAATCGTCTTCTATTTTCCAAATGGGCTCACACAAGGAAATTTGGCCTGAGATTGGCTTTAGCAGTTCAAGTAAAATGAAAAGTAAGACTTTATTATCTTTTGTAAATATCAATAAATTGAACATGGAGTATTACCAAGGTCTTATACTTGATACGCAGGGATCTGAGCTTCTTGTTCTTAGAGGTTCAGGGGATCTTCTAAATAATTTTAAATATATAAAAATTGAGGTTGCCGACTTTGAATCATATATTGGGGGGCCAAGACCAGAAGAGGTGGAGAGCTACCTTGATCAATTTGGTTTTAAAGAGGCTCGTAGAGAGACTATGGTTCAGAAAGAAGGACTTGGAAGTTATTATAATATACTTTACAAAAAATAGGTCATGAATCTGTATTGTGTAGGGCACAAGCCGCCACTTTTTTTTCCAAATAGATCATTCAAGTTAGTATCACCTTCTTTTTTTTCTGGCTTCGATCAGTTGATTATTGGTGAAGACGCATTAGGTGAAAACTTTCATGGCGAAATATTATCGGAATATACTCAACTTTTTGGTCTGGCAGAATACTTAAAAAATCATCACAAAAATGAAAAATTTTATATCTATCAATACCGTAAATTTATTTCTTTTTGTCAATCTACTCAGCTAAGCGCTAACCAAGCTTGGTCACATGTAAGTTCACCATCCGAGGCTGCTTCTTTATTCCCGTCATCCGAGGAACTTCTTGGTTTAGAGGGACACCTTTTAGTCGGTCCGGCTTTGCATGTAAGGTCCCTAGCGGACCAATATTCTACTAATCATTTAATTGAAGATTTTATTAAATTCATTCTTTCGCTTTCCACTTTGAATAGTTTTAACTCGAAACGATGTCAAGAATTTATTGATTGCGAAATCCTCTTTCCTGCGCCGTCATTGGGAGTAACGCAAGTTGATGTATTTTTGCGGCACATGGCAATACTAAAGATGACATGGGAGCATTTCTATAATAATTTTTACAAACCTCGAGACGGATACCAGCGAAGAGTAGGTGGTTTTCTTTTGGAGCGTTTGCATAGTTTTTTGATATTTCAAGATATAAACGTCTATGAATGTATCAAAGCTACTCATGGGTTTCAGATTGTTATTAGTGATTCCCCGTGGATAGCCAAAACTGTTGGCGCACGACCAGATTTACCCGGTTTGGCTGAGTAGCGGGCGTCAAAAATTGCTTAAGGTGGTTAACTTTTCTGCTCTTTTTTTATCAGTCGGCGGGATCGAACACGCGCCCATCCTTGTCGGTGAGTGTTCAGGCTGATCGAGTTGCGGGCCATCTTTCATCAGCGCTATAAGCGGTTGACTGCCCTACTTTTCAGAAAACACACTATGTAGTCGCTCCTTAAATATCCATAACCCGTTGATTTAATTGACTATTTTCCTAATTCTGAGCTATGATTTCTCTCATCTTGCAGCCCCTCCAGATACTATTTCTGGGAGTTTTTGAGAGATTGCCATGACCGCCAGCACCGACGATTTCTTTCGCAGCCGTTTGGACCACATGATTGACCTGCGCCACCCCTTGGCGGTGCTTGCCAGTCGCATGCCCTGGCAAGAGATCGAAGCTTCACTGGCCCACCGCTTTGCCCGCCAGGTCAAGGTCGGTAAAAAGATCGATGACATTGACCTCTTTGGCGCCACCGTTTCCCTCAGCGGTGCCGGCGTCTCCAACGCCGGTCGTCCCCGTTTGCCGCTTCGCTTGATGGCCTCGCTGCTGTACCTCAAACACGCCTTCAACGAGAGCGACGAAGACGTCTGCCAGCGCTGGGGCGAGACGCCGACTTGGCAGTACTTTTCTGGCCTGGCCTACTTTGAGCACCGCTGGCCTTGCGACCCCAGCTTGCTGGTCAAGTTCCGCAAGCTCATCGGCGAAGAAGGCGTTGAAGAATTGCTAGCCCGCACCATTGAAGTGGCCGTTACCTTGAAGCTCATCGCCAAGAGCGAGCTCAGCCAAATCATTGTGGATTCCACCGTCCAAGAAAAATCCATCACTCACCCCACCGACAGCAAGCTGCTCGGCACGGCACGCGCCAAACTGGTCGAGGCGGTCAAGGCCCAAGGCATCGAGCTCAAGCAAACCTACGCCAAAGAGGGCCAGCTGCTGGGCTACAAAGCGGGCCGCTACGCCCACGCCCGCCAGTTCAAGCGCATGCGCAAAGTGATCAAGCGCCAGCGCACCATCGTGGGGCGCTTGCAGCGTGAAGTGGGCCGCAAGATGAGCGCCTTGGGCCTGGCCGTGCAAGAAACCTTAGGCCACACGCTGAGCCAAGCCCAGCGCCTGATCTCGCAGACGGCTTCCAAGAAGAACCCCGGCAAGCAGGGCAAGCTCTACAGCTGGCATGCGCCAGAAGTTGAGTGCATCTCCAAAGGAAAAAGCCGCACCCCGTACGAGTTCGGTGTCAAGGTGGGCATTGCCACGACGCTCAAAGGCAATTTGATCGTCGGCGCACGCACTTTCCCTGGCAACCCGTATGACGGCCACACACTGAACGAGCAAGTCGAGCAAGCCGGTATCCTGATGCAGGCCACCGGCATGAAGCCTGAAACCGTCTATGTCGACTTGGGCTATCGGGGCGTGGACCAGGCCAATCCGGGCATCGACATCAAGCACCGGGGCAAGTTCAAGTCACTGACCGAACAAGAAAAGAAGATGCTCAAACGCAGGCAAGCCCTTGAGCCGATCATCGGCCACTTGAAAGCAGACCACCGGATGAATCGCTGCCACCTCAAAGGCGCAGAAGGCGACAGTTTGCACGCGGTGCTGTGCGCGGCGGGCTACAACATCCGCTGGTTGCTGCGCATGATCGTCAAAGAAGGGCTGAGCCTTTTTTTGCGGCTGTTGCAGGCCGCGGGTTTGACCGGCTTCACCGGTTTGCTGCGCAAATTACGAGGAACCTTCACCGTAACATCGATCAACTCCGGTTCCATGAACTGGGTGGTGGGCTGAAAGTGGATTTTTCAGGGACGAC
>Ga0214919_10008269_pt1 | contig 13757 bp, 12 predicted proteins | sample LL1503_MetaG_FD_177994 | JGI IMG/M metagenome (GOLD analysis project Ga0214919, IMG submission 177994) | Freshwater microbial communities from Lake Lanier, Atlanta, Georgia, United States - LL-1503 | ecosystem: Environmental > Aquatic > Freshwater > Lake | place: USA: Georgia | collected...
AGGTGGTCATAATGCGAGCACCGGTCATACCGAATGGGTGACCGAGAGCAATCGCTCCGCCATTGACGTTCAACTTGTCCATTGAAATGCCGAGGTGCTTCGCCGACGGCAAAACCTGTGCGGCGAAAGCTTCATTGATTTCGACCAAGTCGATGTCGTTGATGCTCATGCCGGCGCGCTTCATTGCTTGGCGGCAAGCTTCAACGGGTCCAAGTCCCATAATTTCGGGGTTCAATGCCGACACACCGCTCGACACAAAACGTGCGAGTGGGGTGAGTCCCAAAGCCTTGGCCTTGGTATCGCTCATCACCATGACTGCAGCCGCTCCATCATTCAATGGGCAAGCGTTACCGGCAGTGACTTGGCCATCGGGGCGGAATGCTGGCTTCAAACCAGCAAGACCTTCAAGAGTTGTTCCTTCACGCGGGCAATCGTCTTTGCTAACAACTGTTCCGTCTTCAAGAGTCAACGGTGAGATTTCAGCATCAAAGAAACCGTTCGACACGTTGGCACTCGCCAAGTCTTGGCTGCGCTTGGCGAACCAGTCCATGTCTTCACGGCTCACGCCTTCGACTTCACGGACGTTTTCTGCAGTCTGACCCATTTGAATATATGCATCGGCAAGACCTTGCTGTGGAGTCCAAACAGGCTGACCACCTCCAGAACGCACTACAGTTCGTTCGCCAGGACCATCAAAAATTGGATTTCGCGCTGTATCTGCGGCTCCAAATCCATAACGACTAACAGTCTCCACACCAGCAGCGATGAAACAATCGCCTTCGCCGGCCTTGATGGCATGTGCAGCCATACGAATGGTTTGCAACGACGACGAGCAGTAACGGTTCACGACAACGCCAGGTGCTTCAGGAATACCAGCCAACAAGGCGACCATACGGCCCAAGTTGAAACCAGCTTCACCAGCGGGCTGACCCACACCAATAATGAGGTCTTCGATGTCGGAGCCTTTGACTGATGGAACTTTGGCCATCAAAGCACGAACAATTTGCGCGGCCATTTCATCGGTGCGCAATGACACCAACGAACCTTTATTGGCTCGGCCGATTGGACTGCGGGCGGTAGCAACAATGACTGCTTCGGGCATGGGATTCCCCCTCGTTAAGGCACGTGATGTGCGGACTGTGTAAGCGTAGCGAAAGTTACCGATTGGTCACATATCCGTCCCATAGGGAATCCCCCAAAGTTTTTGGCCGTGAAGCCGAACTATCGGGTAGCGGCTACCGAGCAACTTCGTTGAACGAGGTCAATGCGGCTCCATTGGCCGAGACTGAAATCCGGGTGATCGATGCCGTTACCAACTGCGTCTTCCAGCCGACCGACACATCAACCCCTAAAGCCCACGCAACGGCCGATTTGATGGGCGACACATGCGACACCACCACTGCTGTTCGACCATTCAGTCGTTGCGCCAAATCATCGCAAGCAAGAGTCACTCGTTGATGCACTTGGTTGAGGGACTCCCCTTCTGGTGCTGCGAAGTCATTGTCATTTCTCCACTCACGCCACACATTCGATGGCACTTCTGCTTGACGCAGTCCTTCGTAACTGCCGTAATCAAGTTCAATCCATCGTTCGTCTATTTCAATTGGTCTTCCGATTCGATTGACGATTGCTGTCGCCGTTTGTCGTGCTCGTAACAAGGGACTGCATACAAACAACGTGTCAGACAATAAATCAGGTTGCAAATAAGCGGCAACTGCCTCGGCTTGAGCAAGCCCAACTTCATCAAGTGGATTATCGGTTCGACCTTGCAAACGACCAGTTGCATTGAACTCGGTGCGTCCATGGCGAACAATAATGATCGAACCGCTCATTCGGACAGTGTTCCCGACTTCATGAAATTCTTGCGGCGAGTTGCATCACCTAAATGGAACTTCTTCCAAGCAAATGCACACATCAACAACCCAGCAATTTCAAATGCAACATTCAACATGCCTCGGTCGACGACTGGAAGACGGTCCCCCGAAAATGACAGGCCACTGAAAGGCCACCAAAAGACTTTAGTGTTGTTGAACGCACCGTCATAAATCAAGTGCAGAAACATACCGATAGGAATCGCCAATAATCGTTTACGAATCGGACGACGACCAATAGTCGACAACATCACAACAACCAAAGTCGCCACACTGACAGCGACCGAGTGGAAGGCTCGCGCTCCGCCCCAACTTCCGTCAACAATGTCGGGCAAAAGTGCACCAATCACCAAGGTCCGGTGATCGAATGCTGGATCATGAAAAACGAACCATACCGACAAAACAGCAGTACCGATAAACCAGAAAAACATTGTTATCGAACGAGCAACCGATTGCAGTTTGGGCACTCAGCAACTTGGTCAGCCGGCAAGCGCTTCATAACGTCTAGTTCTGATACCGAAACATCCATATGGCAACCGCCGCACACACCATGTTGAATGATGGCGATCGCAATTCCTTTATACGAAGCCCGTAAACGATCATAAGTAGCGATATCTGTGTCAACTATTGAGAGCGCCACTTCGGCGCGACGCACCAAGAGAAGCGTAATTGCGTCGCTCTTGGCTGCCGCCGCCTGAGTCAAGGCTTGCACGGCTATGGATTCTGCTTCGACCGCATGATTTTCAATCTCCACCAACTTGCGCAACTCTTCATCGCTTGAAGCACTTGATTCCAATAAGAGCAATCCACGATCATCGAGTTCATTGCGTTCGACTGCGAGTGTTTGCATTTCGCGTTGTAACGCTTCGGCTTCGCGAGGAGCAATGATGGTCTTCATTTGACCCTCAAGTTTGGCTTGATGTGCATCAATCTCTACTGATGTCTTTTCAATGTCTGCCAGTTCTGCTTCCATTGTCAGTTGCTCTCGCCGCAAGTTGTCACGCGTTGAACGCACGTGAGCCAAATCAGATACGGCTTGTGCGTGAAGCGTTCGCTCCGGCAATTTCTCGAGAGCGACTTTGGCTTGCTCGATAGCCGTATCAACTTTTTGCAGTTCGTACAGCACTTTGACATCCATACAGATGACTGTATGCCCTCGGACTAGCAACTTCCCACTGTGTAGCGCGCCGGATCAATAGTTGGCACCGGCCAAGTTGGGTCGACCACACCTCGGGGCACCGTGGTATTGAGATCGGTGATCGCTCCTGGAATCGGAGGTACCAGCGTTGTTGATGTCGTGGAAGTCGTTGTGCTTGTTGTCGTGGTCGTCGGCACCGTCGTCGCCGTCGGATCGACAGGGACGGTCTCTGTTGGAGCGGAGGTCTGAGTTGGTGGGGCCGTCACTGGAGTTAAACAATCAGTTCCAGGTAAATACAGACGCATTGAGTCTCGCGGATTGGCAGATGGTGTCGGGAAAAAGGTCGCCGGTTGACCGACGAGAGCCGCATCCATCGTGGCTTTCCAAATACGCGCTGGGAAGGTTCCGCCGACAACATTGTCAACACCAACCGCCAAGAATTCGGGAATGTTGACCATCGGCAAGTACTTATCGGGGTGCCCCACCCATACCGCCGTGACCAACTCGGGGGTAAACCCAACCATCCATGAGTTCGTGTTGTTGTCTTGCGTACCCGTCTTGCCAGCTGCAACTCGACCTTCTAAGGCACTTCGTCGTGCCGTACCCGAGACCAAGACACCAGTCATGATATTCGTTGTTTTCGCCGCAGCATCAGCAGTCAACACCGCAACGCCTTCATCTTGATGTTGGTACAGCACACTTCCATCAGGTCCAGAAATGCTTTCGATGTAATACGGATCCATATGCACGCCATTATTTGCCAATGTCTGCGCGCCTGATGCCATGTCCAGCGGACTCATTTCGTTAGCACCAGTCGCAAAAGATGCATACGGATGTAAGGGTTCGCGTTCCGCTGGATTGCGCTCGGGATACAGATACAAGTTGTGGGCCATCCGGTACGTCGTATCGACAACGCGATCAAGACCAACCATCTGCGAAAGTCGTCCAAAGGCGCAGTTAATTGAAAACCACGTCATTTCTTCGACAGGACCAAGCGGACGACTCACACCTTGTTCGGCCACAAATGGATTTTTCGGATCGTCGGGGTTTGGCAAAGTACACGGCAGCGTTCCGTCAAGTAGATCATTATTCTGCACCCCAGCTTGAACTGCCGCCGACAAGATAAACATCTTGATACTTGAACCGGTTTGACGTGGAGCAAGCGCCATATTCACTTCGTTCAGCCCCGCGATAAATGGTTTTCCTCCAACCATGGCCCGCACTGCCCCGGTTTTACTATCCAGTGTCACGATCGCTGTTTCAATCCCGGCAGAGTTCACAGGTAGTTGCGTTGCCCGGGCATTCTCTGCCGCCGACTGCGCAACAGGATCGAGTGTTGTGTAAATACTCAAACCCCCACGGAAGAGCTTGTTGTACCGCTCTTGATATGTATCGCCCAAGAGATTGCTCTTATTCAATAAATACGACTTCACTTCTTCACTGAAATGAGTACGAGTGATCTTCTTTTCAGCAATGGTTTGCACAACTTCTGGGATCTGCCAACTACCAGCACACAGAGCGACCACGGCCGGATCATCTGGTGGATCAATACAAGTCTTGATTGAGTTTGCTTCAGGCGCTTCCATCAAGCCAACTGCAACAACGGCGTCAAGCGCTTGACCGAAACGACGCTTACTTTGTTGCGGTCGACGAATCGGGTCGTAACTACTAGGTGCCTGAATGAGGCCCGCCAAGAAGGTTCCTTCAACCAGAGTGAGGTCTTCAACCTTCTTGCCAAAGTAGACCTCGGAAGCGGCTTGGATTCCGTAGGTGTTGTTTCCGAAGTAGATCGTGTTGAGATAACGCTCGAGAATTTCGTCTTTGGTGCGTTCTTTTTCAAGACGCAGCGCATAGATGATCTGCAACAACTTGTAGCGGCCATCGCGTTCGAGACCACCGAGATATTCGACCTTCACCACTTGTTGGGTAATTGTCGATGCACCTTGGCGCGCTCCGCCTTCAAAGTTTGAAAGTGTCGCGCGAAAGAGACCGCGCATATTGACACCGTGGTGGTTGTAGAACTCTCGGTCTTCAACAGCAAGCACCGCCTGGATCACGGGCTGCGGAATCTGACTGAGAAGAACTGGCTGACTGTTTTCAAGTTCGTATGCCGCTATCTCATTGCCCGCACGGTCGTACACATACGTTCGTTTGGCAATTCCCTCCCAGGCCGGAAGAGAAACAGGGTTTTCGATATGCGCATTGGCTACTTTCCAGACACGCGGTGCCACGCCAACGACAGCAGCCGTCAAAACAAGTGCTCCCGCCACAACGACGATGCACAACCGCATCCACCAGGTGATCATTCGCACAACGCTTCTACGGTAGTTCTCGGTTCGGGCTGAGCAGTGTCACCCCCGAAGCACTACCGTTTCAAATATGTCTACTTCTGCCGTGTCTTCTTCTGGCCATCGTCCCTTCCGATTCGGAATCCAGGCCTCAAAGGCCAATACCCGTGACCTGTGGGTTGCCCTCGCCCGCCGCAGTGAAGGCCATGGATATTCGTGCCTGACCATGCCCGACCACTTCGACGATCAATTAGCACCGGTCCCGGCCCTCATGACCGCCGCCAACGTCACGACCAATCTCCGTGTTGGCGCTCTGGTGTGGGACAACGACTACAAACACCCCGCGGTTCTTGCCAAAGAACTGGCCACGATGGATGTCTTGTCCGACGGACGACTCGAACTCGGAATCGGCGCCGGCTGGATGATCAGCGACTACGAACAAATGGGCATCCCCTACGACACCGCCAAAGTTCGTATTGATCGATTCCTTGAAGGACTCAAGGTCATCAAAGGAGCGATGGCCGAAGGCGCCTTTTCGTTTTCTGGCGACCATTACACAATCACTAACTACAACGGAACCCCCAAGCCAATTCAGGCTCCGTGTCCTCCGATTTTGATCGGCGGTGGAGGCAAGCGCGTGTTGTCGATTGCCGCCCGCGAAGCCGACATTGTCGGCATTAACGCCACCATGTCGGCTGGAGTGATTGGGCCTGAAGCGTTCAACACCATGACTGCTGAAGCCGTTGATGAAAAAGTCGCCATCGTGCGAGAGGCCGCCGGCGCTCGCTTCAACGACATCGAAATGAATGTGCGCGCATTCTTAGTCAGCATTACCGATGACGCGAAGCAGGCGGCTTCCGGAATCGCTTCAATGCTCGGCGTCGAACAGAAGATGGTTGAACAATCACCTTTCGCACTTGTTGGCCCAACGAGCAAACTCATCGAAGACTTGCTTGAACGTCGCGAGCGATGGGGCTTTTCATACATCATCGTTGGAGCAGATGACGTCGAATCGTTCGCTCCAGTCGTCGCCGCCCTCAACGGCAAGTAAGACGGAATCATTCACGTGCCTGAAACAAAGTCAATAGCACTTTGTGGCGCGGGAATGATCTCGGGCGCTCACGCCATGGCAGCGCATGTGCTGGGGATGCCGGTCGTTGCTGTTGCTTCGCGAAGCCACGAAAAAAGCACCGAACGGGCGAAGCAACTCAATGCAAAGTCTCTTGAGTACGCGCAACTTCCAGGCGGAGCTGACATCGTCATAGTCGCGACGCCACCAGCGCAACATTTTGACCATGCTGTTTATTCTCTTCAACGTGGTGCGGCAGTCATTATCGAAAAGCCTCTCGCCTACACGCTCAACGAAGCCGACCGCCTTGTATCGCACGCCGAACAACATGGACAAAAACTCTTGTACGCCGAAAATTTGGCCTACGCACCAATCGTTCATGCATTCATTAAGCGAGCCGCGTCCATTGGTTCGGTGACACATATGTCGTTTCGCACCGTGCAGTCACTACCAGCGTGGGGCGACTTCACCACCGCTGAATGGGGTGGTGGCGCACTGTTTGATCTCGGAGTACACCCAATTGCTATCGCTGTTCTCGTGGGTCGTGCCATTGGTGCCGGCGAAGTTGTTGCAGTGTCAGCAAAACTCGAAGGAGAGATCACCGATACTCACGCCGAGATCGAACTGACTTTTACTAATGGCCTTAAAGCAAGCGCTGTTTCGTCGTGGCAAGGTTCAGAAACTCCTGAATGGAATTTTCAAGTGGCCTCCGATCAAGGTGTTGTTCGAGCTGAGCTGATGCCAAATATCAACCTTGAACACAATGGTGAAGAGGTTGCCTTGCCTACGACCACATCGCCAATTCCCTTTATCCAACAATTCGGTTACACGGGTCAACTGCAAGCATTTGCCGAAGATCTTGCGAACCACGCGACACCCTTCATGGACATGGCATTTGGACGTTGGATGATGGAGATCGTGTGTGCTGGCTACGTCTCGGCACGACAGAACTCAACTGATGTCGCAGTACCTAGTGGCTGTGATCGATTCACTACCCCACTTCAATTGTGGAAATCCGCATGAAGTTATCGCGGTCATTCATAGCGACGATTACTGGTTGCGCTCTAGCGATCACCGCATGCGGAACAAGCGACGCCACCGACACTTCATCGCCGAGCAACGCCGAGTCACCAACGACAACAGTTGAGATATCAAGTGAAGATTCTTTGCCCACTGAAGCACCTACAACAATCGCTCCCGACCCGTATGCAACGCCCGGCTGGTTGGCCGCCGAAAATGCATTACCTGGCACCGACGCATGGCGGATCAACAAAGACGTTCCTGGCGATAGACCTGTCAGCGCCGAAGGAGCAATTGAGGGTTACGCCGATACAACAAGTGCTCAACCCGGTGACATCGTCACACTCTTTGTCGCCACTGATGCATCCACATGGCATGTTGAGGCTTATCGCATGGGTTGGTATCGCGGAATGCAAGGTCGCCTCATTTGGACTTCCGATGAAATACCATCATCCTGGCAACTTGATTTCTCAACCGATAGCGCAACCAAAATGTCGCGCGCATTGTGGGCGCCGTCACTTACCTTCACTATCGATAATGCTTGGCCCACCGGTTCGTATTTACTCAAACTCGTCTCCAGTACGTCTGAAGCGCACTATGTGCCGCTGACCGTTCGTCGAGATTCGACGAGTGCTTCTCTCGTTGTCGTTTCAGCTGTCACAACATGGCAGGCCTACAACCCTTGGGGTGGCTGCACTCTGTATCAGTGTTTTGTAGGAAACCCTCGAAGCCGTGCCACTGTAGTTTCCTTTGATCGCCCTTATGCCCCGTCATACAACTGGGGTTCAGCAGACTTTTTGACCCATGAACTTCCGCTGATCAGTTTGATTGAAGAACTCGGAATCGATACGGCCTACGTCACCGACATTGATCTGCATTCAAGCGCACTTGATAGTAACGGTTCGACGAACCCAGTGCTCTTGGATCGCACCGCACTGTTGACAACTGCACACGACGAGTACTACTCGACCCCGATGCGTGCATCGCTTGAGCGGGCTCGTGACGCTGGAATCAACTTGGCGTTCTTTGGAGCCAATGCCGTGTATCGCCATATTCGCCTTGAACCCGATGCTGAAGGTGTGCCATTCCGACAATTGGTGAACTATCGAACCGCCGATGACGACCCCATGACATCACAAGATCCATCGCAATCAACTGTGCAATGGCGCAATGACCCTGTGAACAAACCCGAATCGGCATTAATTGGCATTCAATACTTTGCCGCTGGCGTGAAGACTGCGATGAAGCTTGTCAACACCGACAATTGGGTTTTTGCCGGAGTTGATCTATCTCACGGAAGTTCCTTGAAAAATCTTGTCAAGGTCGAGGCCGATGGACTTGGTCGCTCAAATCACGAGCCAGACAATCTTGAGGTGCTGGCGAGTTCTCCAGTGACGTACAAAAAAGTCCGCTACAACCACGCAATGACGTATTACTCGGCCAGCAGCGGTGCTGGCGTTTTCGCAACCGGAACCATTGGCTGGATTCATGCGCTTGATTCAACGACATGGGGTAATGAAACAGTCTCAACAGTCGTGCGTGGAATCACAGCGAACGTTTTAAAAGCATTCGCTGCTGGTCCAGCCGGCATTGCTCATCCAAGTGTGAGCAATGCGAGCCGTTATCGAACATCGGTCCAACCGCTCGATGAGTGATCACAATAAATCGAAATAACAACGGGTGGAGGTAATGGGACTATGTTCGAACCCCTTTTGGGGCCAGAAATTCAATGATTTCAGGGGTTTCTGATTCAACCCTCAACCCAATTCGGGACAGAGCCGGATCATTCAGCACGGACTCTGAAGTAATGGGACAAAGTTCGAACTCCTAAGAGATGCGGCGAAGTAGCAAGCGAAAGTGTCACACCTTCGTGGGACGCCAAATTTGTAGATTTTTATGACCGGATCAGATCTCGGGGGACCTCCGCGCGGCCTCAGTCGCCAGTGGGACGAGCGACCAGCATGATTCGTCTAAAGGGCACACGTGCCCCAGGAGGGGCGTGAACGTAGCCCCATTGCCTCCAGTCGATGTCTTTCTTCCAATGCCCGACAAAAACCTGCTCCATATGGACCAGGTTTTTGTCGTGCTCGCTGAAACTTCAGCGCTGCGTCTTGCCGAGGCGTAGCCAGCGACGTTTTGTGGAGGTAACGGGACGTTGTTCGAACCCCGTTGCACCACTCCAATCGAGTGGGCTAATCGTCTGGGCAAGTCAGTCTCCCTCGGTCACAACTCATCGGGCGCAACGATCGTCATGATCATTTCCATTCCGTAGCCACGACGGAGATTATGATGAAGCGATGAATAACTACGTCGGAACAAAAGAGTTCGAAGGCGCAACCTTCGCGAGAGCCAGCTTCAAGGGCGCCACACTTCGATTCTCCGATGTCTCGGGCGTCACAATGCGAAGCGTCGAAGTCAATGGACTCGACATCGACAGCCACGACTTGTTCTTTGGGAGCCTCATCATCAACGGCGTCGACGTGGTGCCGTTGGTCAATGCCGAGCTCAACCGACAGTTCCCGGGACGCGAGCTTCAGACCGCGGAGACACCAGACGGCTTACGCGAGGCTTGGGTCGCAGTGCAGACCGCTTGGCACACGACGGTGGCGGACACGCTGCGGAACAAGGTCGATGTCAATCACAATGACGAGTGGTCCTTGGCACAGACCTTGCGACACCTCATTTTGGCGACCGACGCGTGGCTTCGCGGTGGGATTCTGCAGATGGAACAACCATTCCACGAGATGGGTTTGATCTTTGACGGTGCGGAAGAGATGGGCTTTGACATGTCGATCTTTCGATCGGATCCGCCAGCGTACGAAGAGATCCTCGCGGTGCGCGGCGAGAGACAGCGCATGGTGACTGACTTCTTGGCCACAGCCACTCCAGAGTTGCTGGCAGAGGCACGCGAGAACCCGTGGGAACGCGATTCCTGGCATCCCAGCGTCGGTGACTGTATTCGCGTCATTTTGGAAGAAGAGTGGGCGCACCTTCGGTATATCCGACGAGACCTCGCTCATTTGAATTGAGCCTGGCAGTGCCAACCTCGAAATCCAAAGGGAGAAACTGCAGCAGAAGTTTTGCCACGCATTCGAAATGTTTGGGGTTCGAGAGAAGACCGTTTGGTGGGCGCTGAGGGACTCGAACCCCCGACCTCCTCGGTGTAAGCGAGGAGCTCTAACCAACTGAGCTAAGCGCCCCTGTAAGAATTCAAATCCTACCGCCCGCCCAGCCGATCAAAACGAGAAAATAGCGGGTATCCACGATGTACGCGCCTCGCGCTACTACGGTTTTTCTTGTGGCAACCCGCCCTGGTGACGCTGAAAGCGAACTCCTTCGACAATATCTAGATGACATCGGGACGTACCCGTTGCTCAACGCTGATGATGAACGTCGCCTCGCTGCCCTCATTTTGTCCTCACGCTTCGCCCAGGAGCGGCTCGATTTTGATCCCGCACCCAAGGGTCGCGAACGCACTGAACTGATGCGAACCCTGCACGCCGGCGACGACGCCCGTGCCCAATTCATCCAGTGCAACTTGCGTTTAGTGGTCAGTGTGGCCCGCCGTTACGAGGGCGCTGGCCTCGGACTTTTAGACCTCATTCAAGAAGGCAACCTCGGCCTCATGCGTGCCGTTGAAGGCTTTGACCACGAAAAAGGTTTCAAGTTCTCGACCTATGCAACCTGGTGGATTCGCCAGTCGATCGGCCGGGCTTTGGCCGATTCGTCACGAACCATTCGCGTTCCATCGCATGTGCGCGAGGTCTATTCGCTCATCGATCAAAGCACCGAAAAGCTTGCTGCCGAACTTGATCGTCAGCCAACAGTCGAAGAGATCGCCGAGTTGTCAGGCGTCAGCGCCGAGCGAGTAGCTCTTGTGCATCAGCATCGTCGCCCATTGGTCTCGTTGTCCACTCCCCTTGACAACGATGGTGATTCAGAACTTGGTGACCTGATCGCTGACGAAGGCGCGATCTCGCCATTCGAGTCAGCCGCCGCTGCTCTTGAGAAGCGGGCGTTAATTGAACAACTTCGTCGCCTTGAAGAACGCGAAGAAGAAGTGTTACGAGCTCGCTTTGGTATCGACGGTCATCCGATGACACTTTCAGAGATCGGCGAAAAACTTGGCATCACGCGCGAGCGAGTCCGCCAGATTGAATCTCGTGCCCTGGGCAAGCTGCGCCATCCGAGCGTCTCGCGCGTATGGCATGAAGGCCAACGATCAGCCGACGCCGTCTGATCATTCGCTACAACAGTTCTACAACGGCAAGTTGTGGCGCGCCGCAAGTGCGTGATCAAAGATTCCATTTGGCGCCGCCACCGGAGTACGTCGAGCCGCATGATCGAGAACAATGAGATCTCGACCCTGAGCATCTTCAACTCGAACCCCAACTTCTTGGCAGATCAAATACGCCGCGGCGTAGTCCCATACGCCGTGGGCGCTCGGGCTCATATCGATAAAAGCATCAACTGTTGAGTCAGCGACATAACAAATATCTATTGCTGAAGCACCAAACGATCTGAACTGCGCCCAACCCGCTTCAACTGGTGGACAACCCGACACCGCAACGAGTGCAGCATTCCATTCAGTCATGTTTCCGCGTGAGAGAGGTTCGCCATTTCGCCAAGCACCTTGACCACGTATTGCCCACCAGCGTGTTCCGACTGCCTGGTCAACGACCAAGGCCACAAATGGACCAGCTGAGTCAACAGCACAGAGTGCAGTGGCGTAGTGCGGCACTCCCCGGCTGGCATTTGTCGAACCATCGAGTGGATCAACAATGACCACGATGTTCCGGTCGAGATTCTCTGAGCCACTTTCCTCCGAGAGAATTCCCACGCCAGCAGCACGCAACATATCTAAGGCGACTTGATCAACGACTAGGTCAGCCGAGTATTGGGTGTCACGAAGACCAGACAGGCCCCAATCTGCGATGCCTCTGAGGGCAGTCCCGATTGCATCTGCCACATCATTCAGCAACTGGAGTGTTTGGGTTGCATCCATCACAACGAGGGTAGTGCGCTCATTGCCTATTATCCTGAATCCAGTTTCAAAGGACGGGTTATGGCTTTCATTGATGTTGCAGGATTTGTCTCCGACATGAAGAGTCACGCCATTGACCATGGCTTTCATGTGCACGACGAGCGCCACTTTGTGGAGACGTATTCACTTCGCCAACTCTGGGAAGTTGATCTGCACCCCGAAGAAGCCTGTGACGGACCGATCGACCTTCACCTCTCGCTCGAGGTAGACCCACGCGCTCTCTTAGGTTTCGAAGATGAAATGAGCAAACTTGAAGACCCATCGGACGAACCGCCTCAGGGTTTTGAGTTTCCGTTGCTCTTTACGTGGACCCTCCCCCCGTTAACAAGTCGACCTGACCTGTTAGTGCTTGCCACCGATCTCGCCGGGGTTGGCGGAACCGATTTACCACTTGAGGTTTCTGCGATTGATTCAACTGCTTCAGTCATTGATGCCCCAGAACATCGATTGTCAATCGTGGCGCGTCTCAGCGTTTCACTCGCCGATGTGTACGCCAATGATGATTCGGTTTTTTGTGGCGTCCTCGAAAAATGCAGCGAGGTCAGTTTGTTCTTGCTTGAAATCGCTCCGTCATGGATGCCAGAGTCATGAAGTTTTGGGTAATTACGCGTCTCACACAGTCGGGCATGAAATACTGACTCCATGAATGTTGCCGAACTCATCGACATCTTGCGTGATCTCGACCCCGAAACAATCGTCGAGATGGCCATCGTTGCCCCAGTGACCGATCACTCCGAAGACATCACTGTTGATCAATACGAAGTCGAAGGCGTCTTGCCGCGCGACCCCGCGGATCACGATGGTGAATCAGTTGTTTGGTTAATTGGTGGCGAAGCACACGATGTTGACGAATTCGTTGATGCCATCGAAGGTGCTGGTGACAATGTGCAAACGGGCGAATACGCCGATGTCATTGATATCGAGCGTGGTACCGAAGCCCGCAAGGCCATTTTCGGAGTCTGAGCCCTTTCAGTAATCAAACCAAGGCAATGACCACACTGCGCCATACCCATCGGCGAGAATGACATATGGCATTTGGTCAACCCGCTGGCCCCCCGGCTTCACATTCGCAAATGAAGCAGTTGCTTGAGCTTCTGAATGCTGCGGGCCATACCGACTTTCGTGATGCGCGTGGGCCGATGCAATTCAATCAACGTCAAGCTGGCGGAAAATTCACTCGCCAAGAAGCTGAAGACTTTATTGCGCAACTTGAGGCCGAAGCCGAACTCAATATCGAAGCACCGCCTGAAGTTGTTGTCGCACGAACAATCAAACCAGCACCTCGCGCAACAAGCGCCGAAAAAACTGTACGCGACTTGTCCGATTC
>Ga0214919_10008270_pt1 | contig 13756 bp, 15 predicted proteins | sample LL1503_MetaG_FD_177994 | JGI IMG/M metagenome (GOLD analysis project Ga0214919, IMG submission 177994) | Freshwater microbial communities from Lake Lanier, Atlanta, Georgia, United States - LL-1503 | ecosystem: Environmental > Aquatic > Freshwater > Lake | place: USA: Georgia | collected...
GGCATGGGCGGCACCGGCGTCGGTCTGGGCTTCAAAGGCGGCTTGGCCACAACGGGCGGCAAGGCATCCTTGGGCGGCCCGATTTCCTTCTTCGGAATGCGTGGCAAAAACGAAAATGTCCTGCATGCCAAATTCTACGATCTCAAGCAGACTAAGGATAAAAAACCATATCCGATGGAGGTTGGGAATTTTTTCGGAACGATCACAAAATTCATTACGGTCGACAACTGGAGTTCATTTGCTTTGTCCAAATTCTATTGTGCTCCAGCTCCACTTTTTGCACCGCGAGTCTATGTGCCGATGGGCTTATCCGTGGAGGCTCCAAAAGCTTTCGGGGTGGAAAAAGAGGCGACCCCTGGTTTTTGGCTTGTCCACTACAAGGGGCGGTTCCGCGCCCTTAAAAAAGGGACTTTCCGTTTCGTTGGTGCAGCGGACAATGTGCTCGTCGTTCGACTGAACAAAAAAAATGTTCTCGCTTCTGCCCACACTATTGGGAACAGCTTAGACCCCTCCGCTAACAGCAATCCGCCGGAAAAGCTTGGTTCGGCTTGTGGCCCTTATCGTTTTAAAGGTCAAAGCTGGCAGCTTGATGCTGGTAAATGGTTTGATGTCAGTAACGGTCAAACTTTTGATATCGAAATTTTAATTGGCGACGATAAGGGTGGGGGTTTTGCGGCCTATCTCTTCTACGAAGAAAAGGGGGCGATTTATCCGAAGCGACCGGACGGCTCTGCATTCGTTTATCCGGTTTTCGAATTAGATGGATCTCCAATGCCACCAGTCACTTTTAATAATAGCAACCCGCCGATTCACGCCACAAGCGAGAAGGTCTTCGAGGGCATGAAGCCTGGGCTGTGATCACATGAACTTCGTCTCCCATCCTCATCAACCTGCAAACCCCTCTCAGTATTCAAAATATGTCAACATGCGGGACTGACCCGAATGGCGCCTGGGGCTGCTACGGGTATGATGTTCGACTATGAAGGCGGTTCACACCTTGCTGCTCTTGCCGGGGCTGGATGGGACGGATGTTTTTTTCCGCCCGCTTATAGCTAACCTCCCGTCGTCCATCCGCGCGCGGGTTGTCTCCTACCCTGTGGAAGGGGCCAACTCTTATGACAAACTGCTTGGCCTGGCACGAGCCGCAGCAGCAGAGGCCGGCCCGTGTTGGGTGCTGGGTTCCTCATTCGGTGGACCGCTGGCAGTCCTGCTGGCGGCGTCCGAGCCTGAGCTGGTGCGGGGGCTCATTCTTTCGGCGACTTTCTTGCGCGCGCCGGACGCAACGCTTGCACGGTGGCGTTTTCTTCTTGTGCCTCCCGTAGTGGCGTTGGTTCGCACCCTGCGACGCATTCCGATCTGGATGAGACCTGCCTGCGATCCGTTGCGGGTGGCCAAGGCCGAGGTCTGGGCGAGGGTCTCCGCCCGCACCCTTGCTGCGAGGTCTCGCACGGTGCTTTCGACCGATGTTCGCGAAGTCTACCGCGAGGGGCGGCATCCTGTGCTTTGTGCGGCCTACGACGGCGATCGTATCGTGCCACGGGCCTGCGCCGAGGAAATCCTGAACGGACGGCGCGGAGCGCGATTGGCCTTGCTGCCTGGAGGGCACCTGAGCATGCACGGCGATCCGCTTCCCTTGAGGGACGCGGTGGCGAATTTTCTTCTGGCAGAAACAGGGCTGGACAGCGCAGCGACATTCATCTAATCAGCCCATATGAACATTCTGGATCAACCTTGCGGCGCCACCTGCATCAAGCTCTAAACCATGGCGCATCTGGTCGATGACAAGCAGGGAGTGGAGACGATTTACCGCCGCTGGGCACCATTTTACGATGCCGTTTTCACTGCGGTTTTCGAGCGCGGGCGGCAGGCCGTGGCCGAGGCGACAGGGCGAATCGGCGGACATGTTCTCGAAGTTGGCGTTGGCACAGGGATTTCCCTGCCTCTCTACCCGCGACATTGCCGCATCACTGCGGTGGACCTTTCGCCCGAAATGCTTGCGAAGGCGCGCAAAAAAGTCAGCACTCTCGGTCTCCACCATGTTGAGCGGTTGGAGGTGATGGATGCCGAGCACCTCGATTTTCCAGACGGGACTTTCGACGCGGTGGCTGCAGTCTGCGTGGTCAACACCGTGCCGCATCCGGAGGCCGCGATGGAAGAGTTTGCCCGCGTCTTGCGTCCCGGTGGAGAAATCATCCTGCTCAGCCGCGTGGGTGCCGACAGCGGCGCCCGTGGAGCCCTAGAGAAAGTTCTTCAGCCTGTGGCGGCCCGACTGGGCTGGCGATCAGAATTTCCCTGGTCGCGTTTTTCGGGCTGGATTTCCACCAGTCGACATGCCATGGAGACCGTCGAACGTCGTCCCATGCCGCCGCTCGGACATTTCTCCGTCCTCCGTTTCCGCAAACTTTCTACAACCTAAACAACCATCCATCCGCACCATGAACGAAAAACAAGGATTCTTCGCCACATTGCACCAGCTTCGCTGGGACGACCATCGATACTACCACCACAGCCGGATCAACCAGTCGCTCCATCTTGTAAGCGCCTCGAGTTTCGTTTGCGCCTATTTGCTCGTCTGGACTCAACCAGCCGTGGCCGTGTTCCTAGCTTGGATCGTCGGGATGACCAGCCGTCAGGCCGGGCATTTTTTCTTTGAACCGCGCGACTATGACGATGTGAACCACGCGACGCACGACCACAAGGAAGACATCAAAGTCGGTTACAACCTGTTTCGTAAAATAGTGCTCATGACCCTCTGGGCAGTCTCACCAGTCCTGCTCTATTTCACCCCCACCGTCTTCGGGCTCCTGCCTGCGCCGCAAAATACAATGGGCTACTTGAACAACACAGCCATCCTCTGGCTCGCAGTCGGAGTCGGCGGACTTCTCTTCCGCACGGTGCAGCTTTTTTTCATTAGCGATGTGCAGACCGGTCTGGGTTGGGCCGTAAAAATCATCACCGATCCTTTCCACGACATCCTGCTCTACTGGAAGTCGCCGATTTACCTGCTGCGCGGCGAGCTTATCGACCCGATGCACCATGTGCGCGATCAAGGCACTGAGGCAACTGGCGAAAAAGAACTCGAGAACGGCGAAGCAGTCTCCAGCGGCAGCGCTTCCTAAGCAGCCCGACTGCCGGATAATAAAGCCCCAATCGTTTCACGCACGAGTCGTCGCCGCACCGGTGCACGGCCCGGTTCGGCCCAGAACCATCCGTCATCCCGCATGGATGCGGCTGCCGCAACGAAACGCCGGGCCACTTCCTCAAAATCGCGGTCTGTGTAATCCAGGCTGAAGATGAGCCGCCCCGTGCCAGTCCACGGTAGAGCCAGTCCCTGCCCGCGGAGATAAAATTGCAGCATCCAGTTGTAGCGGGAGGGGGCATCGTAAAGGACTACCCAGACTGACGACATATTGGCAACGCGAACGGGCAGATTTTCCGCCTCAAGAAGGGCATTGAGAAGGGCAGCTCGGGCGTTCCATCGTTCGTCAAGCCCCTCGTAGAGAGCACGAATTTCAGGGGAATCCAAACGGTCGAGGAATTCGGCCATGGCTCCCATCACGGCAGGATGTGAGTTGAATGTGCCACGGGCGAAGCAGATATCGGCAGGACGGTCTTCGCGGAAGCGGCGCATGTATTTGCGACACCCGCAGAGAACCCCGACTGGCAAGCCGCCGCCCAATGTCTTGCCATAGGTAACCAAATCGGCGCGCACGCCGAAATACTCCTGCGCGCCTCCGGGGGCGAGACGGAAACCGAGGAAGACCTCGTCGAAAATCAGAACGATGCCACGCGCGTCGCACACCTCACGCAGGGCCTGCAGCCAGAGTTTGTAAGCCGCGCGGTCGAAATGGGCGCGGCGGCCGTTGGACAACAGGGAGGCATCTGTCGGTGCGGGCTTATTCGGGTGTATGGCCTGGAGCGGGTTGATCAGCACGCAGGCGATGTCGTGCCGTGTGCGCAGGACATGAAGGGTGCGATCGGACATCTCGGACAAAGTGTAGGTCTCGTGGGCGGTGGACGGGTTGCCCGCCCCGGGCTGCACATCGCCCCACCAGCCGTGATAAGCGCCGCAGAATCGCACGAGGTGCGTGCGCCGCGTGTGGTAGCGGGCCAAACGCACAGCCTGCATGACCGCCTCGGTGCCGGACATGTGGAAAGACACTTCATCCAGGCCGGAGATTTCCCGCAAACGCGCGACATTGGAGGCGACCAGCGGGTGATAAGGCCCCAGCACCGTGCCAGCCTCGCGCACCCGCTCCCAGCCTCGTTCGACGCAGGTGCGGTAAAAATCGTGGCCGAAAAGGTTAACCCCGTAGGATCCGGCCACATCGTAGTATTTGTTCCCGTCGAGGTCGGTCAGCATAACTCCCGCCGCGCCCTGCAGGAAGGCATCCGGGGATAGATGCTCGCCGACCACTTTGCGGTAAGGAAACGGCACACGGTAACGGTCGGTGAATTGCAGGTCGGAGATGCCCTCGCGAGCCGTCGCCGTCAAATCCTGCGTCGTCGGGGATCGGTCGCGAAGGCTGGCTGCCAGCCGAGCAAACGCGGATTCGCGACGCGCTGCCACTTCCTGCGGCGCCCCGTCGGAGCGGAAAAACCGCGCACCAGTGAATTCGTAATAAGGCACCAATCGAGCCACGCGCCGCGACATTTTGGCGTGGCCAGTCAGCGACGGATGCTTGGCCGCCGAAAGCTGGAGGCGGACCACCACTTTGGCCAGCAGCGCCACAGCCAGCACGCCACCCGCAGCGGGGAGCGCCCAAAACGCGGATTGCTCAATCATCGCTCCGCATGATATTTCTCTGTTTTGAACTCGACATGACTAGACGAACCATTAGCACACAGATCTTCAGCGAGGGAAGCCTCAATTTTATCCTCACCAATGGCTTTCCCCGCCGCGCCGCCACGCGTTTTGCCGGATGGTTCTGCCGCGTGCGACAACCACTGGTCCGCGACCTCTCCATCGCGGTGTGGCGCCGTTTTTGTGATGTCGATTTGGCCGACGCAAAAAAAGCGCATTTTGATAGCCTGCACGACTGCTTTGTGCGCGAATTGCGTGACGGGGCGAGGCCGGTTGATCCATCACCCCGCACCTTGGTAAGTCCGTGCGACGCCATCACTGGCTCCTGCGGCACCATCCGTGGAGACGAACTGCTTCAGGTCAAAGGGTCGCCTTACACGCTGAACGAACTCCTCCGCGACGAGTCGACCACCGCCGCCTTGAAGGGGGGCATCTACGCTACACTGCGGCTCACCGCGGGCATGTATCACCGCTTCCATTCGCCGCATGATGTACGCTTAGAGAGTGTCTGTCATGTGCCAGGCGGAGTCTGGAATGTCAATCCCTCCACTCTCGAACGCATTGATCGTGTCTTTTGCCGAAACGAGCGCGCTATCATTCGCCTGCGCATCGAACCCGGCGGACAGCTTATCGTTCTTGTTGCTGTGGCCGCAGTCCTTGTGGCTGGCATCCGCTTGCGCCTTGGAGACGCCGTAGTCGACCCTCGCCAGCTCGGGAACGGCCCCGTGCCGTCCACGCATTTTTCCAAGGGAGACGAAATGGGCTGGTTCGAGCACGGATCGACCATAATCGTCCTTGCCCCTGCTGGCTTTACTCTCGCCCCTGGCGTGCAGGCCGGCATCCGCACGCGCGCGGGGCAACCTCTGTTCTTGCGGACGCCGACCTCATGAATTAACCACAACCGACCAAAGGGAGATAGATTGCCGAAGGCAACTCCGAAGGAGTGAGCGTAGTGAGTCAAAGAACACACAGAGCACATAAAAAGTGTTAAAAAAGAGTCCCACATATTCACATATTTTAGCTCAGAGACCCATCATCAGATGGAACCTCAGCAGTCCGCCATTTAAAAACTCTCCCAAGGGCATTCTGCCGCAGACTATGTGTAACCGATCTTCTCGGTTCATACCACCCGGATAAAGACTGTCGGATAAAGACTTGACGGACCCTCGGGTAGTGGCAATCTTATTATTTGCGCTGCTGTGAGTGCTCTATTTATTCCTTCCCTAATTTTTATTATAAAATGACAAGCGACAACCCGACCATGACCGCCTTCGTGCTCCACGGCGCGAAGGACATCCGCAAAGAAGTAGTCCACCGCCCCGCTCCCGGCCCTGGCGAGGTGCTGGTGGCGGTGCGCGCCGCTGGCATTTGTGGCAGCGATCTCCACTACTTTGCTCACGGCAAATGCGGCAACTTCGTCCCCACCCAACCGTTCATCCTCGGCCACGAATTCGCCGGTGAAATCGTCGCCCACGGCGAAGGCGTGCAAAGCCCGGCCATCGGCACCCGCGTGGCGGTCGATCCGTCGCGCGCCTGCGGTCGCTGTAAACAATGCCGCCAAGGCCGCTACAATCTTTGTCCGAAGATGGTCTATTGCGGTTCTGCCAGCGTGACACCGCCGTGCAACGGCTGTTATGCGGAATACATCACTGCGCCCGCGCAAAACTGCTGGCCGCTGCCGGACGGCTTCGAATACGCATGGGGAGCACTGCTAGAGCCGATGAGCGTCGCCATGCACGCGGTCCAACGCAGCGGCGGCGTGGGCGGAAAATCCGTGCTCATCACCGGCGGAGGCACCATCGGCCAGATGATTTTATTAGTGGCCGTGGCCTTCGGCGCCAGCAAGGTGATCGTTTCCGATATCAAGCCCTTCTCCCGCGACTTCGCGGAGGAGCATGGCGCGGCTGGCACGCTCGATCCGACAAGTAAAACCCTGACGGACGATGCCGCCAAACTCTCACCCGGCGGCTTCGAGGTGGTCTTCGAGGCGGCAGGTGTCGCGGCCGCGCTCGACCAAGCGATCCGCCTCAGCGCACCAGGAGCCACTGTCGTGCAAGTCGGCACTCTGCCTGATGGAACGGCCATCCCGGCCAACGCCCTGCTCTCCCGCGAACTCCAATACGTCGGATCATGGCGCTTCGCCAACGTCTTCGAACGCGTCATCGAAATGGTCGTCTCCGGCCGCATCGACCCCCGCCCACTGATCACCAAGATCCATCCATTCGAAAATCTCTCCGAAGCCATCGTCGAAGCCGGATCCGGAGAGAACGTCCTAAAAATGCAGATCGCCAACCCAGCCTGACCTTCGCGATGGACTACGCCGAACTTGGAAAAACTGGACTCAACGTTTCCCGCCTCAGCTTCGGAGCCTCCGCGCTCGGCGGTGTGTTCCGCGATATCGACGAAGCCGACGGCATCCGCGCTGTCCACGCCGCGCTTGACGCAGGGATCAACTACTTCGACGTCGCCCCCGCTTACGGCGGCACCCTCGCGGAAACCGTGCTGGGCAAGGCGCTCAAAGGCATTTCACGCGACCGCTATTTCCTCTCCACCAAGGCCGGCAAATACACCGCACCCGGCAGCTACGGCGCCGACGAATTCGACTACTCCTCATCAAGAATCCGCACAGGGCTTGAGGAAAGCATGCAGCGCCTCGGTGTCGATTACCTCGACCTCGTCCATCTCCACGATTTCGAATATCAAGGCGGCTCACAAACCGAGAGCGCCTTTGCTGAAGGCTTTCCCACGCTGGTCGCCCTCAAGCAAGAAGGCCGCATCGGAGCCGTCGGCGCTGGCATCTATCCGCTCGACCTCTGGCAGCGCGTCATCACCGAGGCGCCAGTCGACGCCATCCTAACTCACAATCATTACTGCCTCAACGACACCCGCGGGCTCGAACTCGTCGAGCCATGCCGCTCCAAAAACGTCGGCATGATCAATGCCTCGCCTTTCGCTAGTGGGCTTCTTACCGGCGGTAAAATCGCCGACTGGCATCCCTCCAACTCCGGGGAACGCGCCATCTTTGCGGAGGCCGCCGCATTTTGCGAAAGTCACGGCAGCTCCATCGCCAAGCTCGCGTTCCAGTTCGCCTGCCAGCAAAGCCCGTTCCACACCACGATGTTCAGCACCGCCCGCAGCACCTCGCTGCAGCGCAACCTCGCTTGGTATGGCGAGGCTTACGATACCTCGCTGCTCGCCGAAGTGAGAAACATTCTCGCCCCCGTCATGAACCAACAATGGGACTTTGACGCCGGTGTTGAGAAATTGGAAAAATAACCTGCCTATGCTCGCCGCCATGATCAAAAAATCTGGGGCAAAACAGACTGATTTATGAAAATCGACAGCCACCACCACCTCTGGGCCATCAACGACACCGACTATGTCTGGATGACCGAAGTATACGACGTGATCCGCCGCAACTTCCTCGCTCCCGACCTGTATGCCGCACTCGATGAATCCGGAATCGACGGCAGCGTTGCAGTCCAAGCCAGGCAGATGATCTCGGAGACGGATTTTTTATTAGCCACCGCCGATACCAATCCGCGTATCAAGGCCGTGGTTGGCTGGGTCCCTCTCTGCGAGAATGCCGGCGAGCCATTTCTGGAACGCTACGCCGCGCATCCGAAACTTCGCGGCGTGCGCCATGTCGTCCATGACGAGCCAGACGATCATTTTGTCCTCCGCCCCGACTTCAACGCAGGCATCCGCAACCTCGCGAAATACAATCTCACTTACGATCTCCTGATTTTCTGGAAACACTTGCCGCAGACGATCCAGTTTGTGGACATGCATCCCAACCAACCGTTCGTCGTCGATCACATCGCCAAGCCACGCATCATTGCAGGAAACTTTGACACCGATTGGGCAACCGGCATCCGCGAGTTGGCCAAGCGCGAAAATGTCAGCTGCAAGGTTTCTGGCATGCTCACAGAAGTGCACGGAGAAACCTGGGATCTTGAATTGCTGCGCCCGTATTTTGAAACGGTTTATGAAGCATTCGGCCCGCAACGCGTGATGTTCGGCTCCGATTGGCCGGTCTCCCTGCTCCGCTCCAACCATGCCGGGTGGACGCGCGTTTGCGCCAACCTAACCGGAAATCTGGATGCAGCAGCACAAGCCGCTTTCTGGGGCGGCAACGCGGCGCGCATCTACCAAATCCCGAATTGCTGATTTTCCCGGCGGCAGCAGCCATACAATCCATGAAAACCCTATTTCCTGAAAATCTCGCCGATCGCATCCGTGCCGCCAAAATTGTGGCGGTCGTTATTATTGACGAACCGATCGATGCGGTGCCGCTGGCTCGCGCGCTGCTCGCGGGCGGGATCGATACCATCGAACTCACACTCCGCACGCCCACGGCATTGGAATCGCTTGCCGCCATCCGCCGAGATTGCCCTGAGGTTTTCGCGGGGCTGGGGACGGTGCTCACTCCCGAGCAGGTCGGTCAGGCGGTCCAAGGTGGAGCGGCGTTTGCCGTCTCCCCCGGCCTCAACCCGGATGTCGTCCGCGCGGCCGCCGCAGCCGGTCTGCCCTTCGCTCCGGGAATTGCCACGCCTTCTGACATCGAGAGCGCCGTGGCCTTGGGCTGCCGCCTCTTGAAGTTTTTCCCTGCGGAGCCCTCCGGCGGCATATCCTACTTGAAGTCGATTGCTGCCCCCTACGCCCACTTGGGCCTAGAATACATCCCGCTGGGCGGCCTCGACGTAGAAAACTTCACCCGCTACCTAGCCCTCGACAACGTGCCAGCGGTGGGAGGTTCTTGGATAGCCCCACGCGACCTGATCCGCAAACACGACTGGGAAACCATCACAGCAAACGCGCGCCAGGCGACAGAAAAAGTCACCCGCTAAAACCACTGCGCACCATCCGTCCCCTTCCGGGAAATCATGGGGCTCTTGAATCCACTCGGCCATCTACGCTTCGCTCAAACAATGCCCGAGACTCAGGAAATCACTTTTGCCAGCGCACCCTCGCGGGCATAGTCTTTGGCGCACTCGAGACCGATTTCCTCAGAACCTCCGGAAAGGAAGATGATTTTTTGCTTAAGAGTTCCATCATAGTTCAAGGAATTCGTGGGAGTGGTTAGTCGAGATGCATGACCTTTTCCATGTCCAGCCATTGACTGCCCTCAGGGGTGCCGGGCAAGCGAATCTGGCAGGCGTCGGTAAGCGGCCACCATTTGTTTTTGGTGGTAGGATCGTTTCCAATAGAGGCAAAATCCGCCTTGGGGTTTGTCCCGATGTATTCAAAATGGCTCACAAGAAGACGCTTCCCCGCGATCTCGGTGACATAAATATTGAAATTTCGAATGTTCGCCTTGGCAATGGCAACGCGGACTTCCGGCCAGACATTGGCGTGGAGTTCGCGGTATTCCTTCTCCTTCTCAGGGCGGAGTTCGATGATGGAGCTGTAGTATTTCACCTTCGCCTTCGCTGCGTCTTCGAGTGTCGGGTTGGTGGGACCGTGGATGGGTTCGGTTTTTGGCATGGTTTGGCAGGCACTCAGGGCAAGGCCAAGAGCGATGGGCAGGAGGCTGGTCTTTTTCATGAGTGGAGGGTTCAGCGGAAGACGATGTAAAGAACCACGAAAATAACGACCACGAGGCCCGACATCAAGCGATAGTCGGAGAGGCCAGATCCACATTTTTGGCGGATTGGTTCGGACCATTTTGCCCAAATCAGCGGCTTGGACTCTTCCTTGAGCGGTTCAGGGAAAATGTAAGCGCAGGCGGCCATGATGGCGATGCAGAGCACACACAATAAAAAGGCCATGAGCATATAGTCGCCGCTATAGATGCCGGTCCAATCAAGGAAGAGGATCGCAGCCCCGATAACCATCCCGGTGACGAGCGTGATGAACGCCGACTTGCCGCCAGGGCGGGACCAGAAGACGCCGACCACGAAGACAGCCGTGATTGGCGGCGCCACAGAAGTGATAAGCTTGTTCATGCCCTCGAAAATCGTGGTGTAGTGGCCAAAGATCGGCGACGAGGCAATTGCGAGAAATGTTCCAAAAACTGTCGTCCATTTGCCGATGCGGACGAGCGAGTGGCCGGAAAGGTCCGGCTTGTAGCGCTTGAAAATGTCGTAGGCGACAAGCGTGGCTGTGGAATTCAGCGCGGCGGAGCAAGTTTGCATCGCGGCGGCCAGCATCGCGGCGGCAACCAAGCCTTTGAGCCCCACTGGAAGAAGGTTCATGATGAGGAAGGAAAAGGTGTCCGCAGCTGTTTCAGGAGCGGCACCGCCAAATGCCCCCTTCTGCACCAACGCCACACACATCACGCCGGGAAGCACAAACAGGAACACGGGCCAAATTTTCAGGAAGGCGCAGAAAAGCGGGCCCAGGCGGGCATGTTTCTCATCCTTCGCCGCCAAAACGCGCTGGACGATCGTCTGGTCGCAACACCAATACCAGAGGCCGATGACAGGGTAGCCGAGCAGGATCGAATACCAGGCCAGTTTTGACGGGTCGCTCGAATCGCGCACCATGTTGAGGAAATTCCCCGTTCCCCAGTCCACGCCACTACCGGGGATTTTGGCGAGCGGATGGGGATTTGTCGCCAACGTGTGGGCCATTTCATGCCATCCGCCCACCTTGATGTAGGCGACGACCGCAATCACCAAAGCTCCAAGGAGGAGGAGTACTGTTTGCACGCTCTCGGTCCAAACTACGGCCAACAAACCGCCATACATGGTGTAGGCGCCTGTGAGCAGACCAAGAATTGTGATGAAAAGCAGCAGGGCATCTATCCCCAAAATGGTCGCCCCGGACTGCAAGCCGAGGATGCCCCTCAGCACCCATGCGGCTGTGTAAAGCGCCACCCCCATGTGGAGCACGATCGCGGAAAAGAGTGACACCACCGAGAGCACATCGCGGCAGCCGCGATTGAAGCGGCGCTCGAGGAAATCCGGAAGTGTGGCCACGCGCGAACGCAGGTAGAGCGGCGCAAAGAACAGCGAGAGCATGATGAGGGTGCATCCGGCCATCCACTCGAAATTTCCAAAGACGAGACCATATTTGTAGGCCGCCTCCGCCAAGCTCACCAGATGGACTGTGGAAATATTCGCGGCGAACATCGCCAAGCCGATGACCGGCCAGCCCAGCGTGTTTCCAGCCAGAAAGTAATGTTCGCTTTCCCCGCCCGTTTCGCCTTTGCGGTGGATTAAGCCTGCGGCCACACCAAGCCCGACGACGGCGAGAAGGTAAATGGCGATGATGGTCCAGTCGATTGTTGTCATGAGAGTTTTTTGTCTGGGATTTTAGGAGATGGCTTGGGGGGGGAGAAATTCCTATCGAACCGCCCGACGCGCTTCAAGCGGAATCATTCAGCGAATGATATTGAACATCCATGCCGAAACCATCTCCAGCGAAGAAGGATCGCGCCTGGACGTAGATTCCTGGGCGCCCCAGACAGTTGTAGATTTGGGCGATGAGGCGGGCAGTGACTTGGCAGCGGTCGAGATCCTGCGTGCTGAACCCGGCCCACCCCCCCATTGATTCTTGAGTTCATCGAAGGGGTTTTGATTTGGCTTCGCCTGCACCCTGCGGGCTTCCTTCGGTAGTCGCTCTCGCTTGGCTCGAGTCCGCATCGCCTATTTTCGCGGTAAAGAGCGACAAGGGCGGGCGTCTCGTAAGGCATCGTGGTCACCAAGACGATGTATTCGTAGGAGACGAGTTCCATGAGCAACTCGCCGCACTGGCTGAGTAGAGGCAGCACGTTTTTTTCTCCTTGGCGCCTCCGGTTTGGATGCGTCGTCGGCCTACGATCACGCGGCGCTTGCAATTCCACCCCGTGAGTTGGAGTTCGCCTTCAATGCCCTCGAACCCCTGACCGCAATACACCCAACCGCCTTTCTGCGCTATCCTCGCTGACCACCTTGTGCGTCCCCAACATCGGTGGGGTCACCGTGTCAAAGCGCAAAGCATTGACATGGGCATAGCGTGTGTGCCCACACAAAATGGAAAGAGCCAGCGAGCCAAGAACATCCTCATGACTGGGGGCATTGGGGCTCGTGAAACCGAAGAGGGCCTCGCGGCAAAAATCCTCCCATTGGACATGATAACGACCGCCTTCGGTATCGACTGACATCAGTGGCGGCGCGTTGCCGGTCATTTTTCCTCACCCTCAGGGCGAACTCTCTCGGACAAGGAATTTGATTCCATCACACATGCCGCAAGCAACTTCCTCGCCTACTTCAGTTTCTCAACTGCCGAATTTAGGATCAACAATTCATCCCTAACTCGTTTCTCTGAAACTAAATCTCGCCTTAAAACAGCTCCGCTATTTTCATCCGCGCTCGCAGTAAACCGATCAATTTATTCTGATTCCTGCCTATAATTTCGCCTTTATTGGAACCGCGCTTCCATGCGCATCTTTCCTGGCTGCAGACCTCAATCCAATCGCATGGCAAGGTTACTCCCCCGATCATCATAGCCTCGACAGCGCACATATCTTTTCAGAATGTGACTCCGTCATCTGTTTTTCCAAATGGGGTAAGGCCATACCCCTCCCAAAAATCCACCACGCAACTGACATCCTGTGGACTCATTACGCCATCACGAAAAAGGTGACTGTCATGCCAAAACCGACCACGGAATAGATCCGCATTCTGCGACTTAAATGCCGCAAATCCCCCAGGGTAAAACGCATCGATCCGTTCAATCGGCAGAATCACATCAATAAATTCACACGCAACTGCCATTTTATGTATCCTTATATTCTGGGTATTTAAATCTAAGGAGAATTCTTTTTCTTGCTGGATTTTTTAGGGGTTTTTTTGGCCTTCGGATTCGCTTCGGGTAGCAAAGTGGACAAATCGACAAGGATCTCATGGTCGTTATCTCCATTCTTGGGGCCTACGATGCCACGTTGCTCAAGGATCTCCATGACTCTAGCGGCACGGATGTAGCCAAGCTTAAATCGACGTTGCAGCAAGGATCGGGGGGCACGAT
>Ga0214919_10008271_pt1 | contig 13756 bp, 12 predicted proteins | sample LL1503_MetaG_FD_177994 | JGI IMG/M metagenome (GOLD analysis project Ga0214919, IMG submission 177994) | Freshwater microbial communities from Lake Lanier, Atlanta, Georgia, United States - LL-1503 | ecosystem: Environmental > Aquatic > Freshwater > Lake | place: USA: Georgia | collected...
CGGACATGGATGACAGACGGAAAAGGTGTCATGCACGAATAGCGGTGGCGGGGTGGGGAGGGAAGAATAATGGGGTAATGAGTGAGAACGGAGCGGGCGGACGAGAGAGGCCGCTTCGGGTGGCAGGTGGCAGGTGGCGGGATAGTGCGCTCAAGGGGAAACCGGAGACCGGATGATTTGCTGGGGGTATGCATTTTCGGGTGACGGGTGACAGCCACGGGAGCCAGCCCTCCGGGTTACGGCCGTTCGGGTTTCGGCTGCCGGCCTCCGGCTCCCAGCTGCTGATGGCTGGAATGCCGACCCCCGAATGGCTGATGCCCTGATGGCCGTCACCCGTCACCTGGAAGTTGTCACGTTGTCTCTTTCTACCCGCCACCTGCCACCTGGGGCTGCCACCAGCCACCCGAAACTTTTGTCCATCTATCCAGTCCTCAATTCAGTTCTCTCTCTTCGCCTCCTTCTTGTTGCCGAGCCTCTGGGCCTCTTATTCTTGCGTCCTCCCACTTGCCTTTCCTACCCCGACCCCTATCCCTCACTTTCTTCCTTCAAACCACACATGTCCTCCCTATTTTCCTCCCTCCAAGTCGGTGCCTTATCGTTACCGAACCGTATCCTGATGGCTCCGTTGACCCGTTGTCGCGCCGAAGGTGCCAACGTCCCGACGGACTTGATGGCCGAGTATTATGGCCAACGTGCGAGCGCCGGCCTGATCATCTCCGAGGCCACCACGGTTTCGCCTCGTGGTCATGGTTACCCGAACACCCCGGGGATCTACACTGCCGAACACGTCGCGGGCTGGAAGAAGGTCACCGCCACCGTGCACGCCAAAGGTGGCCGCATTTTCCTGCAGCTCTGGCATGTCGGTCGCGTTTCGCACCCGGCCTTCCAGCTCAACGGCGAACTGCCGATTGCACCTTCCGCCATCAAGCCAAAGGGCCAAGTCTGGACGGGTAAAGAGATGGCCGACTACGTGACCCCTCGTGCCCTCGCGCTTGAAGAGATTCCGGGCATCGTCGCTGAATACGTCAAAGGGGCGCGCCTCGCCAAGGAAGCCGGCTTTGACGGCGTCGAGATCCATAACGCGAATGGCTATCTTCTCGATCAGTTCCTTCGTAGCGGCACCAATGTGCGCACCGATGGTTACGGCGGTTCGGTGGCGGCTCGGGCTCGTCTGACCCTTGAGGTCGCCAGTGCCTGTATTTCGATCTGGGGCTCGGACCGCGTGGGTATTCGCCTTTCGCCCGGGGGCGTGTTCAATGATATGACGGACGCCAACCCGACCGAGACTTTTGGTTATCTTTTACGCGAACTCTCTAAGCTCGAGATCGCCTACGCCCACGTCACGCGCGTCACCGCCCAGGACATCGCGCATGGTGCGGTGAGTGGCGTCGGCCCCAAGGAGTTGCGCAAAGATTTCAAAGGTGTGCTCATCACCGCCGGCGGCTTCGACCGCGCGCAGGGCGAGCAGGCCATCGCGGAAGGCTGGGCGGATGCGATCGCCTACGGCGTGCCATTTCTCTCGAATCCTGACCTTCCCCGTCGTCTGCAGGAAAACCTCGCGCTGAATACCCCGGACGAAAGTACCTTCTATGCGTCCGGTGCGAAGGGATATACGGATTATCCCGCGGCGAAGTAATCGCCGTTGATTCGTTGATTGGTTGGCCAGTGGGCCAGAGGAGAGTGAAGCCTTTGATGAGTTGGACAGAAGCGAAGTTTCAGCCCCGTCTTCCTGCCCCGCCGTGCTCTTCTCGGTTCCGGCCAACTGGCCAACCGATTAACCAATCAACTTGTCGCTTTGATTCTCAGTGCTGTCCGCCGGCCTGCTTCTCCGCCTCTTCCTTCTTCTTATCCCATTTGTGATGGTTATCGGGAAGGGTGCCTCCGAGTTCGTAAAGTTTAGCCTTATTATTGACCATCGATTCGCGGGTCAGTCCGGTCAGTGAATACTGGCTCTGCAGGAAGATGGCTTCTTCGGGGCAGACCTCTTGGCATAGGCCACAGTAGATGCAGCGTAGCATGTTGATCTCGAATTCCTTTGGCGCTTTCTCGACGTGGGCATTGTCGGAGGTTTCGGAGATCTCGCCGGGCGTGATGCGGATCGCCTTGGGCGGGCAGACGAATTCGCAGAGCTGACAGGAGACGCATTTCTCCCGGCCGTTCGTATCTGCGACCAGCGTGGGGACGCCGCGATAATTTTTCGGGATGGCCGGGCGTTCGTCGGGGTATTGCAGTGTCACCGGTGGGCGCATCATGTTGTCCCAAGTGACTTTTAATCCTGCGATGATCTGGGGAAGATAGGTCCGCTCGGCAAAAGTGAGCGGGCGGCGGACGACGATTTTAATGGCCATGGTTTTGGGTTATCCGCGGATGGCGTACCAGATGAAGTACGCGAGAAGGTTGAGGACGGCGACGGGCAGGAGTACGCGCCAGCCGATGCGCATCACTTGATCATACCGGAAGCGTGGGATGGTCCAGCGCACCCAGACGAAGAAGAAGAGGAAGAAGCAGAGTTTGAAGAAGAAAGCGCCCAAGCCCAGCAGGGTGGCGAAGATGCCAGAGCCGACGGTGGGCATCCAGGGCAAGATATGCCAGCCGCCGAGGAACATCAGGATGAACAGCGACGAGCCGATAATCATGTGGCTGTATTCGGCGACGAAGAAGATGCCGAATTTAAAGGCCCCATATTCGGTGTGGAAGCCGCCGACGAGGTCGGTTTCCGATTCTGGCATATCGAACGGGTGGCGATTGGTCTCCGCGAAGATGCAGATCAGGAAGACCAGTGCGGCGACGGGATGGAAGAGGATATTCCAAGCGCCGTTCTGGGCATTGACCATCGAGACGAGACTCAGGGCATTATTTTCATCTGGCGAAGCGGTGGCGAGGAAGACCGTCAGCACAGACAGGCCCATCGCGAGTTCGTACGAGATCAACTGGGCGGCGCCGCGCACGGCGCCCAGGAAGGGGAACTTCGAATTGGCCGACCAGCCGGCGAGGGCAATGCCGTAGACGCCGAGCGAACTGATCGCGAACATGAACAGCACGCCGACGTCGGCGCCGGGGCAAAGCGTGATGATCTGGCCGCTGGGAAGTTGGCCGAACGGCAGCATCACCAAGGTCACGATGGCCGGGGCCAAGGCGATGATGGGGGCGAGCACGTAGTAAACTTTACGAACGTGACCCGGAAGCGCATCTTCCTTGAAGAGAAATTTTAAACCATCGGCGGCGGGCTGTATGAAGCCGCCCTTGGCGAGGAAAGTGCCAACGAAGGGAATCCAAGCAATCAACGGGTGGTTGGTGCGGTTGGGACCGATACGGCCTTGGATCCATGCGGACGCTTTGCGCTCCAGGAGTACCGTGTAGGCCGAGATGGACATCAGCACGACGATCACCAGCAGGCCGCGGGCGACCGCGAAATACCAGAGAGGCGAAAGCACGAGATCGGTCAGGATTTTTTCCATGATCAGATCGGCTTAGGCGTTCACCGCCGGGGCGAATTTCAGCAGCTTGGTTTCAGGGAAGCGATGCGCGGCCCAAGCTTGAGGGTCGAGCTGGACGCCTTCGGTGGGCAGCAACGCACCGTTCAGACCGGTGAGGGCGGGAACCGCAGCCGCCAGCTCGGACCAGATATTGGAAATATTAATTCCGGCGAGACGTGCCAAGACGGCGGCGTCAGGGAGCACGCCGACGGGACCGGGGATTGCTTGCGCGAAAGCTTGCAGACGGAATTGGCAATTGATGAACGAACCGCTGCGCTCAAACACCGTGAGGCCCGGGAGGACGATTTCAGCGGCGGCCGTCGTCACACCGTGATGGGTGGCCATGACGACCACGCGGACTTTCGCGAGCGTCGAGGGTGGAAGGCCCAGGGTGGAAACCTCTTCACGGCAGATCAGCACGGACTTCACCTTGCCGGCATCGATGTCGGCCGCGAGCGAGCTGAGATTGGCGTCGGCGGCGCGTGGCGTCAGTCCGGTCACCAGAGCGCCGCGGTAGTTAGGCGTACGATCTTCGGAGATGAGGAGCCCGTCGCCCTTGCCCGGGTGGGCGGGGACGTAGACTGTGGCGTCGTTGGCCTGCGCGAGCCGCGCGAGCAGGAATTGTTCTTCGACGGAAAGGTGAGCGGAGCCGACGATGGCCAAAGGCCCTGATTTCAGGGCCGCGGAGGCAGCTTGAAGGGCTTCGTCGAACGTGACGCGGGCTTGCTTGACGGTTGCGAACGTGACGCGATGGGCGGCCTCGACAGACTTATAAAGTTCGCGGCCGGAGTCGGCCATCCAGGTGTCATTCACGGCGTCGTTCTGGCGCGGCGTGATGCGATAGATTTTGCCTTCGCGCGACCAGACGGTCGTGTTGGCGCCGGCGGAAGATTCCGTGTCGATGCTCGGCGTCTGCTTGAGGAACCACACGCGCATCTTGAAGCGGAAGTCGGTGCTCGTCAGGGCGCCGACGGGACAGATATCGACCGTGTTGAGCGAATAATTATTATCCAGTTCGCGGCCCGGGAAGCACGTCAGCGTATTAAACGAGCCGCGGTTGACGAAGCCGAGGACGGGGTCCTTGGCGATTTCGCTGGAGAAGCGAACGCAGCGCGAGCAGAGAATGCAGCGTTCGTCGTCGAGCGTGACGCGGGGCCCGAGGCGGGTCTTCTTCGGCTTGGTGTTCTTCTCATCGACGTAGCGGGAGTAGCCGCGACCGTATTCGGCGGAGAATTCCTGAAGCTTACATTCGCCGGCCTGGTCGCAGATCGGGCAATCGAGCGGGTGGTTGAGGAGCAGCATTTCCGTCACGCCTTCACGGCAGGCTTTGACGGTGGGAGATTCGAGGCGGACGTGGAGGCCGGGCGAGACGTTGGTGGCGCAGGCGATGGCGGGTTTAGGCTGCCAGCCAATCTTCGTCTTGCCGTTTTCCATCACCAACTCGTTCGTCGCGCGATCGCGCATCGGGGAGCCGAGCTCAACGAGACACATCCGACAGTTGCCCGCGACCGTTAGCTTCGGGTGGTAGCAATAATGGGGGACCTCCTTGCCGATTTTGGCTAGGGCATCGACGAGGTTGGCTCCGGCGGCGACTTGGTGTTCAACGCCATCGACATTGATGGTGACTAGAGAAGGTTTGTTGTCCGTGACCATGGGTCGGGAAAGATGGTCGAAAAGTAGAAGACCCCCCATTTGCCGCAAGGGGAAAGGCGGGAAAAGGGGTCTGTATTAGGGGTTGGGGCAGGGGTGGGGGTAGGAATTGAATGAAAATGGCAGGGTCGGGACCGCGTCACGACTTAGGTGCCTTGGCTTAAGAGGGGGTAGGGAGTCGATGACATCGCATCCGCGGCCGGCCTCGAATTCTATGAGCCGGGCAAGGTCACCGGCCAACCGACCTTAGTCGGCCCACGGACTTGATGTCATCGCATCCCTACCTTTTGCCTTACTGGCCATGATGGGGCAGCCGTCCGGATCGTCCCAGTGGGCGGTTTACAAAACCGGACCGAATCCGCTTGTTTGTAAATTAATATGACGTAAAGTTTACAAATGGCCGCCAAGGAATCCTGTTATGTCTACCGCCGTCCGCCGGTCGATCTGACCCGCGGCTGGGCGGGCCTGTCCTCGGCCACCGCGGCGGTGGCGCGTTTCGACTCGGTGGCCGCCGGCCTTCCGGCCGCCCTCAAGGGCGTTACCTACCGTGACCTGCTTTTCCGCATGGAGGCGTCCTCGAGCTCGGCGATCGAAGGGGTGGAGGCTTCCGCCCGGCAATTAATCATGGACGAGGTCTTGGCCGGCACCGAGGAGTCCGTTTCCCGTGATGAGCAGGTGCGCGAGGCCGCCAGGTCGCTCGCGGCGATACATGCTGCCGCCGATCTGCCCGCCCGTCGGCCCATCACCCCCTCGTTCCTGTTCGCGATTCATGCGCTCCTGATGCAAGGGGTCGCCGGCGCCCATCCTGGGAAGTTTCGCCAGCCCCCTTATGTCGGCTACGCAGCCGGCCGGCCTGCGGTCGACTCGAAGCTCGTTCCTAAATGCATGGATGACCTTCTTGGTTTCATGGCCGAGGACTCAGGTCCCGAAGGTCCGTTGGTCAGGGTCGCCATCGCTCATGCGCTGTTCGAACTCATCCACCCCTTCCACGATGGTAACGGAAGGATGGGGCGGTTGCTCATGCCCCTGCATCTCATGCGCGCGGGTGCCACGACCGAGTCTAATCTGGTGCTCTCGGGGCAGCTCTATGTGCACCGCGAGGATTACCGCCAACTTCTGGCCAATCTCCATAAGCGGGGGACGACTGAGGATTGGGTCGCCTGGGTCGAGTTCATGCTTGGGGCCATGAGGGAACAGGCCTTGGCGCATGCCACCTTCTTTCAGCTCATCCGGAAGAGGTTCGACGACATTTCCGAAGCCACGCTCGAAGCGGCGGGCCAACGCGCCGCCGGCCACCTCCTGCCGAGGTTCTTGGCGAGCCCCGCCTTCACCGTGCCCTCCATCATGGGCGAAGAGAATCGGGTCACGGTTCACAAGTGGATCGAGAAGCTGGTCGCCGCAAAGGTAATCAAGGTCGAGCGTGCCGGTGTACGTCGTCGCGCCACAATCTACCTTTGCCCCGGACTCATGAACCTGCTGGGGCGCAAGTAAGCGGCCGCCTGTCTCTTTTTCGTTTCCCAACCGCTAACCGCCAACCGCTGACGCCTGTCATGGGTAGGGGCGCCACTGCGTGGCGTCCGTGGGCGGATGGATTGTGGAAATCCGGCTGTCTCCGCCCGGCTCATGACACGTTTCTCTGCGAACGGACGCGACGCTGTCGCGCCCCTACCCATTGCCTCTCATCGATTCAGCCCTCGACTCAGTCCTCTACTCTTTACGCAATCCTACTCCAGAGCACCTTGAGGTAACGACCTTCGGGGTGGTTGGAGGCGTTGGGGTGATCGCCCCCCGGGCCGGTACGATCGAAGATCTGGAGGCGCTTTTGGTAGCGGTGGGCGGCCTTGACGACAAGGTCTTCAAAGGCTTCGGGGGAGACCAGCCCAGAGCAGGAACAGGTCACAAAAAGACCCCCAGGAGCTACGAGCTGCATCGCGAGGACATTGAGGTCGTTATACTTTTTCAGACCCTCGGCTTCGAATTCCTCGTCGCGGCTGTCGACGAACTTGGGCGGGTCGCACAGGACCAAATCCCAGGTCTTGCCGTTCTTCTGCATCTGGCGGATCCAGGTGAAGGCGTCGGAATGGACGAAGTCGATGCGGACTTGATTTAAATTCATATTTCGCTTGGCCATCTCGATGGCTTTTTCATCCAGGTCGACGCCGGTGACTTCGGTGGCGCCGGCGAGTTTGGCGGCAATCGAGAATCCTCCCGTATAGCAGCAAAGATCGAGGACGCGCAGGCCTTTGGCCAAGGCGCCGAAACGGCGACGGTTATCGCGCTGGTCGCAGAAGAAGCCGGTCTTGTGGCCTTCGGCGAAGTCGACCTCTTGCACCATGCCGAATTCCTTAATCTTCACGAACCTAACGGACGATTTCGGAATATCAGTCGGCATGATGCCTTCGATGCGGGCGACGTGCGGATCGACTTGGACGATTTCACGTTTCGTCCCAATCGCGTCATGCAGGATGGGTATCCAGCGTGGAAGGCGGCGCATGACCGCGTAGGAGGAGACTTCGATGGAAAGGACATCGCCCAAGCGATCAACGATCAGGCCGGAAAGGAAATCGGCGTCGGCGTTCACGACGCGGTAGGCATCCGTGTTTTCGTCGAGCTTCAAGACATCCTTGCGGAGGGCGGCGGCGCGGCGGATAGCCTGTTCGAACCAGACGTCATCGGGCTTGCCCGGGGTGGCCTTGAGGATGCGGAGCGCAATGGGGGCACCGGCGTTCCAGAAGCCGTAGCCGATGAAGGAGCCTTGCTTATCGTAGGCGGAAACCACGTCGCCCTGACGGGCGTCGGGCGAGACTTCGCCGACCATCGAGCGGAAAATATTAGGTTTAGACGAAAAAGTCTTCAGCTGCACCCATGGTTTCTCGCGCGCGATGGGCGCGGGAATATTGGGGAGAATGCTGGACGGTTCGGACATGCCTCACAGGTGCATTGACCCAGAGGGCTTGGCAAGCGTCCAACGGCCACCGGAAGGGATTTACCCGATGAAGCTGCAGATATACTGGCAGATTCCGGCCTTTACCGAAATCGTGAAGCCGGACTTGGCCGGGACATCGAACTGGGTGCCTGCGGTGTAGGTTTTCTCTTCTCGGGAACCGTCGATCACGACGACGCAGGAGCCATCGGTGATTTCCATGATCTCGGCCTTGTCGGTGCCGAAGTGGTAGGAGCCGGCATAAATCAGACCCAGGGTCTTTTTCTCGCCGGAGGCGAAGAGGATCGAGTGGGAGACGACCTTGCCATCGAAGTAGACGTTGGCTTTGGCGACGGCGGTGACGTTTTTGAATTCCATGGGGGTGTTTGGTAAGGGGAGGGGAAGGGAGGGTAAAGGGAGAAACGATGAAGAGGGGCAATGGGTAGGGTCGGGACCACGTCACGACATAACCGACACTAATCCGATTCAGATGCCATCTCCCCGTGCCCCCATGTCACCATGCCAGCAGGTCCCCTCGTGGCTCGCCGCGCAGGTAGGGGCAGCACCGCGTGCTGTCCTAGTGGTTTACATTCTCAGGTGGCGGGTGGCGGCCCCGGGTGGCAGGTGGCGGGAAGAGATTATGGGCGCGAAAAGGGAAACCGGAGACCGGATGATTGGCTTGGGTATCCAGGTAGGGGCGCGACTGCGTCGCGTCCGTGGGAGGACGGACGCTTAGATGGTCGGTAAACTTTGCCCGGCTCGACACACGTACTTCCGCGAACGGACGCCACGCAGTGGCGCCCCTACCCCAGGCAGATACACTCCAAGAAAAAGGACTGCAAGTGATGCGGTCCCTATTCCCCGATACTCGATACTCGGGCCAACGATACTCTCTTAGTTCAGATCAACTTCAGCGTCGGGACCGCTTCGCCCTGCTGGCGCTTACGGATGGACTCGAGGTACTCATCCTTAAACTTCGGTACCGCGGACTGCACGGGCCAGGCGACGGCTTCGCCGTGCGCACAGATCGTGCGGCCAGCCACCTGGTTCGCGATGTCGAGCAGCAGCGGAACATCGGTTTCCATGCCGCCGCCGGTCGTGATACGCTTTGAAATCCGACTCAGCCAAAGCGAACCTTCGCGGCACGGCGTGCACTGGCCGCAGGTTTCATGGGCATAGAAAGCATTGAGGTTGGAGAGGGCTTGGATCATCTCGACCGAGTCATCGAGGACAATTGTTCCGCCGGTGCCGAGGCCCGTGCCACACGCAGCGATACTGTTGGAATCGAGCGGAATGTCTTCCATCGCCCAATCGAACTCGGTGCCGTTGGCGAGCTTGCCTTTGAAACGTTCGCCGACCTTGAGGATTTTGGTGGAGGAGCCGCCAGGGATAATTGCTTTAAATTTCCGTCCGTCGAGCGGACCGCCGCAGAGATCATTGAGCAGTTCGCCGAAGGTGGCCTTACCGGCTTCGATTTCGTATAAGCCTGGGCGCTTCACCAAGCCGCTGACGCACCAGATATGCGTGCCGCTGTCGCCGGGAATGCCGATCTTGGCGAACTCGGCGCCGCCGAAGGCGAGCACGTGTTTCACCTGCGCCATCGTCTCCGCGTTGTTGACGATGGTCGGGCAGTTGTAGAGGCCGAGGACGGCGGGGAAATACGGGGGCTTGATGCGCGGGTAGCCACGCTTGCCTTCGAGGGATTCGATCAGGCCGGTCTCTTCGCCGCAGACGTAGCAACCTCCGCCACGGTGGATGACGACTTCGCAGGAGTAACCCGAGCCGAGGATGTTCTGGCCGAGGAAACCCTTGGCCTTCGCTTCGGCGATCGCGCGCTCGAGAATCTTCGCGCCGTGGATGAACTCGCCGCGAATGTAGATGAAGGCCTGCTTAGCTTGGATGGCCCACGCGGTGATCGCGATACCCTCCAGCATCTGGTGCGGATCTTTATAAATGATTTGGCGATCCTTGTAGGTGCCGGGCTCGGATTCGTCGGCGTTGACGACGAGGTAGATGGGCTTGCCCGACTTTCGGTCGAGGAACTTCCACTTCATGCCGGTCGGGAAGCCGGCGCCGCCGCGGCCGCGCAGGCCGGAGACTTCGACTTCCTTACAGACTTCGTCGGGCTTGAGGGCGACGGCTTTCTTGAGGGCTTCGTAACCACCGTTGCGCAGGTAGCAGTCGATATCGACCGTATACCCCGGCTGGCGGAGGTTGGCGTAGATGAGAGGGCGTTCGACGGCGGGCATGGCGCGTAATATTTATAATTAACCGTTCCACTCGGGCGTGCCGGGGACGGGAGGGTTTTGTCCGTAGGACGAATCCTTGAGCGTAGCCTTGAGCTGGGCGGCGAACTTGCCGGCGTCTTCGGGCTTCACGTTTTCGTGCATTGCGTGATCGACATGAACGACCGGACCGCAGCCGCAGTCGGCGATACATTCGACGAACTCCAGGGTGAAGTCGCCGTCGGGCGAGGTCTCGCCGCGCTTGCAGTTGAGGGACTGCTCGAGGTTTTCCATCAGCGCGTAGGAACCGCGCAGGGCGCAGGACAGCGTGCGGCAGACGCGCACGTGACGGCGGCCGATCGGCGACTGGCGGTACATCGGGTAGAACGTCACCACTTCGAGGACTTGCATCGGGGTCACGCCGACGAGCTCGGCGACCCAGGTCATGTCTTCTTGGGTGATGTAACCGCGGTCTTCCTGCACGAGGTGCAGGAGGGGCATCGTCGCGCTGCGCTGCTGCGGATACTGCGCGATGAGGGCGGGAGCTTGGGCGAGCGTCTCAGGCTTGAGAGCCCGGGTGGCCGCCGGAGAGTTAGAGATTTCTTTCATGTTTAGCGGTCGCATTCGCCCATGACGAAGTCGAGCGAACCGAGGATGGCAGTGATGTCGGTGAGGAAGTTGCCGGGGACGATGGCGGGAAGGATGGAGAGTGAAACGAAACTTGGGCCGCGGATGCGCAGGCGGTACGGCACGCCGCCACCGTTCGAAACGATGTAGAAGCCCAGCGAACCTTTCGGGTTTTCGGCTTCGAAATAAACTTCTCCGGCGGGAATCTGCGGGCCTTCCGTGACGAGCATGAAATTCTGGATGAGCTCTTCCATCTTGGTCATCACCTTTTCTTTCGGGGGGAGGAAAATCTTTTTGGCATCCTCGGCATACCAAGCGCCGCCAGGCATCACTTTGATGACCTGACGGATGATACGGACCGACTGGCGGAGTTCTTCCATGCGGACGAGGTAGCGGTCGAAGCAGTCGCCCTTGGTGCCGACCGGAACGTCGAACTCGTATTGCTCGTAGCCGCTGTAAGGCTTGTCTTTGCGAAGATCGAAGGGGACGCCGGACGCGCGCAGGTTAGGCCCCGTGAGACCGTAGGCCAGTGCGAGCTCCTTGGAAATAGGCGCGATACCTTCGGTGCGTTCGAGGAAGATGCCGTTACGTGTCAGCAGCTTGTCGACCTCGTCGATCGTGCGTTCCACGCCGTCGCAGAAGGCCGAAACTTTGGCGAGCCAGCCGTCGGGGATGTCGCGCGTCATACCACCGATGCGGGTGTAGCTGGTCGTGAAGCGTGCGCCGGTCAGCTCTTCGAAAAGTGAATAAAGACGTTCGCGTTCGTTGAACGTGTACATGAACACGGTCCAGGCACCGGTATCCATTGCGTAGACGCCGATGCCGAGGAGGTGCGAGGAAACGCGGGCCATCTCGCAGCAAAGTACGCGAATGGCTTCGCAGCGTGGGGGCAATTTGAGTCCAGCCAGTTTTTCAACCGCGATGGCATAGGCCACGTTATTGGCCAACGGAGCGAGGTAATCCAGACGATCCGTGTAAGGAACGAACTGATTATACGTCATATTCTCGGCGATTTTTTCGTCACCGCGATGCAAGTAACCGATGACCGGATCGCATTTTACGACCTTATCGCCGTCGAGCTCGAGGCTCAGGCGAAGCACGCCGTGCGTGGCCGGGTGGGACGGACCCATGTTCAGTATCATGTTTTCCCCGCGCAACTCTTCGGAGCGGGCGGCGACGTCGCCGAGGGAGATTTCCTTGGTGATCTTCACGTTAAATCAGGCTTTGGGCTTTTCCTCGTTCCAGGATTGGTCGAGGGCGGAAGGTTCGCCTTCCGAAAAATGTCCGCCGAGCGAAACGAACGGGCCGCCCATCATCGGCGCGGGCTCGACGGTCTGGCCGGTGACTTCGGCGACATCGGCGGCGGGCAGGGGGACTTCGATGCCAGCGAGCGGGAAGTCTTTGCGCAACGGGTGGTAAGGGTAGGCTTCCCACATTAGGATGCGGCGTGGGTCGGGATGTCCGGTGAACGTGATGCCGAACATGTCGAACGCTTCACGCTCATGCCAGTTGGCGCCGGGGTGCAGGGAAGAGACGCTGGGCACGCAATCGCCGAGGGCGGGAACGTGCAGGCGGACGTATTCGCGTTGGGTCGTGCTGAGCAGATGGATGACGACGCCAAAGCGGGCCGAACGGTCTTTCCATTCGACACCGCAGAGATCGGCCAAAAGGTCGAAGCTCTGTTCGTCGCGCAGGAATCGTACCGCTGCCCAAAGGTCGGACGCGGGGATTTCGACGGTCGGCATATCTTGCGAAGGCAAGACGCGGGCGGAGGGGAAACGTTGAATGAGAACAGCGGCGTCCATGTCCGAATCAGCTGACGATTTTGGTTTCGACCGTGCGACCGCGGAAGGTACGGCGCAGCGAGCCGCCTTCGTTCCGGATTTTCTCCTGCAGCAGCATCATCCCGTCGAGGAGGGCTTCGGGGCGGGGAGGGCAGCCAGAAATATAAATATCAACCGGGACGATGTTATCCACCCCTTGCAGCGTGGCGTAAGAGCGGTACATGCCACCGGTCGAAGCACAGGCGCCCATGGCGACGACCCACTTTGGTTCAGCCATCTGGTCATAGATGCGACGGACGACTTCGGCCATCTTGTAGGTGACCGTGCCGGCGACGATCATGCAGTCGGCCTGGCGGGGGGAGAAGCGCATGACTTCCATGCCGAAGCGGGAGATGTCGAAGCGGGAGCCGCCGGCGGCCATGAGCTCGATGGCACAACAGGCCAGACCCATCGGCATCGGCCAGACGGAGTTGCTTCGGACCCAATTCACGACGGCATCGGCGCGGGTGACGATGACTTCGCCCTCGATCTTACTATTATAGCCAAAATCTGATTTAACCATGGTGGTTTTGGGCAAGTTAGGAGAGCACCCCATGGGAGCAAGAGTGAAGGGTAAAAACTCAGCGTTTGCCCTCCTTCATTAGGGGGGCTTGGGCTATCCTTTAGTTGCAGTTGCTCCGTGCCGAAAGTTTGGCACGGTCGCTTTGACCCTATGACCCTTTGCCGAATCCTCCTCGCCCTGTCGGTTTTACTGCATCTGGGACCGTGCCTGAATTCCGCAGCGCTGCCCGCGCGTCCTTACTATGGAGCCCGGCCTGGAGCTTTGGAGAAATCAAAGGCCTTACTTGCCTCGGGTGACGAATCGGCAACGAAGGCCCTTAAAAAGCTGATGGAACAGGCGAATAAGGCGCTTCTGATCATGCCGCCGTCGGTGATGGAGAAGAAAAAAGTCCCACCCAGCGGTGATAAGCACGACTACATGAGCATTGCGCCTTATTTTTGGCCGGATCCCGCTAAGCCCAACGGACAGCCCTACCTGCGCAAAGACGGTAAGGTGAACCCTGAATCCCG
>Ga0214919_10008272_pt1 | contig 13756 bp, 16 predicted proteins | sample LL1503_MetaG_FD_177994 | JGI IMG/M metagenome (GOLD analysis project Ga0214919, IMG submission 177994) | Freshwater microbial communities from Lake Lanier, Atlanta, Georgia, United States - LL-1503 | ecosystem: Environmental > Aquatic > Freshwater > Lake | place: USA: Georgia | collected...
GTTGCTGGCCGACGAGCCCACGGGCAGCCTGGACTTTGCCACCGGCGAAACCATCATGGCGCTGATGTTTGAGCTCAACCGCGAGCTGGGCACCACCTTGGTACTGGTCACCCACGACCGGGCCATCGCCCAACGCTGTCAGCGCTGTCTGACGATCGAAGCCGGACGCCTGGCCTCCGATGTCAACACTGCGGTCAGCGTGGGCTGAGCCGCTGGCGCCCTTGGGCCCTGCCGCGATAATGGGGCGATGTCCGCCTCTCATATACTTTTTGGTTTTCATGCGCTGGGTGTGCGCCTGAAAATTGCGCCGCAGTCGATTGTCGAGCTGTATTACGAGCCTACCCGGCGCGATGCGCGTATGCGCCAGTTTCTGGAAAAAGCGCACGAGGCGGGGGTACGGTTGATCGAAGCCGATGGCATGCGCCTGTCCAAACTTTGCGGCAGCCACGGCCACCAAGGCGTGGCGGCGCGCACCCGGCCGCTGCCGCAGGCGCGCTCCCTGGATACCTTGCTCGAAGACCTGGAATCTGCGCAAGCCGCACTGCCGCTGCAGGAACGACAAGCCCCGTTGCTGCTGGTACTGGATGGCGTGACCGACCCGCACACCCTGGGCGCTTGTTTGCGTGTGGCCGATGGTGCGGGTGCGCATGCGGTGATCGCCCCCAAAGACCACGCCGCCGGGATCAACGCCACGGTGGCCAAAGTAGCCAGCGGCGCGGCCGAAACCGTTCCTTACTTTATGGTGACCAATTTGGCGCGTACCCTGATGGAACTGAAAGAGCGCAATATCTGGATCACCGGCACCAGCGATGCTGCGCCACGCACTTTGTATCAGGCGGACTTTCGCGGACCGACTGCATTGGTGCTGGGTGCGGAAGGCGACGGCATGCGCCAGTTAACGGCAAAGACTTGCGACCAATTGGTTAGCTTGCCGATGCGTGGGGCTGTGGAAAGCTTGAACGTGTCGGTCGCCAGCGGCATATGTTTGTATGAGGTGCTGCGCCAGCGCAGCGGGCTAAGCATTCAACCGGGAGGAAAACCATGAAAAACAGTTTCAGCCTAAAGTATTTCGCGCTTGGCGCAAGCGCGGTCACGCTACTGCTGAGCTTGGGCGCCTGCACCCAGGAACAGCAAAACAAATTGGGCCGCGACATCCAAAACTGGACCGGCACCAACGGCGTTTTGGAAGTTTATGCTGGCGACAAATTGGTACGCCGCTTTCTCAAAGTGGACAAACTCAGCACCGCCATGGGCACCGACGACAACAAGCCGCGCCCTTACCGCTTCGGCTATGGCGTGCTGGACGAAAACCTGAACATGCAGGCCGATGCCAACGAGAAAAAAGTGTATTTTGAGATCAGCGACTACGCGACGCATTACGTGTTTTTTGAGAACCCGAATTAAGTGCAAATAGCGCTTTGATTGGACTTAAACCAAGCCCAACATACCTGTTAGCGCGCCCGCGCCGATCAACCACAACAAGTGGATACGCGTTTTCCACACCAGCATCGCCGACACCACAGTGAGCACCCACAGCAAGGGCGCTTGCTGAACATTGCCGTGGCTCGCAGTCAGGAGCCAGCCGGTGGCTACCAGTAGGGCGATGACCACGGGGGCCATGGATTGCTTGAAGGCGCGCACCTCGGCACGCTCGCGGTTGCGCTGGCCCCAGCGCGCGGCGAAAAAGGTGAGCGTGGTGCTGGGAATGATGATGCCCACCATAGACACCGCCATGGCGGCGGCTGCAAGCGCCCAGGGCAAGGGCCCATTGGCCGGGCCTCCCCCCGAAGCCATACCTACATTCCAGCCCAGCACGGCGACAAACATCACGTTGGGCCCGGGCGCGGCTTGCGCCAGGGCAATGGAGGCGCTGAACTGGCTGTCGGTTAACCAGGGGTTTTGCGCCACCAGATAGCGGTGCATTTCGGGCACGGTAGTAATGGCGCCGCCTACCGACAGCAAAGAAAGGGTGACAAAGCAGCCCAGCAGGTCTAGCAAATTGCCGTAGCCAAATCCGGTCATGGGTGACCCTGTGGTGTTGCAGCCAAAGCGCGGATGCGGTGCAAAGCCCAGAAAAATGCGGGCAGGCCAATTCCTAGCAGCGTCCAGGCCAGCGGTACCCGTAAAAACGCGATGGCGATGAACACGGAAGCGGCTATCAGCGCGCAGGCCAGCGTGCCCATGGCGTTGCTGCGCAAGGCAGGCACCAAGCGAATGCCGGTACCTGCAATCAAGCCTGCCGACACCGCGCCCATGCCGCGCAGTGCGCCCTGCACGGCGGGTATATGCCCAATCCCCGCCAGCCCAATCGTCAGCGCCATGACCACCAGCAGCGGGAAGGTCAGCATGCCCGCCAGCGCGGCCAGTGCCCCGCGCCATCCGAAATAGCGGTCACCGATGATGAGTGCCAGATTCACCACATTGGGGCCTGGCATGATTTGCGACACCGCCCAGTCCTCCACAAATTCTTCGGTACTGAGCCATTGCTTTTTTTCGACCAGTTCGCGCTGCACTACCGCCAACACGCCACCAAAGCCTTGCAGCGCAATACCGCTAATGGCCCAGAACAGGGCGGTGAGGGAGGCGGGACGGGGCAGGCTGGGGGACTGTACTTCGGCCTCGGGCAAAGCCGGTGAATTTTCTGATGGGGGCATGCGATCGGTGCTCAAGCCAGCATCCTAGCGCAAGGCTTGTTGGTGCTCATTCGCATGCAATTGTGCCGCCAGCCATGCAAACACCCGCGCATCGGTACAGAGCTGTAAATGCCCAATGCCGCTAAACACCTGCGCATCCACGCCAGGCAGGGTTTGCGCGCTTTGTGGGAAAACAATGGCATCTTGCTCGGTCAAGGCGACGCGCAGCAGGGCGCGGCGCTGGGGGCTTTCGCTCGCTTGCAGGGCTTGCAGCCAGTCGCTGGCCCAAACCATTTGACGCGCGTTGGGCAATTTGGCGTGCGGTGTAATTTGGGTGCCTTGGTGCGGGCTGCCTAGCGTTACCGCGACGGCTACTTGCGCATCGCCATAGGCGCGCATCCAGGCGCGAATCACCAAGCCGCCCATGCTGTGGCCCACAAGCGCTATGCGCTGCTGGCCGGTTTGGGCGCGCAGTTGCGCGACAGATTGTTCCACCTGGGGCGCGTAGTCGTCGATGGAGCAAAACAGCGGCTCTAAGTTGATCGCCAGCACGGTATGGCCCAGGGCCTGCAAGCGCGCTGCCACATCGCGCCATACACCGTAGTTGCAGCAATAGCCGTGGATTAGCAGCACTGGCACGCGCGAAGCAGCCGCCTTAGGGCTAAGTAGTTGCGATGCAGACCGGACCCAGGGCATGGACCCCACAAACAAGCGATAAATCGCCCAGGACTCACCTGCGATCGCGCGCCACCACGTCCAACCACCGACCCCTGGCGGGCGGGAGTGCAGGGTGAGTTTTGCAGTCCATAACGACAAAATAAGCAAAGGCAGCGACAGCCACGCGGCCAGCAGCCACCAGGTCTGCCACTGCCATACCCCCACCAGCCACACACTTATGGCCGCATAGCCCAGGGTCTGCCAAAAAAACAAACGTCGCAGAAAGGCGGCCAGCATGGGCTGTATTTTTCTAGGCGGCCTTGGCCGGCTCGCAGCGCAGTGTGCGGCGGGCCGATTCCAATAGCACCTGGTCGGCCTGGTAGTCCGAAGCCAGTACGCGCATCAGCAAAAAGCCGGTGCCGGACGGGCTGACCACGACTTGCGCGCCTTGGGGTACCGGCCAATTGCCCTTGGCGCCGCCTGCGGGTACTAGCCAAAGGTCAATCGGCGCGCCTTGGGCTTGCCGGTCATTGCGCACAAAAAAGTTGTCACTGTTGGCGCTGTACAGCGCAATCGACCAGTAGCCAGGCAACTTCGGCGCGGCCTGCACGCGCACTGGGCCGTCGCGTAAATCAAACACGCACACGGAATACAACAAATCCGGGCTGGGCATTACGACGGTGCGCGACTGCGCATTGACCGGCGGCGGAAAAGCTGCCTGGTTACGCATGTTCAATTGTTGCGCCATCGGCCCGTTCATCAGCACTTGCATGATCAGGCGCGGCACAGCCCACACGGTTAGCAGATGCGCCAGCACGGCAGTGGTCAGTAAAGTGGCAATGCGGTAAACCCACTGGCGCCGAGTGTTGGTCCAGTTGCTCATACGCAGTCCCCAACCGGCTCGATCTTGGGCGGCACCAGGCTTTGCGGCGCCGCTTGCAGGGCCGCATCCGGGTTGTACAGGCGCAAGGTAAGCAGCATGCCGCGTTTGCCCGGCGTGGGCAGCCAGTAGCTGCCGCTTTGCTCCTGCGGGCCGGTGGTAAAGCTAAACACGCCTTCACTGCTTAGCTTGGCGATATCGCCGTTCAGGCTGTAGTGCCCGTTGGGCGCGTCAAACAAAAACATATCGTCGGCGTAGGCGGTAATGCTCCACCACCGCGCCTTGGGTGGCACCCCGCTGACGCGGTAATTGCATTGGGAGCGGAGCCCATGGCCGCTGTCGTCCTGGGTGGCCACGAAATACATGGTTTCGCTGCGGCCCAAGGCCAGAACAGCATTGACCGCAATGGTGGCGCGGGTGTACATGTCGGCATCGACGCTACCCGCCTGCAAATTAGAACTCCATGCGCCCACGTGCACTGAGGGGTTGAGCCAAGCGGCTTTTTTTAAGACCCAGAGCGCAGAGCCTATGCCGACCGCCAGCGCGCCCAAGTACAAGCCGCCACCGACGAGGATACGGCGAAGGCGCGAAGGCGTATGTCCGCTCATTGCTGTGCTTGGGCCAGCGCTGCTTCGCGTGCTTTACGCGCCAGCGGCATCCAATGCAAGAGGCCAAAAAGCAGTGACAGCACCAGGCTCACCGCAAGCGCTCCTTCATACAACTTGATATAGCGGTAAGCCAGCAAACATTCCAGTGCGTGGATGAGCAGCAAGGCCAGCGACATGGTTTGCACGATAGGCCCGGCTTGGCCGGGAAAGGCTACGACGTGCGAGGCAATGCCCAGCAGGTACACCACCAGGAGCGAGGCTTTAAAAAATAAATTAAGCATAGTTAAATTTTTCTTAGAACGGCTTACCACTTACCAGTGCTGCCATGGCGAGGGGCCGTGGCAATCCTTGACTTCTTGCGGGCAGGGCTGCCGCGCCGCTATGGCACCTCGCAGTGACAGGGGTATTGGCATTACATCAAGCGCTTCTTTATGACCTCGCCGGAGTTGGCGGGCAAACTAAACAGCATACCGTCCTCGCCCACGGTCATCGGACCTTTGTAAAACTGGGCCGCATCCCCCACAAAAGCCGGGTAGCCAAAGCGCACCGGCATGGGCGGCACGATATGGTTAAAAACCAGTTGTTTCGCACCGGACTCAGCAGCTACTTGCGCCGCCTCTTCGGGCGTGGTGTGGTAGCTCAGGATGTCGCGCATCACATGCGTCAAGTTATCCATGCTCTTACGCGTGAAAGCCTCGCCTAAAAGCCCCACCAGTTTGGGCTGTAAGGCTTCGTGCAGCAGGATGTCCACGTCTTTAGAAATAGCCACCACCGAAGGCACTTTGGTTGTGTCGCCGCTGATCACGATAGAGCGGCCTTTGTAGTCAAAGCGGTAACCCACGGCGGGTTCAACCGGCGCATGGTTGACGCGAAAGGCGGTCACTTTCAGGCCTTTGTCATCCATCACTACCACGGTATCGCCCTGGCCTTTGGGCGGAAGCTCGAAGGGCATGCCTTTGCCGCCGCTGCCGCCCGATGGCATGATTTTTTCGGTGTGGTGGCTGACGCGGTAGCCATAGTCCAGCACATAGGCGGCGCGCAAACCATCGACTACTTTGTCCACCCCCGTAGGCCCATAGATGGGCAGCGGTGCAGTGGAAGAGGCCAAGCCCCAGTGCTGCAACATGATGGGGCTCAGGCCATCGATATGGTCCGAATGGAAGTGGGTCAGAAACAAGGCCTCGGCTTTACCGGTGGGGATGCCCATAAAGCCCAGGTTACGGGCTGCGCCTTCGCCCGCGTCGATGATAAAAACCCGGTCGCCGGCAATCACCACTGAGCAAGGCCCGGCGCGGCTGGGGTCTGGAAACGGAGAGCCGGTGCCGCACAAGGCCAAATGCAGGCCATCGGGCAAATCCGGGACGATGTTGCGCCCGACGTTTTGTCGGACAAGACCTTGCAGCAGCAGCGTGCCCGCTTCGCGCTGAAAAGCCCACGCCAATCCTGCTACCAACAGGCCCAGCGCGACTATGCCCAGGAAAATCCTTTTTACCAACCGCATGCCTGTCTCCTTGTAGTAGGGCGCAGGCAATTATTGCATGCACCTGTGTACGGAGCTGATCGCTTCAGTACACCGGCTGGTAGCGGGCAATCGTGTCTTTGACGTCCTGGCTCAGGACAAAGCCTTCGCCATGGTGTGCGGCCAGTGTTTCGCAGCGTGCGGCAAATGCATCTACGCCCATGCCGTAAATAAACTGCATAGCACCGCCCGTCCAGGCCGGAAAGCCGATGCCAAAAATGGAGCCAATATTGGCCTCGTGCACGCTGGTCAACACGTTTTCATGCAGGCAGCGCGCCGTTTCTACCGCTTGGCGATACAGCAAGCGGTCTTTCAGGGTTTGGATGTCCCAGGCCACATTGGGCTTTTCGTACAAGCTTTTGAGGCCCGGCCAGAGCGATTTTTTCGCACCTTTTTCGGCCGGATAGTCGTAAAAACCACCGCCGACTGCGCGGCCCGGGCGGCCGTGTTTTTTCACCATCTCGGCCACCAGTGCTTCGCCGGGGCGGGGCACATAGCTTTTGCCCTCGGCCGCGAAATCGGCGATGGTTTGCTCCATCACATGTACGCTCAGCGACAGGGCGGTTTCGTCCAGCACGGCCAGGGGGCCTACGGGCATTCCGCTTTGCAGACCGGCGTTTTCGATCACCGTGGCGGGAATGCCTTCGCCCAGCATTGCGGCGCCTTCCATGACAAAGGTGCCGAACACCCGGCTAGTGAAAAAGCCGCGCGAATCATTCACCACAATGGGCATCTTGCCGATGGCTTGTACATAGTCAAACGCACGGGCAATGGTTTCATCGTCGGTGGCTTTGCCCCGGATGATTTCTACCAACTTCATCTTGTCCACCGGGCTGAAAAAGTGGATGCCGACAAACTTGGCCGGCGCGCGGCTGGCGGTGGCCAGGCCGCTGATGGGCAGCGTAGAGGTGTTGGATGCGAAGAAGCCGCCCTCACGCAGCAATGGTTCAGACTCTTGCGTGACGCGGGCTTTGAGCTCGCGGTTTTCAAACACGGCTTCGATAATCAGGTCGCAGTCTTTTAAATCTGCGGTGTCGCCAGTGGCTTGAATCAAGTCCAAGGTTTGCGCCATGGCCGGTAGCGTCATGCGGCCCTTGTCCACCATGCCTTGGCAGAGCTTGCTGCTATAGGCTTTGCCGTGCTCGGCTTTTTCCAGGCTCACGTCTTTGAGCACCGTGGCGATGCCTTTGCGTGCTTGCACATAGGCAATGCCCGCACCCATCAGCCCTGCGCCCAAGATACCCACTTTCTTTGGCGCAAAACGCGGCACGTCAGCGGGGCGCGCACGCCCGCTTTTGATGGCGTTGAGGTTGAAGAAAAAAGTGTTGATCATGGAGCGGGCGTTCGTGCCCGTCATCAGTTGCGCCAAGTAGCGGCTCTCGATGCGCAGCGCGGTGTCCAGGTCCACTTGCAGTCCCTCCACCATGCAGGACAGGATGGCCTCGGGGGCGGGGTAGAGGCCGCGGGTTTGCTTTTTCAGCATGGCCGGGGCCACGGGCAGCATGCCTGCTACTTTGGGGTTGCTAGGCAGGCCGCCGGGCACTTTGTAGTCTTTGGCTTCCCAGGGGTGATGCGCTTGCGGGTTGGCAGAAATCCACTCCAACGCCTGGGCGCGCATGGTGGCTGCGGCGTCCGGGCCGGGCGGCACCAAAGCATGCACCAGGCCCATTTCCAATGCCTGCGCCGGGCCGAATAATTTACCTTCCACCAAAAACGGCTGAGCGCCCATCAGGCCCAAATGGCGCGTCATTTTGGTTACGCCGCTGGCGCCAGGCAGCAGGCCCAGCGTGACCTCGGGCAAGCCAAACTGAATCTTGCGGTCTTCGATGGCAATGCGGTAGTGGCCTATCAGCGCCACTTCCCAGCCGCCGCCCAGCGCAGTGCCGTTGAGGCAACTGACGACGGGCTTACCCAGGGTCTCTAAAGTGCGCATCGCCTTTTTCATACGCTCGATACCAGCGAATGCGTTGGGCGCATCCGAGGGCTGCAAGCGCATCGTACTTTTGAGATCGGCACCGGCAAAGAAGGTGGATTTGGCCGAAGCCAGGATGATGCCCCGGATGCTGTCCTTGTCTTGCAGCACTTGCGCGGCCAAAGCATCCATGTCTTGCTGCCATTGCAGGCACATGGTGTTGACGGGCGAATCGGGCTCGTCGAAGGTGACGGTGGCGATGCCGTCTTGCAGGGCGTAGCGTATGGTCTGCATGTTTAGATTCTTTCCACAATAGTCGCAATGCCCATGCCGCCGCCCACGCACAGCGTGGCCATGCCGTAGCGCAACTTACGCCGGTGCAACTCGTCAATCAGCGTGCCCAAAATCATGGCGCCAGTGGCGCCCAGCGGGTGGCCCATGGCGATCGCGCCGCCGTTGACATTGGTTTTTTCGTGCGGCACTTTCATTTCTTTCATAAAGCGCATGGCCACGGCGGCAAAGGCTTCGTTGATTTCTACCAGGTCCATCTGGTCCATAGTCATACCGGCCTTGGCCAGCGCTTTGCGCGCTGCGGGCATGGGACCGGTCAGCATGATGGTGGGGTCGGCGCCGCTCAGGGCGGTGGCCACAATGCGCGCACGCGGCGTCAGGCCATGTTGTTTGGCCGCAGCGTCACTGCCAATCAGCACGGCGGCTGCGCCATCGACGATGCCCGAGGAATTGCCCGCATGGTGCACATGCAAAATGCGCTCCACCTGCGGGTAGCGCGACAGCGCCACCTGGTCATAGCCCATGGCGCCCATTTGCTCGAAAGCGGGTTTGAGCGAGGCCAGTCCTTCCAGGGTGGTGCGCGGCTTGATGAACTCGTCTTTGTCCAAAATCACATTGCCCACGGCGTCGTGCACCGGCATGATGGAATGGTCGAAATAGCCTTGCGCTTGCGCATAGGCGGCGCGGCGCTGCGACTCCATCGCGTAGGTATCGAGGTCGGTGCGGCTAAAACCTTCGATGGTGGCGATCAGGTCGGCGCCAATGCCTTGGGGCACAAAAGCGGTTTGCATATTGGTTTCGGGGTCTTGTGCCCAGGCGCCCCCGTCTGATCCAATGGGCACCCGGCTCATGCTTTCTACGCCGCCTGCTAGTACCAGGTCTTCCCAGCCCGAGCGCACTTTTTGTGCTGCCATGTTCACAGCTTCTAGGCCCGAAGCGCAAAAGCGGTTGATCTGTACCCCGGCGCACTGAAAGTCCCAGCCGGCCTTGAGCGCGGCTACTTTCGCGATCACACTGCCTTGCTCTCCCACTGGCGAGACCACACCCATTACTACATCGTCCACCATGGCGGTATCAAATTGATGGCGATGCTGCAAGTCGCTTAGCAATCCGGACAGCAGGTTGATAGGCTTGACTTCGTGCAGGCTGCCGTCTTTCTTGCCCTTGCCGCGGGGGGTGCGGACGGCGTCAAACACATAGGCTTCGGTCATGGTGAGTCTCCTGTGGAATAGGGCGGGAAAGCCCGTTGGCTAATGGGGGCCGCTCAGCGCGCGCACGGGCCGACGATATCTGCGCTGGAGTATATTGTTCTGAAAACGGCAAGCGTAGGCCAGCGCCCGCCTTGTATGTCCCTTGCATGACTAGTGAGAAAAGCCCGCACCATGATTGAACGCACACTCTATTCCCCGGACCACGAATCCTTTCGCGACAGCTTCAGGCGCTTTATCAACAAGGAAATCGCCCCATTTCATGCCGATTGGGAAGAACAGGGCTATGTGGACCGCGCGGTGTGGAACAAGGCCGGCGACAACGGTTTTTTGTGCATGTCCATGCCCGAGGCCTATGGCGGTTCGGGCGCGGACCGCTTGTATTCGGTCATCCAGATGGAGGAACTCGGCCGCGCCGGTTTTTCCGGCATCGGTTACAGCCTGCACAACGAAATCGTGGCGCCCTACATCGAACGCTACGGCACCGAGGCGCAAAAAGCCAAGTTCCTGCCCGCTATGGCCAGCGGCGCCATGATTGGCGCTATTGCCATGAGCGAGCCCGCTGCCGGTTCGGACTTGCAAGGCATCAAAACGACGGCCCTCAAACAAGCCGATGGAAGCTACATCCTGAACGGCAGCAAAACTTTTATTACCAACGGCTGGCATGCAGACATAGTGATTGTGGTCGCTAAAACCAACCCTGCTGCCGGCGCCAAGGGCACCAGTTTGCTGCTGGTAGAACGCGGTATGCCCGGTTTTTCGGTGGGCAAGCGCCTGAAAAAAATGGGTATGAAAGCACAAGACACGTCCGAGCTATTTTTTGACCAAGTGCACGTACCTGCGGAGAATTTGCTGGGCGGCGACGCGCTGGAAAACAAAGGCTTTATCTGCCTGATGGAGCAACTACCCTGGGAGCGCCTACAAATCGCCATTAGCGCGGTGGCCGCCGCCCAAGCGGCCATCGACTGGACAGTGGACTATGTGAAAGAGCGCAAAGTTTTTGGCCAGTCGGTAGGCAGTTTTCAGAACACGCGCTTTACCCTGGCCGAGCTGCAAACCCAGGTGCAAATTGCCGCCGTGTTTGTGGACAAATGCACCGAGCTTTTGCTGCAAGACAAGCTGGACACTGCAACCGCCAGCATGGCCAAGTACTGGTGCTCGGACATGCAATGCAAAGTGATGGACGAATGCTTGCAACTCTTTGGCGGCTACGGCTATATGTGGGAATACCCCATCACCCGCGCCTACGCCGACGCCCGCGTGCAGCGTATCTACGGCGGCACCAATGAGATCATGAAGGAAGTGATTACGCGGGCTATGGGTTTGGCGGGGAGGTAAGGGTTGGTGCTTAGGCGGGCGGTATGGTTTTTGACCAACTGATAAGCCAATCCGGCGCTGCCTCGACAGGTTTGGATTTGAAATCTTCATAATCTTCAACCTCATAACGAATCGCAAAAAACTTTCCTTTTGGTTTATTTTTTGCGAGTACGTGAAGTTGCACACGGTCCGTTTCAGGCGATGTAGCTACCCTTTTGAAGCCATTACGTGTCATGTCAAATTCGACTTTGCCGCAATAAACCCTGGCGCGATAGTTTCCATCCCAAGCACTAGCTTGGGCCTCCTCGAGGCAAAGTGGGCATTTGATGTTTCTCATAGATCCTCCTTATAAGCCGGAAGAATGCCACGCTTGCTACGACAAAAGGTGGCTAATCAAACAATTTTGCAATCGTCGCCATCGGCAAAAACAGCCTATTGGCCGAATCATCCAGGGGCATGAAGCCATAGTTCAAATAAAACGCAGCAGCGGCTTCATTCTTTGCGTCAACCACTACCGCCATGGCCGCGATTTCGGATGCGGCTTGTTGGCAGCGGCGCAGTGCATCTAGCAGCATGAATTGGCCCATCCCTTGACCCTTGCATTGCTGATCGACGGCCAAACGGCCCAGCAGCGTGACGGGCAGTTGGGGGTATCTAGGCAGCTTGCGCACTAGCGCTGCCGGTACTTGCCGGGTTTCGATGGTAGAAGCAGATAGCGTGTAATAGGCCAGAACCTTCGGCGAGGTGCCTTGCAGCAGCACAAACACCGCAGCGACTTGCTTTTCTTGGTCTTGGCGAGCTTGCTGGTGTAGGTAGCGGTCTAGCGCGGGAGTACCGCATGAAAAGGATTCGCGGGAATGGTCCTTTTGCAGCGCCAGCGTCTGCCAGGGCGTACTTGGCACAGGTTCAAAGTCCAGACGTGGCGCGGTACTGCGCGGCGGCTTGGCGCAGACGTTTGCTCGGCGCGGGCGGCTTGAGCAGTGCATTGACGAACCGGAGTTGTTCTTCGCGCGTCAGGCGCACATTCTCATGTTCGTCAACAATGCGCTGCGCCGCCTCTTGGGCACTGGCGACAACAAACTCACTGAGAGTTCGCGTTGACAGAAGGGCAGCTTGCTGAAACAGCGTTTTTTGTTCATGGCTGATGCGTGCCTCTAAGCGGGCACTGCGTGTATTTCGAGGAGTGTCGCTATTTGCTTGCATGAGCGGGGCCCTTTCGGCGCAGCGTTATTGGGAAGTGCGAAAACTCTATTGTACGGCAGACGTCCGTACAAATTAGATTTTCTCCGCCTCCCTGATCGAAACTGGAATAGCCTACCTTGTGCCTTATTTCCCCACCTGCACCATCTTCATCGCCGACGCAATCAAAGCCGACACTTCGCTCATATTGCTAGGCACGATCAGTGTGGTCGATGCGTCAGTCGCCACTCGGGAATAGGCATCTACCGCGCGCTCGGCAACTTTGAGTTGCACCGCTTGTTCGCCGCCGGGTTGGCGGATGGCTGCGGCGATGCGCTCGATGGCTTCGGCAGTGGCATTGGCCACGGCGGTGATGGAGGCGGCTTCGCCAGCGGCCTTGTTGATGACGGCTTGTTTCTCGCCTTCGGAGCGGGCGATAAAGGCTTCGCGTTCGCCGGTGGCGATGTTGATCTGTTCCTGGCGCCGGCCTTCGGAGGCGGCGATCAGGGCGCGCTTTTCACGCTCGGCGGTAATTTGCTGCTGCATAGCGTGCAAAATTTCTTTGGGTGGCGTCAGGTCTTTGATCTCATAGCGCAGCACTTTGACGCCCCAGTTCAGCGCCGCTTCGTCAATGGCCGCCACTACCTGGCCGTTAATCAGGTCGCGTTCTTCAAAGGTTTTGTCCAGTTCCAGCTTACCGATGACCGAGCGCAGCGAGGTCTGTGCCAACTGCGAAATTGCCACCAAATAATTAGACGAGCCATAGCTGGCGCGCATGGCGTCTGTCACCTGAAAGTAGAGGATACCGTCCACTTGCAGTTGCGTGTTATCCCGCGTAATACAGACCTGGCTGGCGATGTCTAAGGGGATTTCTTTAAGCACATGTTTGTAGGCCACGCGGTCGATAAACGGCACCAAAAAATTGAGTCCGGGGGTCAGCGTGCCCTGATATTTGCCCAAACGTTCGATGACCCAGGCATGCTGCTGGGGTACTACTTTGACCGATTGGGTGATAAAGATAACGGCGATAACCAGTAGGACGATGGCGATTTCCATAATGTTCTTCCCTTACGTTTTTTCAAGCACGAGGCGGCTGCCTTGGACTTCCACGACCCGGTGTTCACCGGACTCGGGTGCGAGGCCGGGCCGGTGCAGGGCGGTCCAATTGGCGCCTCGGTAGTGCACCTGTGTGCTGCCGTCCGAGGCCCAGGCCTCCACAGTAACGAGTGCGCCGATGTCCAGATTCACATTGGGGTTGGATTGCGCTTTGGGCTCGGCACCGCGCCCTTGCTTCATGCGGCGCCACAGCAGCACCGCAGCGCCACCGACGCCCGCAGCGACGAGCAGTTGCACGGTAAGCGGGCTTCCTGCTTGGGCGGCTATCGCCCCGGCGGCCATTCCCAGAGACAGCATGAGCAGGTAAAAACTGCCGATTAAGAGCTCGGCGGCCACCGTGATGCCAGCCAAAACCCACCAAATAGTCGACGGCTCCATAGGAAATTCCTTCTGTTCACACGCTTTGCTGTGCTGTATTGTGCGCCCGCTTGCTTGC
>Ga0214919_10008273_pt1 | contig 13756 bp, 10 predicted proteins | sample LL1503_MetaG_FD_177994 | JGI IMG/M metagenome (GOLD analysis project Ga0214919, IMG submission 177994) | Freshwater microbial communities from Lake Lanier, Atlanta, Georgia, United States - LL-1503 | ecosystem: Environmental > Aquatic > Freshwater > Lake | place: USA: Georgia | collected...
AAGAAAGAATTTTCTAAAAACTTATTATCATCAGTTGGTTTAGTATATGAAGGCGCTCCTAACTATGCTACTTCTTATAATGTAAGTGGTGACCTTAACAATGATGGTATTACATTTAATGATTTAATGTTTGTGCCTAAAGATCCTTCTCAAATTAAATTAGAGAATGGTTCATCAGCTACAGACAAAAGAGATCAAACTACTTTATGGAACCAATTAAATACTTTCATTGATAACAACCCTTATTTATCTACGCGTAGAGGTCAATTTGCTGAAAGAAATGCATACGTATTGCCTTGGACCCATAAATTAGATTTAAACTTTACACAAGACATTAGATTTACATCTGGTAAAAACAAGCATACTATTCGTTTAACAGCTGATATTTATAACTTAACAAACTTGTTAAATAAAGATTGGGGTGTGTTCTATGTACCAACAACAACTGCTCCTTTAGTATTAAAAGGAATTGATACAGATGGTAAAACACCTATCTATAGATTTCCTTTCTTAGATGCAACTAAGCAAATACCACAATCAAGACCTTATACTCCATCTGCAAGTATAGCTTCTCGTTGGCAGTTACAAATTGGTGTTAGATACTTATTTAACTAATCAGTTTAATAATTTCTTTAGCTAGTAGTAGCTATAAAAAAGCCCCTCATATTTTGAGGGGCTTTTTATTTCTTATAAGGCTTTAAGAATATAAGCCTTATAAGAAATACCTCTAATGATTTTTAAAAGCCCCTCATATTTTGAGGGGCTTTTTTATTCTACATAATGTTTTAAAAATATAATCTTATAAGAAGGCTTCTATTTTACTTCTTCTTTTTCTTGCCTTTTTTATCTTCCTCTATTACCTTAACACGCATATTTTTAAATCTTAGCACATCGCCGTGTCCTAAAAAACCAATATGACCAGTAGTTCTCAATAAACCTGGATGCTCTTTATGATCAATAGTTCCGTTTTTAGAAGCTGCTGCATAATCCCCTTCTAGAATGACAGTACCATTTAAGGTTACTTTAATCTGCGTGCCTTTTACCATAATCTCTTCCTGATTCCACTCGCCAGTAGGCTTTAAAAAACCTCTTTTAGCTGGCATCACACCATATACAGAACCATGGTATTGATAAGTTTGTAGGGCTTTGTATATATCGGCTTCATTATCTAATACCTGTATTTCCATACCCACATAAGCAGCATCGCCTTCTAAGGGAGCATGTATACCAATACCATTATTGGCACCAGGTGTTAATTGAAATTCAAATCTATAAATAAAATTAGCGAACTCTTCTTTAGTATACAAATTACCTCCTCCACCTTCACCCGCTTTATCGGGATTCACTACTACTGCGCCTTCTTCAATTAAATAGCCTGAAGTATTACCTGTCCAGCTATCTAAATTAGTACCATCAAATAAAGAAATAAACCCTTGCATTTTTTCCTCCTCTGTTAAACTTGTCATTTCATCTAAAGGAATTTCTCTTATATAAATATTACGGTAGGCTACATAAGTACCATGGGCTTGTAATTCAATTTGCTCCTTAGCAAAAATGGGTGATTTGCGATCCCAAAAATTTTCTAAGATTACATTATCAGTTACTAATACGCCGTTTAAATAAACAGTAACTTCTGCGCCCTTCATTATGATATGAAAGTTATTCCAGTCTCCAATTTTATTATCGGCCACTACCAAGGGCTTGCTTTTATTTTTTATATTATTATATAATCCACCAGAACCAACTTGCGCACCCACTTCTCTTCTACTAGTGTCCCAAATTTGTACCTGTGGAGTACCTCTTAAATAAATACCTGCATCCCCTTTCTCTGTAATCTTCCAATCTACATACATTTCAAAATCGCCATATTTTTTTTCTGTTGCTAAATTATCACCATGTCCTGTAAATACTAAAAGACCCTCCTTGGCTATCCAATCATTTTTGATTTTCTCATTGGCTTTTTCTTCTGCTGCTTTTAAAGCAGAGTCGCTCATCTTCGCTCTAGCAACAGGGTTCATTACCAAGCCTTTCCATCCTGTTAAATCTTTACCATTGAATAAGCTCACAAATCCATTATCATAAGGTAAGTTTTTCAAATGCTGTCTAAGCTTCGTTACTAATAAAGGACTATCCACACCAACAATATCTGACATCATATCTGAGGGGCCTAAACCATGAGGAGGGTATAAGGGCCCACGAATAAGGCCTACAGCCTTTTCCAAGCTAGCTCTTACTTCTGGTCCTCTTATATTTTTATCAGCCAAGGCCAAGCGTGCTAGAATTACAGCAGCTTCTTTATTAATTGTTTCATCACTTAATGCTTTACTCACCAACATAAAACTTCCAAAGCCTGGAATTAAGGAAGCTTCATGCAGTACGCTTCTTTTTTCTAATCTAGTACTCGCCTTTGTCATTCTATCTTCTAAAAGAAGTAATTTCTGAGCAGGTGTAGTTGCAGTTTGTTTTTCAGCAGTTGCTGTTTTAATTTCTGGTAATTTAAAATTAAAATTATCTAAAGCGGCTTGTACATGTTTTGCATTTTCACCAGCCGCCGATTTTAACGCCTTGGTTAAGGCTTGCTTAGCAGCATCAGTATGAATACTCGCTAAGGCTCTAGCTGCATTGCCAGAAAAGGTTTCATTTTTTAATAAACTGCTGAGTAATTTCACCGCCGCATCATCACCTAATAAACCTAATTGTTTAATAATAAACTCACGCGCATAAAAAGTTTTAGCAGAACCATACACGCCTGCTAAATTTTCAGCAAGCTGTTGTTTTAATGTAGCATTTAAACTGGCGTCGTTTATATATGCATTTAATGCATAAGTAGGTTTTAGTTTTAAAGAATCGTTATCTAATAAATGTACTAATTGTTTCCACTCGCTCTTTCCCCAAGTATGCATAGAAGTAATAGCAGTCTCGGTTTCAGAAGGGTGTTGATAAGGAAAACTATTGATGGTATTTTTTACTGATCCTACTTGTGCAATTGCCTGAGTGGCCAATAACAAGAAGATAAGTATATAAGAAATTTTATTTTTCATTGAAAGTAATTTTTTTGAATGATTAAACGGTCCAAGGAGAACGCATCGCAGGGTTAATTAATCTGTTTGCCTCTTCATCATTAATAAATTCTTGGGTGGTAGGATTAAACTTTAAGTTTCTTCCTAATTGTAATGCAATTTTTCCCATATTAATAATAGTACAAGATCTAAAACCATTGGATTCATTGAGTGCAAATGGTGTTCTTTCTCTTACCGATTCTAAAAAATCAGTGACTTGAGGTGCTGGATCTGGCAGCATGGCTAATTTTTCTGTTAAATTGGGAATGTCCGACTTAAAGCCAGCATAAAGTTTTCCCTTAGGCCCCTCAATATAGGCTGCACCTGGGTCTTTGGCCTCTCCGTCTAAAATAATCTTACATCCATCGTCATAGGTGAAAGTTAATTTTCTAAAGGTGCCGCAGGCATCGGGATGTTGTTGTTCTGCATCAATCTCCACTGAAACAGGACTTGTTTCATCTTTCTCTAGGAAGTATTGAATAGGATCGATATAATGTTGTCCCATATCGCCAAGACCACCACCATCATAATCCCAATACCCTCTAAATGTTTGATGCACTCTATGTTCATTGTATGGCTTAAAAGGTGCTGGGCCTAACCATCTTTCATAATCTAATTCTTCAGGCACCGGCTGTGTTTCTAATTTTGTTTTTCCTACCCAATAAAACTTCCAATCAAAACCTGTGGTTTTACTAACGGTTACTGTTAATGGCCAACCTAATAAACCCGACTCTACTAATTTTTTAATAGGTTTCACCGTCGACTTCATTCCATAAAAATTATCTTCAAAACGAAACCATGTATTTAAACGAAACATACGCTTATACTGCTGAACGGCTTCTACCACTCGCTTTCCTTCGCCGATAGTTCTGGTCATTGGTTTTTCACACCAAATATCCTTGCCTGCTTTGGCAGCTTCAATGGCCATAATACCATGCCAATGAGGAGGCGTAGCAATATGCACAATATCAACTTCTGGTAGTGCAATTAATTCTCTATGGTCATGAAAAGTTTTTACATTTCCTCCCACTAGCTCTGCTGCAGATTGTAAATGTTTTTTATCTACATCACAAATGGCAACTACTCGAGTGCCTGCATAAGGAATATGACCTCTACCCATACCACCTACTCCGATGATACCTTTGGTCAATTGATCACTAGGGGCTAAAAATCCTCTACCTAGCACTTGTCTTGGAACAATTGAAAAACCTGCCACGACAGCGGCTGAATTTTTTAAAAATCGACGACGGCTATTTTTTTCCGGTGTTTTCATTTTTTGATATTAAAGTAATAAATAATTTTTATGGTTAGTAGGAAGCCAATACTTAGCGCTCCTTAATTAACAACTAATCTACATTTTTGCGCCAGGTCCTTTTACAAATCTTCCAGGTTTAGCATTGGTATGTTCGCCTTCTTTTAAAACTTGCACACCATTTACCCAAACATGTGACATACCTGTTGCGTATTGTCTTGGTTTTTCAAATGTAGCATGGTCCTTTATTTTACTAGGATCGAAAACTAATACATCGGCATAGTTGCCCACTTTTAATTCTCCACGCTTTTGAATATGTAAACTAGTAGCCGCTACTTTAGAAAGCTTATTGATGGCTTTTTCTACAGTCATTACTTTTTCTTCATTTACATAATGTCCAATCACGCGTGCAAAATTTCCATAAGCACGAGGATGTGTACTTTGTTTCATGAAGACAGGATCGGTTGATGCCGACTCTGCATCAGATCCAAAGCTTACCCAAGGAAGTACAATTTGTTTTTTTATATTTTCTTCACTCATTAAAAAATAAGCTACTCCTACACGACTACTATCTTGAATAATTAAATCGATAGCGCAATCTTCTGCAGTCGTATTTCTCATCTTAGCTACTTCTGCTAAAGTTTTACCAGCATATTTCGATAAAGAATCTCTTCTAAATCCAAGTAATAAAACTTTACTAGGACTCCCTGTACCATAGTATAAATTTTCCCAATCTTTTGCATCTGTCTTCATGGCCTTTATCATCTCTGCTCTTATTTTTGGATCTTGTAAACGCAACCATAGTTTTCCAAATCCACCATCTTGTAAAGAAGGAGGCATGGATGCCGTCATGCCCGTAGCACCTGCAGTATAGGTATACATATTAGCCGCAATGTCAATACCAGCAGCCCTTGCAGCTTCTACTAATTTTATAACGGAATCCATTTTAGGCCAATTGTTTACACCGCCTGCTTTTAAATGATAAATTTCTCCATGCACTTTTGCTTCTTTGGCAATGGTAATTAACTCATTCACGGCCTCAATAAAATTATTACCTTCACTACGCATATGTGAAATATAACCACCACCATAAGGTGCCGCGGCTTTACATAATTCAATAAGTTCATCTGTCTTTGCAAAAAAGGCTGGCGGATAAATTAAAGAACTACCCACTCCCAATGCACCTTCTTCCATTGCTTGTTTTACCAAGCCCTTCATACTTTCTAATTCAGCAGCTGTTGGTGCTCGATTGTCTTCTCCAATAATATTTTCACGAATGGTAGTAGCACCCACATAAGAAGCAATATTGCAACTAATGCCTCGCTTCTCCATAAAATGCATGTACTCTCCTAATGTATTCCAACCAATTGGAATTCTATCTGGTCCTGTTTGATCCTCTTCCATTGACTTTTTCATCTTTGCATTTAAAGGGCCCATACTTCCTCCTTCACCAAATACTTCTAAGGTTACCCCTTGTCTAATATCTCCTTGAGAATTACCATCAATAATTAATGAGTTAGGTGCCCAGCTTAACATATTAATAAAGCCTGGTGTAATAGCCATGCCTTTTGCATCAATTACATTGGTTGCAGATTCTTTAGATAAATCTCCAATAAAAGCAATGGTATCATTTTTAATAGCAAGGTCAGCTTTATAGGGCGCCTCGCCATTTCCATCATAGACTAAACCATTTTTTATGATAGTGTCATATTTGCTATTACTACAAGCAAATAATAAACAAATTAAACAGATAAATACTAATTGTTTCATGGCGCTAATTTAAAGTAAAAAGCAAATTTATTTTATACAAGTTATCTGTAATTTAATGTTTTTTCAATAAATTTTTTTATATTCAAGTTCGCTTTTAAGACCAAACCAAAAAACTAACGATTATGTCAAAAAACATTCAAACCAACAGGCTATTTGTTGCTAGCTGTCTAGCTTTATTAGTGACCTCTCTTTCCTTTGGAATTAGGGCTGGGGTACTAAGCCAACAAGGCATTGATTTTCAATTAACGAATGCGCAATTGGGCACTATTGCAGCCACTGCCTTCTGGGGCTTTCCACTTGCGATGCTAGTAGGCGGCACCATTGTTGATATTATTGGGATGAAACGCTTATTAGTGCTTGCCTTTATATTTCACTTAGCAGGCATTGTGCTTACTATTTATGCTACTGGTTACTGGAGTTTATTTTTCTCTACTTTATTAATTGGTATTGCCAATGGTACAGTGGAGGCTTCTTGTAATCCTTTAGTAACGGCCTTATACCCAAATAACAAAACTACCAAATTGAATCACTTTCATTTATGGTTCCCTGGAGGTATTGTGATTGGTACTTTAATTGTTTTCTTATTTAATAAAATAGGATTAGGCACGAATTTACAAGTGGGTATGATGTTAATTCCTACTATTTTGTATGGTTACTTTTTTTCTAAATTAGAATTTCCAGAAACAGAGCGCGTATCAACTGGCGTTTCTGCATCAGATATGTATAAGAGTTTATTGAATCCTCTTTTTATTTTTATGATTATCTGTATGTTTGGAACAGCCATCACAGAATTATTTACAGGACAATGGATAGATGTACTACTTAAAAATGTAAGTGATAACGCTATTTTATTATTAACTATTGAAACAGGTATCATGGTTATTGGTCGTGCATTTGCAGGTCCTGTGGTACATAAGTTTTCACCTTCAGGCGTATTATTAATTTCGGCTATTTTAGCAGCAGTAGGTTTATACTTATTAGGTCATACGACTGGTAATATGTTATTTGTAGGTGCTATTATTTTTGGAATTGGCGTTTGTTATTTCTGGCCAACCATGTTAGGATTTGTTGCTGAAAACTTACCTAAAACGGGCGCTGTAGGACTTAATCTAATGGGTGGTGCGGGTATGTTTGCCGTATCTGTTTATATGATTTTCATGAGCGACTTCTATGATACTTTAGTGAAAGCTAAAATCCCAGCAGGTACTGCAGATGCAGATTTAGCAGCGGTTACCAATGAAGCTAAAAAATTAGCGGGACCAGAAGTGATCAACGCCACTTTAATGATTCCATTAATTTTAATTGTTGCTTTTATTGGATTAAACGTGTACATGAAAAATAAAAAAGCAGCGACGGCTTAAATATGCGCCGATCTATTTTATATTTTTCTTTTTTAATAAGCCTGTTGTTTTTTATAGCAGCTTGTGCAACTGCACCTAGCTATTTAAAAAATAATAAAAAAATAGGACAGCTAATAGATTCTACTAAAACTACTTATGTACTCTATGCTTATGATGAGCAGTATGCTACGGAATCTCATTATTATGATAAACAAGGGGGCTTACTTAAAGTGGTGAAATACGATGGACTGGCAAGTTCAGTTATTTATAATGTTAGGTCTAAAAAGGCAAATGAATTAAAATTATTGGAACAGTAGTGGAATGAGTATACCTAGTATATATCTCTAATTAATTTTTACTAACACTATCTCATTTATAGTGTAACTATTTCAGTAAAATATAATTTTTATAAAGAGGCTAATACAGTATCTAAATTAGCAAGTAAGTCTTTTGCATTATCCACAGAGAAAATAATAGGAGGTTTAATTTTAAACACATTATTATAAGGTCCATCAACACCCATTAAAAACCCTTTATCTTTCATTTTTTCTACGACGAGCTTAATGGCATCCGTGGCTGGCTCTTTGGTAATTCTATCCTTTACTAACTCCACTCCAATAAATAAGCCCGAACCTCTTACATCTCCAATAATGGAATGTGTATGCATAAGGGCTCGCATGCCTTCTATTAAATAATTACCTACTTGCAGTGCATTTTCTTGTAAACCCTCCTTCTCAATAACATCTAATACAGCCAAACCTGTTGCCATTGAAACGGGGTTGCCTCCATACGTATTAAAATACTCAATACCATTATTAAAGCTATTGGCTATTGCATCAGTTACAATAACTGCGGCCAGCGGATGGCCATTACCTATAGGTTTACCCATTACTACCATATCGGGTACCACGTCTTGTAATTCAAAGCCCCAGAAATGCGTACCCACTCTTCCAAAGCCTACTTGTACTTCATCTGCAATACAAATACCGCCAGCAGCTCGAACATGCTTATATACTTCTTTTAAATAATTAGGCGGTAGGGGCATTTGTCCACCCACGCCTAAAAGTGTTTCACAAATATAAGCGGCAGGTTTTTTATTTTCTTTTACTAGCGTATCGATAATATTTTTTACATCCATTGCGTATTTTAATCCTGCATCAGCATCTTCATAGGTATAAGGCCCTCTATATAAATCGGGATTCATGGCTTTATGTATCCAAGGCATTTGTCCCATGCCACCTTCTCTATCAAATTTATAAGGACTCATTTCAATGGTCGCCGTTGAAGTTCCATGATAGGCGTGGTCTAAAACAATGATATCTTTTTGTTTTGTGTAGTGCCTACTAATTCTAATGGCTAAATCATTGGCCTCACTACCGCTATTGGTAAAATAACAAACATTTAAACCAGCCGGTAAACTAGCTGTTAATTTTTGCGCATATTCAATTAAGTGATTATTTAAATATCTAGTATTGGTATTTAAACTAGCAATTTGTTTTTGCATCACCCTTACTAAGCTTGGATGACAATGTCCTATATGGCTCACATTGTTTACGCAATCAATATAGGTATTGCCTTTATCGTCATATAAATATTGTAATGCTGCCTTATCAATTTTTAAATGCTTTTCATAACTAATACTTAAGTTCTTTCCAATATGCGCATTTCTTTTAGTTTCTAAGTTTGTATAATTTTCATTTGCATCAATGATGGATGAATAATGACAAGCTAGTCTAAACGCATTTTCTGCTTTAATGGGATTAAGTGTAATTAAATAACAGAGTAAGTCCCAGGCGGGCTTCTCTGTTATAAAATGATGTTCATTATTGGTATCTAAAGAACCATTAAAGGCGGACTGCGTTACACTTATGCATAATCTTGCAGCTATTAGATAATATAAAATTATTAATTCTTTTTCTTCAATCGCATAAGTGCTATGATAACCCTTCACTACTAGAACGGCTGCTGCTAGTGGGTCCGACTGGTGTAACATCGCATAGGTACAGGCTACAGCTACATTATTAATAAGGGCAGTGTACACCATATCGCCAAAATCTATCAGTCCTGCAATGCGATCGCCTTCTACAAGTACATTGTAATCATTGGCATCATTATGTGTATAGGCTTGTCTGAAAGAAGAAAGAGTGGGTAGTACTTCTGTTTCAAATTGCAGCATAAAATAATCTGCAATTCTTTTTTTAGCAGCATCCTTTATATAGTTCATTCTATAATTTGCATCGCGCGCAGTACTAATATCCCAAGTATAATGTCTGTGCATGCCCGGATGCTTAAAGCCTACTAAGCTTTTATCCATCTTGCCTAAGAAAATGCCTAAATTTTCAAATAAGGCTTTGTTTTTTGCTGGGGCTTCTACCCAAAAGCTACCTTCTAGAAAACTTAATATTCTAATATAGTAAGTTGCTTCGTCAATGGTAATTTCCGTTAAGGTTTCTCCTTTTTTATTTAAAGTATATGTTTGAAATTGCGTAGCTAAATCCGACTTCGCCAAATGCTGCACAATTTTTACTTGTGCCTCTAAGAAAAAATAGTCGTGGCTACTATTAGAAACTTTTAAAATATTTTTCTTACCCGATTTTTCTACCAATAAAAAATTAAGTTCATCATAGCCATTGAGCATAGACGCTTTTACTTCTATGCCATAATAATTTGCGACCCAATTTTCAATGCTGCCAATGGTAAAATTCATGCCAACAAGTTAGTTAATTATTGAGAAAGCTTTCCATAGAAGCGGCCACCATTTTAGGTGCTTCTTCCATGGGGGTATGGCCTATATTTTTATAAATAGCTAGCGCACTTCCTTTTATATCTTTTTGAAATAGGTAGGCATTTTCTACAGCTATAAGATGATCCTGCTCTCCCCATAGAATTAAAGTAGGCTGCTTAATAGTTTTAATAGGCTCGGAAGAAGAGGCTATTCGGTTTTTAAATATAGATAAAGTAGCTCCACGATTGCCTTCCCTTAATAGCATTTCATGATACCTTGTTACAATGGCATCGCTTATAAGACTGTTATCATAAAACACAGTTTCTAAACTTTTTCTTACTAAAAATTTGGGAGTGATAACTAATAATAAATTATTAATGACAGGGGTACTGGCTAATTTAAATCCTAAACTTCCTTTTTCATTTTTCATAGGATATCCTCCCGCATCAATTAAAATAAGCTTAGCTATTTTTTCGGGATGCGCCACTGTATATTGCCAAGCAATGGCTCCTCCTAAAGAATTTCCTGCTAAGGCGCAGTTATTAATATGCATTGTATTTAAAAAAGAATCTAGAAAGCGAACATAATAATCTCCTGCATAGTAATTTTCTGGATTAGGGCCGGTGATGCCAAAAGCAGGTAAGTCGAATCTTATAATTCTTCTTTTGTTATTAGAGTTTGCAAGCATAATGGAAACGAGGCTATCCCAGGTATGTAAAGAAGAAGAAGTGCCATGAATAAGTACCAAGGGCATAGAATCTGAAGGGTTACCTTCATCTCTATAATGTACTTGCATGCCCATTAGGGGCATATACTTAGAAGCGGCATTACCGTATTTAGCTTTAATTTTTTCAACAGGGATATCTTTTTGGCCATACACTGTAAATACTAGCACTAATAATACGAGTATACTTATTAAACTATAGCCAAGGTTACGTTTTATCTTATTCATGTACAATTTGCTTTTTCTAAATTTTGAAGTGATAAAGTTATAACCTTTTCTATTTGAATGAGTTCTTGTCAATGACTTAAAATGAATATTCTTATATAGTTTACAAAATAAAAAATGTTAAAGAAAACACAAAATTCAATTTCGTGGAAAAAAAGTTTTTTTGACTTATAACCTGAGTCTCAGTGCTTTACAGACAGGTTAAAAAAATACAGTTTTCCTGCTTTTTCAGATAGCATTATTATATGATTATTAATTGTAATTTTTATTAACCGAATTGCTTATTAATAACCAAACCAAACCAAAATGAAAAAAATCTATCAGCAAATTCTTGATTTCCCCCAGATGGTAAATCAAAAGGTTTTGAACGCGCAGTTAAACTCTGCAGTTGATAATTTCGATTCTCAAAATGGAGTAAGATCCTACACGAAGTCAATCTATCAGATTCTGTCGATTGTAGTGTTTATTTCCATGGAAATTGCCATTATTAAGGGTGCTATGGGGTACTTCACCGATGCCAGTAGCACGGGTCTAGGAAAAGCAGGTAGTGTTTTAACTACTTTATTGCTTATTTATTCAGCCTTCCCAATAGCGCATATCATTAAAGCTAGAGGGGAAAGCCTGGGTGGTTCACACAATGGGATGGTCACTTTTCTTTTTAAAGACGTTGTTACAACCAATATCAAAATACTTGGAGAAGTAGCTGCAGTAGGTGCTTTTATAGGCGCTGCTTGCTTAGCCCTCTCGTTTGTATTTGATACCAATTTATTCAATACAACTACTGGTACCGCTTTCGGTACAATTAGCGGCTTAAGTAGTTTACCTATGCAAGGGTTAACTAATTTATTCGCTGCATTAAAATTAGATTATTTAACAGAGGTATTAAATAATCTTAGCTCTTGGACAATGGCGAGTGGCCAAAACTTCACAGGTGATATGCTTTGGAATATTAATGATTTGTTCTTAGTGGCTGGTGCTTTTGTGAATGTAGCACTTGGATTAGCTTATTTATATGTTAATCTAGCTATTTATCATTTCTTATACACTATGGTTTCTAATTTCATTAATTGGATTCAAAGCCCTTCTATTCCTATTGCAATGAAAACTAAATAGGATTTCACGTTTGTCATTTACAATCGTTTCGAATAAAAAAAGCCCTCTCCATTATTTGGAGGGGGCTTTTATTTTAATCATTAGGGCCTGTATTAATTATTAGGCTCTACAAAATAATCTACCACAAATACTTTATCCATATGTGGCTTTAATACGGTTTGAAATGCAATATGCGCTGGATGTTTTTGATAGTCAGCTAAATCTTTTTCGGAATTAAAAGTAAGTGTAAAGCAATGTGTGAAGCCTTGGTCTAAATGTTCTGGGCTCATATTAATACCCCACTGCATATTTTTAACCTGAGGTACTTTACCATATAGCTTTGCAAAACTATGTGCTACATTATTAACTTCTTGCGCAGAAGAGCTTGCTTTAAAAGTAAATAATACAACATGTTTTAATTCTCCTGTTCTATTTTGTGCATGTATAGTTAGAAAACTAGTAGCTAATAGAGCGAATAAAATAAATTTTTTCATTTTTGATTAGGTTGATTGATTTTTAAATTATAAATAAGTTTGAGGGTCGTCACAAATTCTAAAATTTTCATTAAAGCCGTTCATTATTTTTACATCCTCGCTAGAAAGGGCAAAGCTACTGGCTTCAAAATTTTCTACTAACCTTTCTTTTTTAGAAGATTTAGGAATGGTAGAAATCCCATATTGTAAATGCCAGTTCAATACTATTTGTGCAGGTGTTTTACCATATTTTTTACAAAGAACTACCAAACGCTCATCTGAAAACTTAAGACCTCTTGTAATCGGCGAATAAGATTGAACTTGAATACCTGCTTCTTTGCAGTAGGCTAGTAAGTCTTCTTGATATAACCAGGGAGAGAATTCTATTTGATTTACTGCAGGAACAATATTAGCCGTTGATTTCAATTCTTCTAATAAGGTAATATTATAATTAGCAACTCCAATGGCCTTCACTCTTTTTTCTTGGTATAATTTTTCTAAAGCTTTCCAAGAAGCGGCGCGGCCTTCTTTAATAGGCCAATGAATTAAATATAAATCGACATAGTTTTGACCTAGTTTTTTTAAACTATCATCAAAAGCATTGAGGGCTTGATCATAACCATGATCGGTATTATTTAACTTGGTTGTTAAAAAAATTTCTTTTCTATCCACCCCAGCATTTCTTATAGCATTGCCAATTTCTACTTCATTTTCATACATGCTAGCTGTGTCTATTAATCGGTAGCCTATTGCTAAAGCATCTTCTACGGCCTTCTCTGCTTCTGCTTTGTACATATCATAAACACCTAAGCCCAATAGAGGCATAGTAATACCATTATTGAGGGTAGTATTTACCATTTCTCTAGGCCTAATAATTTTTTGCCAAGATCATTGAGTACTGCAGTTTCATATTTTGTTTGCTCCCAATTTCTTGGATCGCCAGGGAAGGCATAACCTTCTGGTGCAATACGATGTTTCCAAGAATTTACTCTCCACTCTGTTAAGGCTTCATTATTTTCTTCTGCAGGCATCATAGATAAATATTGAGCGATACGCACTTTGTCTGTACTATTATTTGCTCTAATACCATGTGGTT
>Ga0214919_10008274_pt1 | contig 13756 bp, 15 predicted proteins | sample LL1503_MetaG_FD_177994 | JGI IMG/M metagenome (GOLD analysis project Ga0214919, IMG submission 177994) | Freshwater microbial communities from Lake Lanier, Atlanta, Georgia, United States - LL-1503 | ecosystem: Environmental > Aquatic > Freshwater > Lake | place: USA: Georgia | collected...
TATTAAATATTTAAATATTTTTAATAATATACAATAAATATTTTTATTATCAATAATAAAAATATTTATATTTATTATATCGTTAGTATTGTATTAAACCTTAAGTTTCCAGCATTGTCTTTAAGGGTGTAAATATTCTTATTTATTTTTTAGTTAGTATAAGGAACATCACTTCCAACTAAGTAAAATCCTCCCCAATTATCATTTACAGGAAGTGCTTGTGAAGTACCAAATTGTCTATACCACATATTACTATATTGTCTTTGTTGTGCAGGTGTTAAATTTATTTTTTTTACAGAATCAATTATAGGAAAACTTTCTGGTTTATGTCTCATTAATGTATATAAATTTTGTTGATTATTTACATATTTATCAAATTTATATTGATTATTTCTACATATTTGACTAATTTTGCATGATATTGGTGTACAAATTGAAATTTCTTCTGCAAATCTAATTCTAGAATATGTTTGAAATTTATGGCAACTACATTTTTTACAATTTTGTTCATAAACAAATCTTTTACTATTATTATTAATATAATTAGACATATATTATATTATAATATATTTTTTTACATAAATGATGATGAAATAATAAGCATAATTTGTAGTATCATTAATAATACTTGGAAATATAATAAATATCTAAGCCAACTTTGTGCGCATTCACAATTTTCATCAATATTTTGATATAGTTTATATACATAGTAAATAAAATAACCATATAATAATAATAATATTATAAATGTTATATAATATAATGTTAAGTCATCATTACTTCCACCAGATGTTATTTTATTAATTGCATTAATTGAAAATAAAGAGAATAATACTAAAATAATATTTATAGTTAAAATTATAGATTCAATACCAATTAAATAATTTAGATTTACATAATTTTTATTATCTTGAAAGCATTGACATGATTTTAATTTATTTAAATAAAATATGATAGAACTAATATATATTATTACTAATACGCATAATAATATTATTATATAAAATACACCTTTTGTTTCATTAATAATTTTTAAAGCGTTGTTAGGTGTTATTTTTTCACTAATAGATTTTGTTAGATTCATTAAATCTTTATTTCTTTTCATTTTTTTCAAATTTTTCATTTTATTTGGCATAAATATACTATATATATAGAAAAATAATTATATTTATTTTAGATAATAAAAATATAATTGTATTAATAAACAATTTATTTTTATGATTTGTTAGTTTTTGTTTTATTAAATTTTATTTTAATAATTTCATTTTCAATATTTTTTATATTTTTTGTAGTACTTTTTATTTTTTCATTTGTAGTTTTTAATATCTCAGTTTTTTTAAGATCTTCTTTATTTTCTTTACTTGGATAAAAATAATATTTACTTTTTATACTTTTTTTTTCATTTAATGATTTTTTTTCTTCTTTTAAAGAATTTAAAGTTTTTTTTATTATCTAAATTTTTAGAATATTTATTAATATTATTTTTTACTTTCTCAGAATTTTTCTCTTTCTCAGAATTTTTCTCTCCAATTAATTTATTATTATTCATCCGTTAATTTAGTATTATTTCCATTAATTTTTTTCATATTATTTTTTGATGTAATATTTGCAAATTCTTTATTTTTATTCATGTTATATTATATAGATAATATTTTAAATTTTAATTATTTAATTTTTTTTTCAACGCACCATGCTGAAGGATCATCTTCTTTTGTAAAAGGTTGTTTCCAAAAATAAGGAATTGTATGAGATGTATTTGGATAATAACTTTCATATATTTCTCTATAATATAATGATTCTTTATCATATGGTTTATTATAAGTATATTTATTACTTAATAGAATAAATTCTTCATCAGTATATTTAGTATCCATAAATTCTTTAATAATCTGATACCATGGTTTTTCAGAATTACTAACTCCATCTGAAAATGCAGTTTTTACTCTCCATGCTAACTCTTTTGGTAATAAATGATCAAACGCTTTTCGAAATAAATATTTTTCAATTCTATCACTTGAAAATCTTTTATGTTCGGGTGAAATACTCATGCAATATTTTATAAATTTAGGATCTGAAAATGGAACACGTGCTTCTAGTCCAGCACCAGAAATTGATTTATCTGATCTTAATATATCAAAATATTGTATATTATCTAACATTTTAATATTTTCAGTATAAAATTCTAAATCATTATTAGCATAATAAAATCCTCTATAACTTGCAAAAATTTCATCCGAAACATCTCCACAGAAAATAACAGTATCATCACTATTTTCTTTAATATATAATGAGACCAAATAATTACCAACAGATGCTCTAACTGATGTTGTATCATAACTTTCAATTTGCTTAATTGTTTTTTCAATCGCATTTAAAAATTTATATTCAGTTAATTCTATGTTAGTATGATTAGTTTTACACCAATAGAAATTTAAAACGCCGATTAGGCACAGATTAGGTGTAAAAATTTGGTTATAACAAGTCGTGAAACGAGTATGAATTTTAAGAACCTACAATTCTACAATATGCTTCTGGACGTTTTCCAGTTTCAAATACTGATTTTACAATATTTAACATATTTTGAACTGCATTCTTATCTCTGTTATGAATTATTTCGCTTTTATGCTTAATAGATTGACATCTCAATAATCCATGAACAATTTCTGTTTTATTTTCCTTTTTCAATTTAGGTTTATTACTTAATCTTTCCTTAAAATATTCTAATTTTCCACAACAACAATTACATAGTTTTGAAGTATTAAATTCATTTATTAAGTATGTTTTATATCCTGCATTTCTATATATTCTTCTAAATTTTTTACATATTACTGGTTCTTTCCCTTTCATATGATAACTTCCTTTATCATAATCTCCTATTACATATATTGTATTTTCAGGTGTTCCAAATTTCTTTTCAAAATTTTTTACCATCTTACTTTCACTTTTTTGCATATTTATAAAAGCATTTAATTTTAATTTTCTAAATATTTTTTGTTCATAATGACTATATAATTCTCTATTTATTTTATTCTTTTCTATACAATACTTTTTAAACTTTTCATAATTACATATTTTACTATTTAATGTTGATAATGTTGTTTCTATTTCTTTAACTGTTTTATCTATTATTACTGTTTCTTTATTTATTTTATGAATAAGTTTATTATACTTTTTATTTCTTGTTTCTAATCTTCTTTGATTTTGAGTATATCTAAATGTTTCTAATACTCCATCTTTATCATATGAACTGCAATAATTTAAGTCTGATTTATTGGGGTCTATACAAACAACCTTCATATTTTTTAATTCTTCCGTAATTTCAACTTTTTCAATATAATCAATATTTTCTACATTACAACATTTTTTATTTCTCCATGTTTTAGGTAATGGTACACCATTTTTATCAACTCTAACAAATAATATAGAACAAGAAATACCATCTGTTCTAATTTTATAGTCAAATTTATATTTTTTTCCTTTATTAAAAACTCTTTTATTTAACTTAAAAAATCTATTCCATAATTCAAAATATAAATTTTGTTTTTTATAATTATTTAAATATCCTGTTGTTGGTTCGTCTCCTAAAAAATTAGAAATTAAACCACAAGTATCAATTAATATATTTTTAGAAATAATATTAGTTCTTAATGGTAAAACATTAAATAATCTAATTTGTTTTTCTTCATTTTTTAATCTTATTTCATTTATTTTTTCAAGTTCATTAGAAATATAAAACATTGAACCTAAAAAATATTGGGTATTAGATTTAAGTTCATAAAATATATTATTTTCTTGAAAAGATGTTTTATTAGGGAAAAGTTTAATTCTTTCTTCTTTAATCCAGCTATGATATTTGATATCACTTTTAAATTCTTCAAAAGAAATTAAATCTTTTTTAACTTTACTAATTTCATCATATAATTGTTTATGTAATTCTTTTCTAATTTGTTTATCTTTATTATTTTTAGTAATTTCATCACTTTTATTTTTAATATCAAAAACAATATTAACATATTTATAAAGATGTTTAATAAAATGTTCTTGAATATTATTATTAATATTTGTAATCATATCAATAGCTTCATATGCTAATATATAACTTAATTTATCATAATAAATAATTTCATTATTCGAAATAGTTTTAGAATAAAAATTATTATAAAAATCAGTCAAAATTCTTAATTGTACTGGCATATTTTTATCAGTATATCCACCAGAACTACAATTTCTAATAGTTAAAACTTTAAAAATATCACATAAATATTCTTTATCAATAATAGGAAAATTTTGATTATTATCATACAAATGAATTAAAAACAACTTTAAAAATTGGTAAGAATGAATAACAATTTTATTAGTTCTATTAACTAAATCATTAATAATAGGTAATATAGAAGTGTCTTTCAAAATATTCTTAAAATTATCTTTATTTGTTTTCATATAATCAAAATTTTCATCAACATTTTTCTTCTCTTTTACTTTTGGCTTATGTTTTTTCATTTTATAAATTATATTATTACTTTATCTTTATATAGTTTTATGTTATAACAAATAAATTATTTTTTATTTAAAAATTGAAACAAAATAATATAAAATCTATTTAACAATAATTATAAATGAACAATACTATTATGAAAATGAATGAATATAATGAACAATATGTATATGTTATGTCTAATCCATCTTTTCCTGAAGACATATTAAAAATTGGTTGGACGAGAGAACACCCCAATATGAGAGCAAATGATTTGCATACATCAGGAATACCAACACCTTTTATAGTTGAGTTTGTAATTATTACACCAGAAGGTTACAAAGTTGAAAAATTAATTCACAATCATATAAAAACATATCGTATAAATTCTAAAAGAGAATTTTTCAAAATTTCAAAAGAGGAATTAACTAAAATATTAGTAAATGATTTAATGCTTAAATTAACACCAATATCTGAATTATCAGAACCGGTTAATACAAAAAAGAGTAATAATAAAAAAGTAAATGAAATAAAAATGCTATACAAACAGGTTAAAAAAGAAGCAGATGAGTTTTTCGGTAAGTTCCAAAAAGAAAAATCTAAGTTGGTTATAAAAGAAATAAATAATAAAAAATATGTTTATATAATCGCGGTAGAATATAACCACACATCTTTAAATATATATGGGTATGAAAACAACGATGAAAGACACGTTAAAGATGTGTATTATTTTATAAATAGAGATATTATTCAATATAAAGAATCGTTGGATGATTTAATATACAATTATGAAAAAATAAAAAATAGAATAGGTGTTGAACAAATGAGAAGTGATAACAAATTTTTTAAAGAAATGATTTTAAACACACGCAAAGATTTGCATAATATTATAAGGGAGTATGTATGGGATTTAAAATAAAAATATATTATTAAAAATTATTTACTATTTACAAAATAAAGTATAATTATTGTTTTTATATTTTATATATTATCAAAATTTATGATAATATATAAACTATTTTATTTTTTTCAAGTTTCTTGTTCCTTTTGTAATTTTTCTTTTTTATTCAAATATGCTTTTCTACTCCATTCTTTTAATTTTTCAGGATTACTTTCTTTAATTTTTTCCATATATTTTTTTGCTCTTTCTTTTACAATATTACTATTATTTTCATAATACTTTTTATGACGATTATTATTTGTATATGTTTTTAATTTTTCTTCTAATTCCTTATTTTTAATTAATAATTCTTCATTCATTAATTTTAATTTATTATATTCATTTATATCAATATTCATTTTTTTCAAATAATATATTATATATTATATTTAATGATATTATTTTATATTTATTATTTTTATAATAAAATATGACTAAACATAAAAGTGAAGATTATAAAATTAGTGCATTTCAATATTATTTAGAACATGGTAAATCACAAATTAATACATGTAAAATTTTTAAATGTGTTCCAAGAAGTTTAATGAGATGGATTAATAGATATATTATTGAAAAATCAGTTAAAAGACATAATAGAAAATCAATATCATATAAAGTTCGTAAAATACATGTTAAATTTTTAATAAAAGAAATAATAAAAAATAAAACCATTACAATGGAAGATTTATTAATAAAATTAAAAGAAAACTTTAAAGATATTGAATTAACAAGAAGACATATACAAAATATTATTAAAGATAATTATATAACATTAAAATTAACACATATTATACATACACCAATAAAAAGATTTGGTAAAAATATAGATATTAATGAAAAAATAAAAGAATTTTATAATGAAATAAAAAAATATAAAATTGAAGATATTTTATGTATAGATGAAGCTTCAATAAATTCTTTAGAAAAAAGAAAACATTGTTATAGTAATAAAGGAAAAAGATGCACTATAAAAACAAATAATCAAGAAGTATTTAAGAAATATACAGGAATATTTGCAATAAATTATGAAAAAACATTAGGATGGGAATTATATGATAAAGGCGGTATAGATACAGAAAAATTATATGCTTTTTTAGAAAAGTATATAACAAATAACTATAAAAATAAATTAATAATATTAGATAATGCAAGTTGTCATAGAAATGAAAAAATAAAAGAACTAATTAATAGAAATAATAAATTATTATATAGTGTTCCATATCAACATTTTACAAATGCAATTGAAAATTTTTTTAGTATGTTTAAATCAAAATTAAGGAAATTATCCGGAATAAAGTATATTGAATTAAAAAATAATATTATAGAAGTATTGAATAATATCAAAAAAGATAAATACAAAAATATACTAAAAGGTTCATATAAACGAGATAATATTTTTATACCTAAATCAAAAATAATTAGAAAATTTAAAATTTATAAAGATTAATTTATTTAAAAAATCGGCGTTTTAAATTTCCATTGGTGTAAAATAATCAGCTGCGATTTTTGCATAATATAAATCAACAGAACCTTTCAAACCAATTGAATATGTACTCAAAGTATATGGTTCATATTTACTTGCAACAATTGCAGAAACAGTTGTACTATCTAATCCACCTGATAATAAACACGCTAATTTTCTATCAGACATCAATCTTTTTTCAACTGCTTCTGTAAATAATATTCTAATATTATCGATAATTAATTCTTCTGAATCATTATTTAATTTACTTATAAAATGATAAAATTTTATTATTTTATTTGTATTACTGCTCCAATAACACGCTGCTGGAAATTGTTCGACATTTTTAATAATTGGTAAACCTTTTAATTCACTGCATACTGATATTTCACTATAATCGTCATTCCAACTCCAAAATAATGATCTTACGCCTAATTGATCTCTTGCAATATATATAACATCTGTATTTGAATCATATAAAACAAATGAAAATTCTCCATCTAATAATTTGCATGTTTCATCTATACCTAATTCTTGATATAAATGAATAATAATTTCACAATCACTTCGTGTTTTATATTTATCTTCGAAATTATATTTTGTAATTAAATCTTTATAATTAAAAATTTCACCATTACATATTAAATAAACTCCATTATTAATCATTGGTTGATCACTTTCAGGATCTAATCCATTAATCGCTAATCTATGGAATCCAAAAAATATTTTTTCATTTATTCTTTTATAATTTGTTGAATCGGGTCCTCTATGTACTATTTTTTTTGAATAGTTTATTAATTGTTCGTCAGTATAATTACTGCCTAAATATGAAAAAATACCACACATAATTATATATTATTAATCTATTTTTTAAGTTATTCGAAATTATTAATCAAATTTTATAAATTTTATAATAAATTAATATTTTAATTTATTATAATTTTTTTTATTTAATAAACTACATAAAACATACTAGATTCGAATTATTTTCATTTATTTTTAAGGAATATAAATTTATTAATATTAATATTAAAATTAAATAACCATAATATTTACTATAATCTTTGTCTATTTTTTTAAAATAAATCAGAATTATACTTAATAAAAATAAAGCGATTGCAAATATTAAACAATTACTAAAACTATTATATTCATTTAAAGTTTTCTTGTCTTTAATACTTCTGTATATTATGCGAAAATTTATAACTAATAATCCTATAATAATAGAAAAAAATATATTTTTTGTAAAAATTATAGATAGTATAAAAAAACATAAAAATATAGAAAAATAACCATTTATTATAAAATTTGGAAAATATTTTAATACTATATATCTTAAAATAAATATTATTATAAATATAAATAATAAATTAATTATTGTTGGGTTCATTATAATTAACTTATAAAAAAAATTAAAATAAAATAAATTAAAATAAATTTAAATATAATATATAATATGAATAATATTATTATACTTTTTATAATAATTATAAGTATATATTTATTTATAAATAATAATGAAATTTTTAAAGAAAAAATTGATTATATTTATTCACATGAAGGCAATAAAACTGTTAAAATTTTATCATGTATAATTATTATTTTATTATTATTTATTATATATTATATAGGATATTATATTGAAAATAATTTTAAAATAAATAAATTTATTATAATTACATTAATAATAATTATTATAATAATATTTATAGAATATAAATTATCATCTAATTTAAGATATTCATCTATAGAAAGTAATTTAGATGATGTATTAAGTAAAACAACTACAGGAGATTTTATATTATTTCGTTCTTATCATTCATATGATATTCCAGAATTATTTTTTTATAGATATTGTAATGCTATATTTTCAGATATATTTTTTGGACATATTGCTATGATTATTAAAATAAATAATATTGCATATATATTAGAATGTACAGAAGATTATTATTATTGCGAATATTCTAAATGTAAAAAAAATGGTGTTATTTTTATTAAAGCATATGATAAAATTAAAAACTATTATGGAAGAGTTTATTTATCACGAAATAATTTAGAAAAATATATTAATAATAACTATATTTATAAATTTTTAGATAAATATAAGAATTATTCATTTTTAGAAAATAATATTACATGTATAACTTTATTTTTAAATTTTTTTAATGAATTAAATATATTAAAAAAAAAATATAATTTTATTTTACCATATTATTTTACAAAAAAAAATATATATAAAATAAACTATAATAATATTGAAAATATTAAAATTAAAAATGATTATATTATTAACTCTTAATATAAATTTAAAAATTACTTGTATTATTGTAACTAAATTTATTTCTGAATAATTTAAGAAAAAATATAAGATGTATATTAAATAAAAACCGGTGTTTGAATAGTTAAAAAGTGTAAAAAAAATATTAATTTATTACATAAAATTTTCTATTTTATTATTATTATGTTGATTTTTTAAAAAACTATTAAATAGTATTGAATTTTTAATTAAATATATTCCAATGTCATTTAATTTATTAATAAAATATGATTTATTTTTCCGTTTTATATCTAGATACAAAATAACTCTTATTTTATTAGTCGGATTTTTAACATAATGTGGATATATATCATCAAATACTATACCTTTATTCTCTTTCCAAATATATTTTTCTCCACCACATACAATATACGCTTTATCGTTTATTATTTTAGTATTATTATTTGGTATTATAATTCCAATATGATATCTTAAATAACCTTTGTAATAACCAATATGTTCAGGTATTTCTACACCTTCATCTAATATACTAAAAAAAGCATTGTGTATCTGTTTATCTTTTAATAATTTAATTGTATTAGGAAAATATTGAATCATATTATAATCTATTTTTCCTATTTTTTTTAAATATAATGCTCTCCAACAATTATTTTCAGTATTACTATTTTCTATTTTAAATCCTGGATTAGATTTTTTTATACATTCTGGAATATTTTTATATCTTTTAAATTCGTTAATTATAATATTAGAATTTTTTTCTATTTCTATTGAAGCTGGAAATATAGCATGATAATTATATATAAATGGTGGATTTTTATAAATAAAACATAAAAGTAGACTTATAATATTTAGTATAGGGAGAGTAGGAAAATAAATTAAAAATAAACAAATAAATATTAAACTATATTTTAATATATAATTTTTTAACTTACTAGATAAATAAATAAAATATAAAAACAATAATATATAAGAAAACCAAGATATATAACCTAAATTTATTTCTTTATTTAAAAATTGGTGTATTTTTCCTATAGTAGTACACCCATAACATAAATTTGGAAATAAAATTGTTATAAAATATGGAACAAGTTCACATAAAGTTAATATAATAATTATTGATAGTATTATTATTTCAATATATTTCATTTATAATATATTATATAAAAAATATATTTTTTAAAAATAATTGATTTATATAAAAGATAATAATTTATATAAAAGATAATAATTTATATAAAAGATAATAATTTATATAAAAGATAATAGATATAATTATTTCATAAAACAAGGATAGTTATATTTTACCAATAAATCATACATACTTGTTATACCATTATTTTTAATATCTTGAATTGTATCACCACTTGAATTATTTTTTAAATTATTACTAAATAACAATGATAATGCAAAAAATACTAAAAATATTGGAACAAATACAAAAATTATTAATGCAATAAGTATATAAACTACAATTTTTTTTTTAATTTCATATCTAAAATCTATATGTATAAAAATATAATAACAAAATACAAAAATTATTAATAAAAATGGAATAACATTATAAATTTTAAAATTAAAACTATCTACAATAAACTGTATAAAATTATAATCTTTAGGTTCAATAAATTTTTTTAGTCCTGGAAATACTTCTAATTTTTTATAAAATGCCGCTTTTGATAATATCATCATTAAAAATGGATAAAAAATAAAATATAATATTACATATCTTATCCACATATTATGTTTAATATCATAATTATCAAATTTTACAATCCATATTATAAATGGTATTATAAAAGGAAACAAAAAATTAATAGATAATGATATTATTGCTGTATAATTAATAGATGTTGATATATTTGCATTCTCTCCTATTTTACTAATACAATTAACATTCTTGTACGGATTATTATTAGAATTTACTTGAATTATATTTGCATATATTGAATATAAAAAATTTCTTAATAATCCTTCTAATATTAAGAATAGTGTTATTATATAAGAAACAATTATTAATATATAAGATTTATTTGATAATCCTACAAATTTATTATTTCCTTTATCACTTTCACATAAATTTAGTATGTTAAATGGTGAATTAAATGTTATACTTTGAAAATAATGTATTATATCTTCATCTCTTTCATATTTTACACCTCTTTCAGGAAAAATATATTGTTTATATCTTATAGTATATATATATACAATGGAAATAATTACTAATATAAAATAATACGGAATATAATAAGAAATACATCCAACTAAAATTTTATAAAAATCATTTTTATTTAATGAATAATTTATATTACCTGTATTTGACATAATACTGTATACTTAAATTATAAAAATATAAAAATATTAAAAAAAATTAAATATTCCACATAAAAATATTACAATATATGATATTAAATATATTATCGCCATAATTAATCCAGTTGATGTTGCTGCTTTAATCATATCAGTAATTTCATTCATTTCACCCATTTCTCTTACGACATCTATTGATGTTTTTGACGTAGATGCAACATTGCAAAATACGTCTATAAAAATAAATTTAAATAATGTTTTAAATAATGATTTACCAGGAATATATTTTGAATTATCTTCTTTTGCAAATTGTATCATATTTTCTTCTAGAAGTGATAATTTATATTTAATATCATTAAGTTTATTATTATTAGATTTAAAAATAGTATCTAATTGTTTTTGAATATCATGTATTAATTCTTCATTGCCTGATTCTAAAAAATCTTTTATTAATTTTTTAGTATTATCTGGAATCTTATTTATTTTTTCTTGTAATATTTTTCTTAAAAATATTTTTTTTTCATTTAAAGTATTTTCAGTTAATTGAGAAGATTCATTTAGTCTAAGTAAAGCAGCTTCATATAGCGCTTCTATCATTAATACAAAAGATGAATATAATCCGGAAGATTTTAATATTTTTGATATTTGTCCTGTATTTAATATTGTTGATAATGTATCTGCAATACTTATATAATTATTTTGATCACAGCATTTAAGAATATCATCTCTGCAAATCTCAAGACCTGTTGTAAAAGGGTTAACCATTTGACTATTATCTTTTTTTTCTTCAATATTTTTTTCATCATTTTTATTAAAATTATTTACTTTTTCAGAAATTTTTGCTATAAATGCTTCTTTAGTAAATTTCGTGCTACATCCTAATTCTGCAATAGTAGATAATAAAATTTGCACACCTTCTAATAATAATTTTACTGCTGTAAAATATCCTTTAATAAAACCAAATGTAGCAATACTTATAGGTACATATTTAATTTCATCATATGATGTCAAAAATAATTTTAATGAAGGTGTAAAAATTGTATTTAAAAAATAAACTTTTTTACATATCATAATAAGAAAATTTATAATATAATTACCACACCTATGACATAAATATATACCTAAAAATGCAATTGTTAAAACCATTCCCGCGGTATTACCAGCGCTTATTGCACCACACATGTTTTTAGGATTATCCATTATAGAACGCCCTTTTAAAGTAACGCATAATAATAATAAGGGTAATGTTATAATAACAAATATCATTAAAAAAAAAATAATATATTTAATAATAAATATTAATAATTTTACTCTGCTAAATAAAGTTACTTTTCCTAATGTACATACTAAATATTTTCCAATTGAATTTATACTTTTTTCTATAATTACTTTTATTAAACATGATGTTGCACTAATAAAACCCATTGGTAAAATAATTAGTGGAAGAAACGATATTAATAAACAAATAATAACTTGTATAGGATTTTTAAATAAATATTTAAAAAAAGCAAAATCACCCCCCCTTTTTTTTTTATAAAGATTTAATATATAATTATTTAATATATTATATTTTTCTAATGAAAAATCAATATCTAAATGTATTCCTTTATAGTCTATAAAAAAATTCTCTATATCATTGTTTATATTATTTTCAGATAAATACTGATATATAATTGACTTAATTGATTGATAATTTTTAGTATTTATATTTTTTTTTTTATTTTCATAATTTATATAAATTTTCATTAATACTACTAATTAATAATAAAAAAAAATAAGATATTTGTTATTTTATATATTTATCTATAAAATTTTCCTCAAATGTATTTTTAATATATAATAAATTGATATTAATTATTTTATTTTCAATATAAATGTCTTCTATGAGTTTTTTTTTAAAATTAATAAATATATTTTCATTATTATCTTCTGGATAATCTAATATAATTATTTCTTCAATATTAATAAATGAATAATTAATAATATCATCATAATTACATAATAAAATTGATTTTTCTGCATATAATTCAAATATTTTAATATATTTTTCTTTTAGAAATTTATTTTTATATGATATATCAAAATTTTTAATATTATTTAAATTTAAAATTTCATTTATTTTATTTATTTTATTTATTATAAAATATTGTGATATAACAAAAATTTTTTTATTTGATGAATTATTAATTATTTCAATTAATTTATTAATTTTTGTTCCATAATTTATATTATTATCATTAATATATGTACAATAAATATTATTTATATTAAATTTATTTTTAAATATAAAGC
>Ga0214919_10008276_pt1 | contig 13753 bp, 13 predicted proteins | sample LL1503_MetaG_FD_177994 | JGI IMG/M metagenome (GOLD analysis project Ga0214919, IMG submission 177994) | Freshwater microbial communities from Lake Lanier, Atlanta, Georgia, United States - LL-1503 | ecosystem: Environmental > Aquatic > Freshwater > Lake | place: USA: Georgia | collected...
CACGTGGACGAACCAGTCCGCAGTGCCAATCTCGCCTAGGTGGCTGGCAACCGCATCCATCATCCAAAAACACTCGGCTTTTTCTGCCAAGTACTTGGTGCCATCTGTCAGCAGGTGCCTGTGGCTGATTCGGTAGTACTTCTCGCTGCCGGTGAACTGGGCTAGGCTGACCTGATCCAGGCCCGTTGCTTGTAAATCGTGGTCTGTGTGCATGGGCTTTCGGTGCTGTTGAACTTGGACACATGCAGTGTTATTTCAGACGTTTAAAAGGGCAACCGAAGTCCTGGCCAATTGGCGGGTTTCTGGACCTAGATTTGTGGGAAATCGGCACACCCCACCAACTACCCGGCTGCGCAACCCCAGCTATGTTGTGGATCGTTCTGGGCTGGCGGAACTCCACGCGCTGACTGTCGTTTGTTAAGGTCGAAAAAGGAGTTGAGCTAAGTCATTTTGAGTTAGGAGATTTATCGCCTCCCCGCATCTGCAACTTAGCACTTCTAAATCGTAAATATCAATTACAAAACGCCTGCGTAGATGGCGGTTATCAGCGATTCGAGCTGGGGAAGAGCAACTGAAATACCCCTTATTTACTTATGGTTCTGCATCCGAATGAGGTAGTTACAACCCTTTTCCCTGCACAACAACCTTCAGACCCCGGCCGATAATTGTTAGATCTAACCACAGTATGCCCAAGGCCGAGAGCTTGAGGTACTGGTCAACATATTCATATTCATAAATTGGATTGCCCATCTGAGGCGTACCTTTCATGACGTGGCCTAAGCCAAGTAGGCCACCCTTCAATAAGAATCGTGTCACGTTACCCTGCGCGCGATCCCGTTCATAGTGATGCACTGCCAGAGGGCGGGGGCCGACGAAACTCATGTCACCAATCAAAATGCTGTAAAACTGTGGTAACTCGTCCAAATAGAATTTTTTTACAAAATGCCCGACATGGGTCCGGCTATCTTGGGACCATTCGGCGGAATAAGCGTGCCAGTCACCGCGTTTGGCGCCTTCAGCGTCAATGAATTTGGTCTTTATCAGTCGAATTTTGTATTTGGGAATAACTCGACCTTGACTCATCGCGTTGTAGCTGAAAAACATGGCTCCCCGGTTTTCTGGGATCAACCAACCCTCCACCAAGTAGGCAATCTTTACTAGGAGCAGCACGGGCGCGGCCAACAGCAAAAAGCAAAGCGCTAAGACTTTGTCAAATAAGAGCTTGGGTAGCCGGTCTGGCAAGGGCTTTTTCAACTCGAAAATATAGGCGTACTGGGCCCTGATGGACGCGTCTGGTGCTTTGTAGGGGAATGCCTCTTTGGGTTCGCTCCTGAAAGTCATAGCCGCCTCCGAGACGCCAGACCAACCCCGGCTAATGCACCAGCCAAGTCGATGCCAATGTCAATCCAGCGAGGGTGTCTATCAATCGCAAAGAATTGAAGGCCCTCGGTAAAAAGTGCTAATGCCAGCGCGACCAATAGAACACGGCGCAAGGACCACCGGAGGAGACTAACTCTCTGGAGCCACGCCATACTGGCGAAGAGTACAAAGTGGGCCCAAGACGAAAGTCCGAATCCAACGTGTACGCTTTGCTCCACCGCGCTGCGCCAAGCCCCTGGCATCAGGGTTCCAACGAACAAGGTCAGGATTTGCAGACTTAGAAGGCCCCATGCAAACCGTTTGCTGATAAACCCCGCCCCGGCTGCCCGAGGATCGACTACGGCCATGAGACGGGATTCAAATTGCAGCAAGATAGCTTCACGGTCCATGTGGGCTAGGGCGTAGTGGTGGCCTGCATGTCCCAAATGCATACGCAGTTCAGCGTCTTTGGCCAGTAGCTGGACGGCTTGAGCAAAGGCCCGTGCATTGCCGGGCTCCACTACCAGCCCGCACTGCGTCTTGGGTTTGGCGTTGGTTTCTTCCCCAGCGTCAGCGCCAACAACGTTTCTTGCGATAACGCTCGCTAACTCGGTTCCCGCCCTAGCTGTTGCGACTACTGGCCTTCCGCTAGCCATCATCCCGGCGAGTTTGCTAGGCATCACGAGGTCAGCCGCATCAGCACGCTGCGGTAGAAGGTGAATATCAGCCATCGCGAGCAGCGCGCTGAGGCTCTCCACCGGTTGCAAATTCAAGAAACGTACGTTACTCAGGCCATCGCACCTCCTCACCAATTCGGCCCGGCCAACACCGTCACCGCAGAAAACAAAAAGGATTGCGGGTGGCAGTTCTAAAGTTTGGTCTGGCCGCACACCTTGGCATGGCCAATCGCGGCATATCGACGCAACGTCGGCCAGCAGTTCAAGACCCTGTTTGGCTCCCATGTTCCCGGAATAAAGCGCCACTACCGTGTCAGATGCGATGCCCAGCTCCGCTCGAAAATCATGGTGACAGACCATTGCGCCCAGTTGTGCATGCTGGCGCAGATCACCTTTTAAAGTAGCGGAGACATCCACCCAGTTGGGAGTTAGAACCGCCCTCCCAGGCGACACGCCTTTTTCTAACAAGCGATGGCGCATTCGGCTGGAAATAGTGCTCACCATGTCAAACCGCCGCATCAGCCAGCGCTCGGCCCCCGCCACCGTTTTCTGTAAACATGCTCCCCGCAGCAGGCCCAGCGCAAACGCCGCGTCCACCTCAAAGTCTTGCACATGCAGCCATGCCTTGGCTCCAGAAAGTTTTGCCGTAGTGACGGCCGCTGGCGTGCAAAACAAGGCGGGCTCGACCACCCACACGACGTCTGGCCGCCAGAAAATATGCCGCAATATCACTGGCAGTGAAGAAAGCGAAAAACTCACCAAATGCAATAAACGCGTCAAACCCCCAGGCTGCATGGGCACCCAAAGTGGACAGCGATAAACCGCCAACGTGCCACTGGCATTCGAAACCACGTCGTGCGACTCAACGTACCACCAATTTCTATAGCCCGTTGCCAACTTCCACTCGGGGTAATAAGGCGGCGCAGTCACCACGCGCACCTGATGTCCGCGCGATGCAAGCCAATTGGCCATTTCGCCGGTGTATTTGCCTATGCCGGTGAGCTCAGGGGCAAAGTTAGTTCCGTAGATAAGGATCTTCATCTCAAAAGAAATTACCCACAAAGGTATGGGGCACTAGCTCGGCGTTTATTGATTCTTCCAGAGCAGCGAGCAACTGCTTCGTCACCCTTGCAATTTCAAAATGCCTGCGAAAGCAAGCTACAGCGTTATTGCGCATAGTCGCTTGCTGCGACGAGTCCAAGGCCAACCATTCGATTAGCAACTGGTCTGCACCATGCTGCGTGTCAGCATGAATAATCCCAGCGTTGGCATTGTGTATTTCTCGCCAGATGTTCACCTGGTAGGTGGTCAGTACCGGCACTCCACACGACAGCGCCTCTGCTAAAACAATACCAAAATTCTCTTGATGAGAGGTAAGTACAAATGCATCAGCTAGTTCATAGGCACCCCACTTGACCCCTCCAATCAGCATGCCGGTAAACGTAACCCTGTCTGCGACCCCTAGCTTTAACGCCTGTTGTTTGAGCAGGTCTACGTAACGCACATCACCCGGGCCCGCCATCACAAGATGTAAGTTAGGGTGCGCAGCCGCTACTTTGGAGAAAGCCGTTAACAAAAGGTCGCAGCCTTTTTTTGGGTGAATGCGCGACAGGTACAACAAGTTGCGCGTCTCTTCTAGATGAGGGAACTGCTTTAACAAGGCTGCACGGCCCAGTTCTGGCGCAGCAGCCGGGGGAGCTTCGATACCATAGCCCACCAAGCGCTCGCGCACCTTATAAAGCCAAAAAGAGTCGCGGGCAAGGGAGAGCTCCTCGGCGGTAGTGAAAAGTACGAGGCGAGCATCCCGCAACACACGGTACTCACCCCAAGGCCAGTACAGCCATTTCTTGATGTGCTTAAACGGGTAACGGCGAGCAAACCAAGGATCCAGCATGCCGTGCAAAAATATGCAGTAATGGATACCCAGCTTACGCGCCACCTTTGCTACGCAGTAACCGTGGTACTGCCACATTCCATGAACGATGATCACATCAAATTGAACACCGTGCTCCATAAGCCACGGCTCTAGTCTTGGCGCATAACCATAATTCAAGTAGCAGGGCCCCATCTGGTGCACGACACGCAACACCATCCGCGAGTCCACTGGCGCTCCCGGTACCTGTAAGGACAAGGAGTGAACCTCATGGCCGTTGTTCGCCATCACGATCCCTTGCTGGATCAGCCCTTCAATTGGGCCGCCACCTTCAGGGCTCATACTGTGGATTACTTGTAATATTCTCAAAGTGAGGACACCTTGTCTGCATCCAACTCATTAACCTTCAGAACAATGAAATACTCATATATCGATTGCAAAATTGCATAAGTGAGTCCAGATCTGCCATCCAGAAAACCACATTTACCAAAGTAAAGTATTAAAAATTTTATCAACGGCCTAAAGGGGAGACGATAGAACAACGCTTTCTGGTTGTAGCGTCTTTGGTGAAAGTCTCTAGCGAAAAAAGCCATCGTCCAATTGCTGCAATCGTCATGAGTGCGGTTTGCGATAATCTGCCGGGCCTCAAAAAAGCTGTACGAGTTGTGACGCTCGATCCAGTGATCAATGCCCTTGCTAAACGGAAAGTGATCGAGGAATCCGTTCAATTTTCCAGTAGGCCCATCCACTACCAAGGCGGTATTAATCAAACGCTGGTACATAATATTTTTCGGCCGAAATAAGCGAATGTAAAACGGGCTAATCTGAACGTGCCGTAACCACGTACCGTTGAAAAAGTCACGCCGTCTGACGCTAAAGGCGACCGAGTTTCCCGGCGCAGCGACCATCACTTCGATAGCGGCCCCCAGCTCGCGCGTAACGCGCTCATCTGCGTCGATGACGAACACCCAGTCATATTTAAAGGGAATATTTCGGATACCCCAGTTCCGGTGCGCAGCTTCATCTCCCCCAAAAGCCAAACTATTCTCGCCGTAAGTACGTAAAGTAATCTTTGCGCCAAATCTCCGCGCAACAAGCAGCGTATCGTCGGTACTGCCCGAGTCGTAAACATGGATGTCGTCTGACCAAGCAACACTTTTCAAGCACTCTGGCAAGTCTTGCTGTTCATTCTTAGTTAATACTAAAACCGAAATCATCAACTCTTCTCAGTAAAAAAAGAAACCAGTACTTGTAACACCAATGCGCGCAGGACCCACCGATTCGTACACTTCAAAAGACTTTGATCGGTTTGAATCTAATAACTCTTCATAACGCCAAAAATCATCCAGAATGATAAGAGAGCCCGGCTTCATTCTTGGCTCTACTCGCCGAAAACAAGATATTCTTTCTTGAAAGCTCCAATCCTGTCCATCTATGATAACCACATCCCAATCCACTCCATCAACCGCTGAAATATATTCACTTACTTCAAATGAAACAGGATTTTTAAAATCGAACAGTCGAAGAATTATTACGACATTTTCAATGCCTTTCTGATGCAGCCTCTTTTCGACTCTGCGCTTCCAATTCTCATCGTCCTCAACACTAACTATACTAATTGCCATCTTGGCATACCGCAACGTACTTCCGCCTGAGCCATATTCAAATACACGCTTTCCCGACATTAGCTGATCCGCTCGTTGAATCGCAAGAAAACTCCACCACGGCATACACATATCCAGCGGCGAGCGGCGGCTAAAAACACTCATCGTTAGATATGGATAAATCAATCGCGGATTTACCACAAGATTTTTAATAAGCTTAAGGAGGCGATTCGAGTTACTAATCTTCATATTTTTATACGGTGGCATCAAAATCACTGTATTTGGAATTAATTGCTGTCGCAGGATTGCCCGCAACAACAGAATTCGGCATCACATTCTTAGTAACCACGCTACAGGCACCTACAATTGCATGCTCTCCTACAAATACACCCGGCATGACAAAGGCCCGAGCGCCAATGAAAGCCGACCGCCCGATGCATATTTTTGCAGTCTGAAGGGCACGGTTTGGAGTATCAAATTGATGGGTACCCGTGCATAAAAATGCGTCTGGTCCAATTGTTGCATCCTCACATATTTCAATTTCGCCTAATGAATATAGCCAGGCTCCGTCCCCTAGTGAGGCGCGATGATTTAAAATCAAATTCCAGGGCATTTGAATCCTAGTCGCCGAATGCACAAAAGGACGGCCAAAAATACGCGCACCGAATATCTGAAGCCATAAAAGGCGCCAGGGATTACACGGTTTCGGCGTCCATGAGCAAAAAACTGCCCAGCAGTAAGGCCACAGAAGGATCAAAATGCGATTCCGAAGGGACCATGGACTCGAGTAAGCGGATACTTGCCTGTGGGTCTTAAATTTACTATCTGTATCCAATTTGACCTCCGCGCGCAGAAATTAAGCGACAGAAATCATCAATAAATATTGACGCGATATTCTCTACAGAATGTGATTTGCGAACATTCGTAGCATTCAAGGCTAAGTAATTCCGAAAATCGTCATCGCCAGTCAGTCGCTCAATTGCAGCAAGTAAGTTCTCAGTAGAATGAATTCCGCGATGATCAAAGACTAACCCATTCACTTGATGCTCAATAAAGTCCTTAAAGCACTCCAGGTCAGACACTATTGTGGCGGCTCCCCAAGCCATTGCCTCCAAAGGCGCCAGCCCAAAAGTTTCCCCTTTCTCAGCTATTGATGGGTAAACAAAGATTGCGGCTTGACGATAAATATCACCCAGCGTAGCTTCATCGTAAATAGGACCAAGGAAGTCAACTTGCGTGTCTTGAAAGCATTCAGTTAAATACTTCTTGTAAGCCTGGCCGCTACCACCCGCCTCAATGTTCCAGGGTCCAACAATCTGTATGCGCCACGCTTTTAGATTAACCCCTCTCACAGCCTCAGCAAGTAACCCGAGGCCCTTCTCCTCATGTACACGCCCGCAATATAGAATAATCTTCGCCTTTTGCAGCAGATCAACTGCGCATGTCGACTTGAATGGTAGTGGATTAGGAATCAGGGCAGCTCTGGCGTACTGACTCACTTTTAACTCGGACTGAATTGCCCCAAGAACAGCAGCGGAATTCGCCCGAAGACGATCTGCCCGACCGTAGAGCCATAGTTGACCCTTTGGCATCCGTGCAACGTCAATATAAATAACCCAATTCTTGATAATCCCTAAAAATATAGGTGCCCAGAACGAATTGGTCACTATGATATCAATAGAGATTGGAATATTTCTCATTACCCTAAATGAATAAATCGCATCAAGAAGATTGTTTATAAATCTATTGCTTGTAGCATGAAAACCTGGGACACGAAAGTGAGATACTCCTTCGATAATTCCCGCCTGGGGTAGTTCTGCGCAACACTTTGATATATGGACTACTTGGTGGCCTTGCCTCACAAATTCTTGAGCAAGCTTGAACCACATTTTTTCGACTCCACCCCCTTTAATGGGCGGCACTGGAAAAAATGCTCCTTGTACAATCAAAATGTTCATAACTAGATTTGTATATTTTTGAGTAACCTTAAGACCATGACTATTGTTTAGATAAGCGCACTGAATTATTCTCATGCCCTAAAAGGAATGACTGGATATTAATCCCCGTTTCACCGGATTCAACGCGACGAGCGACAGTGCTGTCCGTGGTTAGGCTAGAAAAAGGCGGCATGAAAGATAATGAATATCAAATACTAGCTTTCGCCAGCGGTACACTGACGCCATAAATGGATGGGCCATTTGCTCTTTTCCATACACCAATTCAAAAAGCCGTTGCCGATCCATGCCTAGCTCTTTCGCAAGCCTATTGGAGCCAGTTATAGATTCTGGGTGGACACGGAAGGCTCCCAGTTGGGTCATGATTCGACGGAATCGAAACCCTTTACACATAAACTGCAAAAGTAACTCACCGTCCCAGCAAGTTTTATTCAATGGATTAAAACCATGCACTGATTTGAAAGCCGTGCTTCTAAAAAACATCCCTTGCTGAAAGAACGTCACCGCTCCATTTACGTAAGCTTGTGGTGAGATCTTTGAGGGGAAAAAGCGTTTAAATTTGACGTTATTTCCGTCTATACCAATACCTCCAGCAAGCAGTACATCGATTTGCGGATATTTTTCGAATGATTGAATCGCGGTGCAAAATGAATCATCTAATAAGAAGTCATCCGCATTTATAAAATAGAATATATCTCCAGTCGCCCTCGAGAAGCCTTTATTGAGTCCGTCGGCAGGGCCATCATCTGTTTCGAAAATTTTTATTACTGCGTCGCTGAATGAGCTGATAATCTCGCGACTCCCGTCAGTGCTGCCGGCGTCAACGATAATATATTCTAGGTTCGAATAATTTTGCCCCAGCACAGACTCTATGCATTGCCGCAAAAACTTAGCTTGGTTAAAAGAAATAGTAACTACGCTAATTTTCATCGGACTACGCTCTTACGCTTTAATTCAGCTATTTTGGCACTTGCGAACAATACGGCTAGAAACACGGATGAATTCCAGCGAGAGGATGCTCCGAAGGGAGAGAAGAATACATTCCAAGTAAAATCAGTTATCCCAACATAAAAATAGTAGGGCAAAGATGCAGCATTGTTTATAAAAAGCTGTAGGCTTTTCTGTAAGGTAATGAGCCAAAATGCACCGCCCATTACACCTGCCCAAACGAGCGCCGCCATTAAATAAGAATGGGTCGGGATCAACATGGACGTTAGATTATTTGTATAGTCGGCACCCTCATGGGATAAATATCCCAGCTGGTAGCGTAAGTATAGATATTCATTTTGATAACCTCCGATATCTTTAGCCCAAGAACCATGCCCTAGTAAAGGTTTATCCCAAAACGCTGGCAACGAGGCAAGAACTTCGGATCTACCGCCAAGTAGGAGCCCATAGGCTCCCGCCGCTTGCAGGCGGTAGGTCGTCGCGGAGTCGCTTGGAAGCAGTGATAGAGCTGCCTCAGATGAAAGAATGAAACCCAGGGTGTAATTTAAAATTATCAATAACGGCAGCGCAATAATTATGGATTTAATTATCCCTAACCGCCAAATAAAGGTTTTTTCTCGGGTTTCAACGCGTTGCCGATGAAAAAAGCTGTATGCTATCGATGCAATTAATGGGAAGACAGCGAGACTGCGTGAACCTAAGGCGAGGGAGAGTGTCGAGAAACAGAGCGATAGGCCAAATATTAAATAGCTTTCTACTCGTTGAAAATAAAATGAAACATATACTGCGAAAAGTCCTAATGCAGCAGAACCAAGACCCCACTTCCAATAGTTCAATAGGAAATAAGGATTAGGAAATAAAATGAGTTGGACAATGCCTCCAAGGATAATCCCAGTTAGCATTGCTGGACACCGTTGAATATCATTCTTCAGGTAGCCGCCTATGAAAGCAAACGTCGCACCAAATATCACAGGCGAAAGTACACCCTTCATGGCGTCTAGCGCTTCAGTTTCGTTATAGATATCAGAAACTAATTGCGCTCCCGCCCAAAAGCTGGCGAACAGCAGAATGCGCTTCTGTTCCCGTGATAAGCATAGTTTGAATATTTGAGCCGCGACATAGCCGAGACCAAATATTTCGCCTAGGTACAACTCACCCAAGAAGTTAATTTTTACTGATGCAAATAGTCCTAAAAGAAAAGCTGAAGGAATGAAGCGGTAGAGCATTGCTGTTACAACGGAGCGTTTTTTACGTTTTGTATTTCTACTTGAAAGTAATGCTTCAGTATTAACTTTGTACACGGATGTACCCACATGAAGAAAAGGGCGAGACAAATGAACGAGGTTATTTTTATCATTTCATAAAGCCAAAATTTGTTACCGCCATCGAAGATCGGCATCCAAAACGATGAGACTATTACGCTGAAGATCATTACGCCCAGGAATACATAATTCTCCTGGGTAACAAGGGTTTTTAAGGGTATTTTTATAGACCTATGCAGCATTGCAGTCGTGGTCATACTCCCAAAGGCAAGCGCTACCATACTACCCACCACGACACCTAGCGCTCCAAATAGCGAGCCCAACAGCGAACCAAGAGCTACATTAACTATGGCGATTACACCCTGGCCGTAGGAGTTTCGCTTGATATCACCAGTGCCCAGGTTGAAAAAGTATGCCAAAGACCCCAAAGTGTTTATCCCCCAACCAAGCGCCAGTAATGTCCCAAACAGAATGAAGACTGGGTTATTCCAACCCAGCAGGAGCTTAGAAAAAACAGGTAATACGATGACGATTGCCGCAAACAGTGGAATTGTGGTGAAGAACAATACGCCAAATGAATTTAGATATAGCATACGCAGCTCATCCTTGGAAACCTCCTGCAATGCTGCAACCGTTGGTACTAATGTTTGCGTGGCCGAAGTTGCTAACGCCCTTATTTTGATGACTAATTGACTCGCCACTTCATACAATGCGGTACTGGATAGTCCACCAAAGTGAGTTATAAATAGTTTGGTTACGGGGTCAAATAGCAACATGGCCAGCGTGCTGAATTGGAAATTCGCCGCATAACCGAACATTTCTCTGAAGAGGTGTGAGGTCCATAGAGCTTGGCTCGAACGCATAGCAGGTAATTTCCGGCTTAGAAGAAACCATGCGGCCAACATCATCAGCAGACTCTGTACCACCTGACAAATGGCGAGTCCATTTAGCCCGAAATCTGGGACGAACCATACTGCTAGTGCCAATAAAACGAGATTTCCGCCAACCAGTAGAATATTGCGAGTAGCAATTAGTTGATATCCATCAAGTCCCGCTTGAAATGTCCCACCCGTACTGCCCAGCCATAATGACAACACAGCCCAAGGCAGTATGCTCATAGCTTGCGGTATCAAATCTTTAGGGATGCTGAGCTCCAATAAAAAACTCGCCAATGGATACAGCGCTATTAGTAGCATTCCTAAGATAATGGCACTACTGATTGCAGCGGTTTTGACTACCGCAGCCGCTTGGACTTCATCCTGATGAGCACGATAACGTGCAACGAACTTAACAACACTGCCCGTCATGCCCAGGTCACCCAGCCTAGCGACAGAAGTACTCGCCAGAACTACCGACCATAGGCCCAATTGCTCTGTGCCTAAATGAATAATGAGGTAGCGGTACAGAGCGAACATGATTACGCCAGAAACTGCTGTTTGCACAATGGATGACATTGCATTTGTCATTAAGCGGCGTACGTCAAACATGCGTATCTACTGAGGAGCTATTTTTCAAGGCCCATTTTGCGAAGAAAATTCCATCTACTTGATATGTTCTTCCATTTTGTCCATCGGTAAAACCAGGCTGGATAGCCCACAGCACAAAGCCAGCGCTCTTCATCCGAAGAAGAATGTCCTCCCATAATTCCTGTCCTTCATATAAAGAGACGAGTGATATTTCCAGAAGAACACCTTTTATTTTTGGTAGAGAACCTAAGCTCCCTGCCAAAATTTGCGTTTCAAAGCCCTGGGCGTCTATTTTTAAGAATATATTGCTAAATTTTTTAAAATATACCGGGAATATAGAATCAATAGTCTTCAGAGGTACAGTCTCCAGTCCGATGTAGCTTGAATTAGGTGCTGCGTTTGAGTGACTCTGCATCATCGGAAGCAGTGAGCTGCTAACGGAATTAGCTGCAATATTTATTTTTGATTTACCAGCCCGATCACCCATAGCGCATCGCTCATAAACCTCCCATTTGTGCGCGTTGGCAGCCGCTCGCGACAAAAGGTCGTGTGCACTCGTGAGGGGCTCAAACGATACAATTTGATGCTTAAATCCATTTTGCCTAATTGCTGAGGCAAATTGACCAGTATTCGCACCGATATCTAAAACACAATCAATTTCAAAGTGATTTAGAGAATATATAAGTTGAGCTATTTTCGATGAATTAGGATTGAAGCTGCGCAACTCATACCCCATTTTTCGCAATGCAGTTCTTGTCATTTGCTTTACAAATTCAAACATCGGCAGTTACTGATTTTTTAAGTTTATGAATTGGGGAATTGGAGTTATAGGGTGCCGTTTACTTGTTTATATTTTTGCAACGCAAGTGAGGCGAAGTTAGTGGGTTTTCGCCGGATTGCCGTCGCAGGGCCGATCCAATTCAAGCGGTACGCTTCAGCCTGGTCGACAGGACAAAGCAGTTCTCGGACAGCCACCGTGTCATAGGCCATTCTTGGTCCTATGTTTACGTTGGAGCCCCCGAATCGTCTCGGCACCAAACTCCCAACGAAACCGCGATAGCCGCCCATACAACCCCGCATACACCACTCCCGTTAACCCAAACCCCATCACCAGCATCTGCGTATTTGTCGAGAACACGACGGCCCACCATGCAGGGAACGCCGCGAGTGTCCAAATGATCGGCGCAGTCGCGGCGTTGCGATAAAGGATAGGCAAGTTCGGAAATAGACGTCGCACCAAGCGCCGGTGCAATAGATGGTGCAAGTGCCGTCTATCCGCCTTGGCCATGTGGGCAAAGCCATGCCGTAAGCGTCGCCACATCGAAAATCCCACCTCCCAAAGCGGATAGGCGCAAACCATTACGGCCGTCCAGCCATGTACTTCGGGGTGGCGCATAGCCAGCAGCACAGATGCCCAAGCTACGAAAAAGCCAAGCAGGTACGCTCCGCCGTCACCCAAAAAGATCTTTCCTGCGGGCCAATTCACCAGGAAAAATCCCAGATTTGCAGCAATGACGATGCCGCAGAAGTCGCGCAAGACTGTGTCATTTAGCTCCGCGGCGATCGCACCCAGCGCTGCCAACAAGATCACGCAGACACCGCTGGCCACTCCGTGCAGTCCATCAATCATGTTGATGGCGTTAACAACCCCACCCACCGCAAAGCCGGTGAATAACACCGCAAAAGGGAGAAAGCGAAGGGCGGCGTCTAGCGGGGGCAGCCCCGTGTCTTGCATGGCCACACCTGAAAGGCCAACGGCCACTACGCCACTCGCCATTGCCGCGATAAGACGTGGCAACGGGCCGACGCGCTTGGACAAGTCTTCTAACAACCCGGCGCTTAATGCGGGCAAAGCTGCCCATAGTGAAGTGATCAGAAGCAACGACAGGGCCGAAGGATACAAGCTGCAAAACGAAGCTAACACCCCGCAGGCAATGCCGATACCACCCACGCGTGGGGTTGCCTCCTGGTGGACTTTTTGCACACCTGTAATCTCATCTTCCGTATATCTGCTGTGCCAACGCTTGGTCACCACTATGAGCAAGCAGACGCTAAAGGAAGCGAGCGCGGGGGTGAGGTATTGCGCTATCCACATATGCACCACCTATTGGCCCACGGCCTTCGCCCAAGCGCGCTGGAGGCGGAACAGCTTTTGCTGACCCTCGGGGTCTACTGCAGCCCGTTGCCATGACTGGCGAACAAACACAAAGAGCAGCAACAAAAAGCCAGCAGCAAGAGCGGCTATGGCAGTGACCTGACCCTTCTTGGGTTTACTCTTGCGCTCGGGCGGCAGCGCGGGGTCTACGACCTGTGTGTTGGCACCCTCTCGTGCCTCATCGACTTTTGCCATCTCGTACTGCTTGGAGAAGGCCTCGAACAGTGTTTCGAAATATTTCACGTCGCGGTAGCGGGCCACGTAGTCAGCGTCTGCTGCGCTGGGTGTGGGGCTGGATTTCTCAAGCTTGGCCAGCTGCATGCGAAGCGCTGCAAGCGTGGCGAGCCCCTGCTTGAATTCAGGTGCGGACTCTGTAAGGTAAGCGCGCATGCTGGCAACCTGTACCTCCTGGGCGGCCACAAGGGCCTGCACCTCTGCGGTAGCCTTGATAGCG
>Ga0214919_10008277_pt1 | contig 13748 bp, 10 predicted proteins | sample LL1503_MetaG_FD_177994 | JGI IMG/M metagenome (GOLD analysis project Ga0214919, IMG submission 177994) | Freshwater microbial communities from Lake Lanier, Atlanta, Georgia, United States - LL-1503 | ecosystem: Environmental > Aquatic > Freshwater > Lake | place: USA: Georgia | collected...
ACCAATTTGCTCAAGCATGGCCACGCACTTTCAGTGCTCGAGCATGCAGGCAATCAGTCCTTGAATGGATTACTGACGGGTGGTGCGAAAACATTCAAGACCCCTCGTGAATTGGCCCAGCAATCGGAGGTGATTATTTTGTGTGTCACCGGGACCCCTCAGGTCGAAGAGGTGTTGCTGGGTGATCAAGGTGTTTTACAGGGCTTGAAGCCAGGATGCATCATCATTGATTGCTCTACGGCTGTTCCCACTTCCACGGAACGTTTGGCCCAGTTGGTGATCGAAAAGGGCGGGGCCTTCATGGATGCCCCCATGACCAGAACCCCTAAAGAGGCTGCTGAGGGACGGCTCAATTTGTTGGTTGGCGCCGATGAACATTTGTTTGAAATTTGCAAACCGATTCTTGAATGCTTTTCAGAAAACATTGTTCATGCTGGCCCCATTGGTGCGGGTCACCGGATGAAACTGCTGCATAACTATGTTTCTCTTGGAACGGTCACGCTGATTGCTGAGGCTGCAGCCTGTGCACAATCCGCAGGTGTTGATGCGCAGACCTTTGTGGATGTATTGGCGATGGGAGGAGGGTGGGGTGCGGCATTAGATCGATTGAAACCCTTTCTTGCCAGTGGCGACACCTCCGGCTTGCGTTTTAGCGTGGCCAACAGCTTGAAAGATCTGACCTATTACAACCAGATGGCATCAGACATGCAGGCGGACCGAACGGTTGCAGCCGCTGTCCAAAGCACCCTCGATCAGGCCTGCAAAGAGGGAGATCCGCAAGCCTTGTTGCCGTCCATCATTCCACTTATTGCCAAGCGCCGGTTACAAAAAATCTAAGCAATGACAGACAGAATTTACGCACGCTATTGGCTGGAGACGGGGGACGATCCTTACCGTGCAGCAGAAGTCATTGCAGGAGAGCAATCGAGCGGTACATTTTTGAAACTGGCTTCTGAAACGCCCGCTTTAAAGCAACGTTCGGGTGCACGCTTGGAGTCACTCCACATTTTAGAAACGGTGACGCAACCGAGTTTGCCAGGTGGCATGGTCTCTGCAAATTACACGCGATGCGTAATGGAGTTATCTTGGCCCCTTGAAAATACCGGGCCTTGTCTGCCGTCTTTATTGTCCACGGTCGCGGGTAATTTATTTGAATTGGCGCAAGTTTCAGGATTGAAGATACTGGATCTAAGACTGCCCGAGGCTTTTGCAACAGCCTATCCGGGGCCTGCATTTGGTATGGAGGGAACCCGAAGATTGAGTGGTGTCAAATCGGGCCCCTTGATTGGAACCATCATCAAGCCCAGTGTCGGTTTGAATGCCACCGAAACTGCAGAACAAGTTCAGTTGCTGGTCGATGGTGGAATAGACTTCATCAAAGATGATGAGTTGCAGGCAGATGGCTATTACTGTCCTTTCAACGAACGACTTGAAAAAGTCATGCGTGTGGTCAATCAATCTTCCCAAAAAATGGGCAGACAAGTGATGGTTGCTTTCAATATCACCGGTGAATTGGATCAGATGCGCCGTCGCCACGATGCCGTTCTAGCGCATCAGGGGACTTGCGTGATGGTGTGCTTGAATTCAATTGGGTTGACAGGGCTGACCGCCTTGAGACAGCACAGTGCTTTGCCCATTCACGCGCATCGCGCAGGGTGGGGTTATTTGAGCCGCAGTCCAAGCTTAGGATGGGATTTTTCGGCTTGGCAAAAAATTTGGCGACTTGCAGGGGTTGATCATTTGCACGTGAATGGTTTGCGGAATAAATTCAGTGAGCCAGATGACGTCGTGGTTGCCGCTGCGCGTTCCGTTGTAACACCTTTGTTTGAATCCTCACCCATGATGGTCGTGCCTGTATTCAGTTCGGCTCAAACAGGCTTACAAGCGCATGAAACCTACCGTGCATTGGGGCACTCTGATTTGATTGTGACAGCGGGTGGCGGCATCTTTGGTCATCCCGATGGTGTGGCCTCTGGCGTAGCGGCTTTTCGTCAGGCCTGGCAGGCTGCTGAAACAGGTTTGCCGCTGTCAATCTATGCACAGCAACACACCGAACTGCAACGCGCATTGACTTTTTGGTAAGCCGTATGAAGCCGGTCCCATCACTGTGGCCTGAGGGGCTTTTGTTGACCTACTACGGAGATGATTTCACCGGGTCGACCGATGTGATGGAGGCTTTTACGGCCGCCGGTGTGCCCACAGTTCTCTTTCTAGAGATGCCTCGTGATGGTGATTTGGCGCGTTTCAAAGACGCGCGTTGTATCGGACTGGCAGGTCAATCGCGTGGGAAAAGTCCGGAATGGATGCGACAAGAGTTACCTGTCCTGTTTCAACGGTTGAAAGAATTGGGTGCGCCCCTCTTGCAATACAAAGTCTGCTCTACTTTCGATTCTTCACCGACTGTGGGCTCTATAGGACAAGCGATTGATGTGGGTCTGCAAAATCTTCAATCTACTTGGTCTCCCATGGTGGTTGGTGCACCCAGGCTGAAACGATTTCAAGTGTTCGGACACTTGTTTGCGGCCGACAATGGGGTTGTGCATCGGATAGATCGTCACCCGACCATGTCACGTCATCCTGTGACGCCAATGCTGGAAGCTGACTTGAGGGCGCATTTGGCGAAGCAAACACCCCGGCGGATTGCGCTCATCGATTTGGCGCAGATCGCTGAAGGTCAAGGACAAGTCCAACTCGATTCAAGCCAAGGACAAGACCAACCTGTGATCATGATTGATATCGCCGATGAGCGGTCTCAAGTTGAAGCAGGACGATTGATTTGGCAAAACAGAGGAGAAGGGCTGTTCACTGCCTCGTCTTCTGGTCTGCAATATGCCTTGACTGCATTTTGGCGATCTGAGGGACAAATTCCCGCGACGCCCGTATTGCCAGTTGCCACTTCAGCGCCATGTATTGCCATTGTGAGCGGCAGTTGTTCCCCCATGAGTGGTGAACAAATTCAGTGGGCACGAAACCATGGTTTTGTGACATCACGTTTGGATATTTCAAGCTGTCTTGACTTGACCAGACAACAGGCTGAAGTGACACGTTTGGTGGATATTGCAGTCACAGCCATTGAGCAAGGCGCATCTCCTCTTGTATTTTCAGCCGAGGGGCCAGACGATCCTGCCGTTCATAGCTTTGATGCATTAGCCACGTCTGCAAATTTAAGCAGGTCAGATGCGTCTGAACTTGTAGGCTATGCCTTGGCCGAAATCATGAGGCAAGTCCTGGACCAAACGCGCATTGGACGTATCGTCGTTGCGGGTGGAGACAGTTCAGGAAGAGTCGGTGGTCATTTGGGACTCAGAGCTTTAACGGTTTCTGCGGGCTTGGTGCCAGGTGTACCGCTTTGCCGGGCGTGGGCAGATGATCCTCTTCGCGATGGTTTGGAGGTGGTTTTCAAGGGTGGTCAACTCGGTAACGCGGATTTTTATGGTTTGGTCAGGGGTTAGCAGACATTGACGGTGGAGCACCATTGCGCTAACCCAATGTGATGTAGTTGTGGGTCCTTTCTAAAGGCTGGCTCTTTGATTTAACCCCAATTGCAGCACTGGGCGAGGGTTTTTCCGAGGGCATCGGGCCCCGCAGTGGATGCGATACTGATTCATTATCTTCTTGGCTTTGTTAACTTGGAAAGTCTGTTATGCCTTCTGCGCATTTGCTTGATCGCTTCATCGGTGCCTGTCTCCCGCGCTTTCGCAGTGATGATGATATTGCCAGCTTTGAGGCCATACCCTATTCCCAACGGATTACGGCTCAAAGTACATATGCGGCTTTGCAAGCCGGGGCCTCCTTGGATCCGCAAGCACCGGCCATTCATTTTTTACCCAAAGCCGATCCCGATCAAGAGCCTGTGGTGATTTCGCATGCCCAGTTCATGGCCCGGGTCACTCAGGCTGCTAATTTGTTTCATGATTTAGGGGTTGGCCCGCAAGATGTGGTGAGTTTTTTACTGCCTTTACTGCCGCAGAGTTTTTATGCCTTGTTCGGCGCTCAAGCGGTGGGCATAGCCAATCCCGTGAACCCGTTGTTGGCGCCGCATCAACTGGCAGAAATTCTTAAAGCCGCCAAGACCAAGGTATTGGTTGTGTTGGGGCCTTTGCCCGGCAGTGACATTTGGGACAAAGTCCAGCAAATCAAGGCTCAATTACCCCATCTCACATCCATTCTTGTGGTGCAGGGCAAAGCCGATGAGCCCAACAACGTATTCAACTTTGATGAGCGTTTAGCGCAATATGCGGGCGACCGATTGGTTTGTGACCGCGCGATTCAATCTTCCGATACCGCAGGCTACTTCCATACCGGTGGAACCACGGGGACCCCCAAGCTGGTCAGGCACACCCATGGCAATCAGGTTTATCAGGCGTGGGCTTTGCGTCTGACTATGCCCGTCGAACCTGGCCGGGCGGTGTTGTTTGGCCTGCCTCTTTTCCATGTGGGTGGTGCCCTGACCCAAGGCCTGGCTATCTTGGCCAATGGCGGCTCTTTGGTCGTACTCAGCCCTGCAGGTTGGCGCGATCCTGCGGCGATCCAGAACGTGTGGCGATTGGTGGCGCGTTATCAACCCACTATTTTTGGTGGTGTACCCACCGTGCTGGCTGCGGCGGTGTCAGTACCCATTGGGCATGCCGATGTGAGCAGCATTCAAATTGCATCCGGTGGCGGCTCAGCCATTCCGGTCGCTGTATGCAAAACTTATTCTGAGATGTTGAACGTCCCCGTATTGGAGGTTTACGGGATGACCGAAACTTCCAGTGTGCATGTCATGAGCTACCCGGATCGGCCCGTTCGATTGGGCTCTGTCGGGCATGCACTTCCCTACAGTAGAGTGCGCGTTGTCAAGGTCGATGCAGAGGGGCGTTTACTCGGTGAATGTGCCGTGAATGAGATCGGTGTGGTCGCCATGGCAGGACCTGGTGTTTTCAGTGGCTACCTGAGCGAGAGCCATAACCAAGACGCTTTTGTGGAGCCGGGGTGGGTCAATTCAGGTGACTTGGGGCGCTTGGATGATCAAGGGTATTTGTGGATCACGGGTCGTGCCAAAGACCTGATTATTCGAGGTGGCCATAACATTGATCCGATGGCCATCGAAGAAGTTTTCTTTCAGCATCCCTGTGTGGCACTGGCCGCGGTAGTCGGGCAACCCGATGCCTACGCCGGTGAATTGCCCGTTGCCTATGTTCAATTGAAAGCGGGCATGACGATAGACAGTGGCGAGTTGCTGGATTTTGTCAGACAACGAACACCAGAGCGCGCCGCCGTGCCTGTGAGGTTGAATTTCATTGAAGTCATGCCGCTGACGGGTGTTGGCAAAATTTTCAAACCCACTTTGCGAATGGATGCAGCACAACGCATGGTGAGTGACTTGTTGTCTGATTTGGTTCATGAAGGGTGTTCATTTGACGTCAACGTGGCGGCCCACGAGGTCCATGGCCAGTTGATTACCGTGACCATCAAGGGCGAGCCGAATTTGCAACAGGCGTCGCTTGAGACGCAGATCCATGCGCGTCTGTCCCCTTTGGTGATGAAACACCAACTGGTTTGGCAAACTGCACCTTGACGAACATTGAAATTAGCTTGAACCTGAAAGAGCCCCATGCGCCTTTTGATCGCCATGATGATGCACGAGACCAATACGTTCTCACCTGTCCCTACGGATTTGCAGCGGTTTGCACTGGGCCTGGGTCAGTTGCCGCCTCAAGGTGCTTTAGCCGTTCAAGCTTATCGCAGCACGGGAACGGCGACCGGTGCCTTCATTGATCTGGCAGAGGCGGCTGGGGCAGACTTCGAATTGGTGATCGCTGCCCACGCGGCGCCAAGCGGGCCCGTGCACGATGAGGCCTATGACGCCATGGCGTCAACCATTGTCCAGGCCGTTGCAAAGGGCGGGTATGACGGCATCTTGTTGGATTTGCATGGCGCGATGGTGACGCAAAGTTTTGAGGATGGTGAAGGTGAATTGCTGCGCAGAATCCGCGCCGTGGACAGTCTTACGCCTATTGGAATTGCGTATGACATGCATGCCAACGTGTACGCCGATATGGTGGACTTGGCGCAGGTGGTTGCGGGGTACCACACCTATCCCCATGTGGACATGTTTGAGACGGGAATGCGTGCTGGTAAGGCATTGTTGCGACTCATTTCTGGCGAGGTCCGTCCCAGCACGTCGTGGGCGCGTTTGCCCATGATCCCGCACATCATGAGACAGAGTTCATTGGATGAACCCAATCGCTCGATTCAGGCGCGTGCACATCAAATGGAAGAAGAGGGTGCTTTAACCGCCAGTGTCTTTACAGGTTTCCCGCATGCAGACATCAAATATGCAGGATTGTCAGTGGTTGTGGTGACAGACAATAATCCTGCATTGTCCGAAAAGTTCAGAGATGAATTGTTGCAAATGGCATGGCTCAGTCGTTCGCAATGGGTTTATCCGGTCGAGCCTCTTGCCCTGTCTGTCGCGCGGGCCAAGACATTGACAGAAGGCCCGGTTGTTTTATTGGACCATTACGACAATGCCGCATCCGGAGGCACCATGGACACGACCGCCGTTTTGGCCGAGGTCCTGCATCAGGGTTTGCGGAATGTCGCCTTTTTCGCCATATTTGATCCTCAGGCCGTTCAACAAGCCATCCAAGCCGGCGTTGGCCAAACTGTGTCATTGAGTGTGGGTGGTAAGTTAAAGATGCCCCTCATGCCCCACCGCAGTGAACCTGTCGTGCTCAATGGTGTTGTCAAGTCGATATCCAGCGGCAAGTACATTGCTAAAGGCCCCATGAGCAAGGGTGCAAGGCAAGACATGGGGGCGTCCGTTGTCATTGATACGGGCCATGTCGAGGTGGCCTTGATTTCAAGACACGTAGAGCCCTTCGATGTGAATGCCTTGATCAGTCTTGGCATCGATCCGACTCAAAAGCACTATGTGGTGCTGAAAAGTCGAGTGCATTGGCGAGCTGGAATGGGTCATTTGGCCAAGGCTGTTGTGGAGTGTGCAGGCGCAGGGGCGTGTACATCGGATTACAGTGAGCTCGATTTCAAGCGTTTGCGCCGCCCCATATACCCTTTGGACTTAGACCTTACGCATTGAGATTGGAAATTGACTTATGAGTTTGCTTCAAACAGACAAAATGTTGGCCCGCAAAGACAAGCACACCGGCTGGATTATCTTTAACAATCCAGCTCGGCATAACGCTGTTTCCTTAGAAATGTGGGAGGGCTTGGCGGCTATCGCCAATGATTTTGCTGCAGATCCTGAAATCCGTGTTGTGATTGTTCAAGGTGCAGGGGAAAAGGCCTTTGTATCGGGTGCGGATATTTCTGAATTTGCAGATCTGCGTGATTCAGCTCAGGCCACACATCACTATGACGCTATAGCAGCCAAAGGCACGCAAGCGCTCAAGTCCCTGAATAAACCCACGATTGCCATGATTCAAGGCTACTGCATTGGCGGCGGTGTTGCCGTCGCGTTGAATTGCGATATTCGCATTGCAGCGGACCATTCTAAATTCGCAGTCCCTGCAGCCAAGTTGGGTTTGGGCTATGAATTTGATGGCGTTCGCAAGTTGATTGACGTGGTAGGTCCCTCTTTTGCAAAAGAAATTTTCTTCACTGCCAGGCAATTCAATGCGCAAGAAGCGCTGACCATGGGACTGATCAATCGGATGGTTCCTGCTGTAGAACTGCTTTCCTATGTTCAAAACTATGCCGAAATGATCTCGGCCAATGCACCCATGACAGTGTCCTCGATCAAAACCATTGTGGGCGAAATTGTCAAAGACGAATCAATGCGAAATCTCGCGTTGTGTGACCAAGTGGTTGACGCCTGTTTCAACAGTGAAGACTTCAAAGAAGGTCGAACGGCCTTCATGGCCAAGCGCAAACCTGTATTTCAAGGCCGTTGAGTTTTGTTGATTGACGACTTCTAAAGAAAGAACATCCCATGTCTCTGCCCCTGTCTGGTATTCGCGTCCTGGATCTGACCAATGTGTTGGCGGGTCCTTATTGCAGCATGGTGCTGGGTGACATGGGGGCGGACGTCATCAAGCTGGAAAATGCCGACAAGGGTGATACATCCCGAAATTTCGAACCCCAGGTGAACGGCGAGTCTTATTGCTTTGCCGTGCTCAATCGCAATAAAAAAAGCATTGCCTTGAATTTAAAAGACCCTGCGGCACTGGAGGTGGCGCTGAAATTGGCCGCACAAGCCGACATCGTGATGGAAAACTTCCGGCCTGGTGTGGTCAAGCGCATGGGCTTGGGTTACGAGGCCATCAAAGCACTCAATCCAGGGGTTATTTACGCTTCAATGTCTGGTTTTGGTCAAACAGGGCCTTACGGGAAAAAAGGCGGATTTGACATCATCGCCCAAGGCATGTCAGGCATCATGATGATGACAGGGGAGCCGGGTGGCAGGCCTGCAAAGGTGGGTATTGCTATGAATGACATTGCCAGTGGTGTCACTGCTTTGTCTGGCATTTTGGGGGCTTTGATTGGTAAGCTGCGGTTCGGACAAGGCCAATACTTAGAGACCTCTTTGCTGGAAGCCGGTTTGGCTTGGACGCCTTGGGAGTTTGGGGCTTATTTTGGCTCTGGAGAAATTCCAACGGCCACAGGAACACGCCATCGACGATCGGCACCGTATCAAGCCTACCGAAGTTCGGATGGCTATGTGACTGTCGGTGCAGGCTCGGCAAAGTTATGGGGAGCTTTTTGTGAGCAAGTGATTGCCCAACCCGCATGGCCTTTGAATCCAGATTACAAAACGCAGGCATTGCGCACTAAAAATGCCGATGCACTTGAGCGTGACATCGAAGCCATTTTGTCGCTTAATACAACGGCCCATTGGGTTGAAAAATTAGATGCGGCAGGCGTCCCCGGTGGGCCGGTTTTTGGATACGAGCAAATCATGCACGATCCGCACATTCAATCGCGCAAGATGGTTCACGACATTGAGCACCCCATCATTGGCAATATGAAAACATTGGGATTACCCATCAAGTCGAGCGGAGAACTCAACACCATTCGCATGCCTGCGCCTTGGTTAGGCCAACACTCAGATGAAGTGCTGCTGCAATTGGGTTATTCAAGTGAGCAGGTCGAAGCGATGTTTTCTCAAGGTGCGGTGTTTGACCAATACCGTGAAAAGCATCTGCGCTAGAAAAATTCGGCTTTGACGCTTATACCGGCCAGATAGGGATTAACTGTCCATGGTGATTTTTGCCCGTCGAATCACCTCACCCCATTTGATGTAATCCAAACGCATCTGCTCTCCAATCTGAGCGAGTGGCATCGTGCCGATTTCTTCGACCCCTGTTTTTCGCAAAGCCGCTAAAACCTCAGGGTCATCCAATGTGGCCCTAAAGACAGTGCGCAACCGATCTAAGGCTTCAGGCGGGGTGCCCGTGTTGGTCACAAAACAGTTCCAAGGCTTTTCATCGAAGCCTTCAAAGCCTTGCTCCGCAATGGTTGGAACATCGGGCAGGGCGCTTGAACGTTTGGCGGTCGAAACGCCCAATGCGCGAATTCGACCCGTTTGAAGGTGGGGCACAGCGGGCCCCAAGGTCGAAACAGCCAAATCTACTTGGCCGCCAACCAAATCGGCCATGTACTGTGCTGCGCCTTTATAGGGAACATGGTTGATGGAAATGCCTGCACGCATTTTGAAAAATTCCGCAATCAAGTGGTGAGGCGACCCTACGCCGGCGCTTGCGCAATTAAGTTTGCCTGGATTGGCTTTTGCGTAAGCGACCAGCTCCTGTAAATTTCTAACTGACACTGAAGGATGGGCCACCAATGCCATAGGCAAGGCCCCCAAATGAACCAGGGGTGTGAACGATTTGACAGGGTCATAATTGACCTTGCGCATATTGGGAACGTAGGCAAATGCAGTGCTGTCGATCAAGTGAATTGTGTAGCCATCAGCAGGTGCCCTGGCTGCCGCATCTGCACCTATGGTGGTACTTCCGCCTGGCTTGTAATCAAAAACGATGGGTTGGCCCAGAATTTTCTCTGCTTTGCCACAGACAATGCGCCCCCACTGATCTGCACCACCACCCGTGGGGTAAGGCATGACCAATTTGATGGGTTTTTCGGGAAAGCTGGCAGCCCGGGTTGATTGCCCTGAACTGAAGCTCAGGCCTAAGCCTGCAAGTTGTAATAATTGTCTTCTTTGGATCATTTGAAGGTTCCGTGCAATTTGCTTTGAGCCATGTTGAAGCTTGCATCACTTTGATGGTGTAACCAAGATGACTTCCTGAGAGCCTGGCTCCGTCGGTGTTCCACAGTTTTTCTCTTTGTCGTTATTATTGATGACAACATAGTCGACAAACCCTTTATCTGGACCCTTCATGTCAAGTCTTCGCCTGTTTTTGTTTTGTTTGCTGCCGCTGCACATTGCAGCCCAACCGGTGGGACCGCGCGATTACCCCAATCGTCCTATCAAAATGGTCACACCGTATGCGGCAGGCGGTCCCATGGATTTCATTGGGCGAACCATTAACTTGCGACTTTCCCCTCTGTTAGGGCAACCCATTGTGATTGACAACCGCCCGGGTGCGGGGGGCGCAATAGGCACCGACATCGTCGCCAAGGCCGCACCTGATGGCTACACTTTACTGAATACTTCTTCCAGTCATGCCAGCTTACCTGTGATCAGTTCGACGTTGCCCTACGACCCGGTCAAAGACTTTGCACCCGTGACACTGGTCGCCAATAGCGTAGGGTTTATCTTGGCTGCGCGACCAGATTTGCCTGCTAAAAACCTCAAAGAATTACTGACTGATGCGAAAGCAAATCCAGGCAAATACACATTTGGCTCGGGTGGTGTCGGCAATGTGATGCACTTTGCTGGCGAATTTTTAAGCAGCAGTGCCGACGTCAAAATGACCCATGTCCCCTTTAAAGGTGTGAGTCAATCTCTCAATGATTTGGTCGCGGGGCGTATCGACTTTGTGATCGGAGCACCTACAGCGGTGTTGCCTTTAATCAAAGCCGGTAAGCTCAAAGCATTGGCCATTACCGCCCGTAAACGATGGAGCGAGTTGCCTGATGTGCCGACGGTAGATGAGGCCGGTATCAAAGGATTTGCGTATACCCCTTGGTACGGATTCTGGTTTCCAGTGGGGGTGCCCTTAGAGTTCGTTAATCGTCTGCGTAACGAAGTTGCCAAAATATTAGAAGAACCTGAGGTTAAGCGCGCTTTTGCAGAGCAGGGTTTTGCGGTAGTAGGCTCCTCTCCTATTGACTTTGCCAAGACGGTCGCAGAAGAAATTGCGATGAATAAAAAATTAGCCCAACGTGTCGATTTCACCCAATGAAAGGCCTTGTCATGACTTTGAAACTATGGCTTCTTTCCTTCTTTTTGATGTCAGGGGTCGGCGCACAGCAACTGTCTGCTTCATCAGTTGAACCCGTCGCATTGCGTGTCCATGTGTTTCGAGGTGCGAGCAATGTTCCGCTTTATATGGGGATTGAAAAAGGGTATTTTGCGCGCCAAGGTATCAAGCCAGTCTTGAGCTTCACCCCCAATTCGGATGTTCTTCGGGCTGGATTGGCCGATGGGAAATTCGAAATAGCACATGGCGGAGTGGATAACGCAGTCGCTATGGTCGAAGTCGCTCAAAAGGATGTGGTCATTTTGATGGGGGGAGAGGGCGGCATGATGGAGCTCTTGGTCAGACCCGAAATTGAAAAATTAAGCGACTTGAAAGGCCGTAATTTCGTCGTTGATGCGCCAGGAACAGCCTACTCGGTTTTAGGCCAAAAAATCTTCAAAGATGCCGGACTGATCGCTGGCAAAGATTACAAAGTTGTCCCATTAGGTGGTTCTGAGTCGCGTACCAATGCGCTTTTAACACCAGAAGGTTCCTCCACCATGAACTTTGCTCCTTGGGCCGTGATTGCCAAAGACAGGGGTGCCAAAAGTCTAGGACGCACCATTGATTTATATGGTCCCTATCAAGGAACGGGCATGTGGACGATGCGGGCTTGGGTGCAACAAAATCCGATGTTGGTACAGCGATACATTACGGCCTATGTTGAAGCCTGCAGAGCAGTTTTTGACCCCAGTCAAAAGGAATTAACGATTAAAGTGTTGCAACGTGAACTCAATGTGGACAACCGTATGGCCACAATGACATATGAAGAGCTGCTGGTGCCAGGCAGTGGCTTAAGCAAAGACTGCGCATTTAATATGCAAGGCTTTAAAAATTTACTGTCGATACGTGCAGAAATTCTGGGCATGTGGGGTGGCCAGGCGCCAGCGCCAGACAAATACCTGGATTTGAGCTACTACCAACGCGCTTTGGAGTTCACAAGACCTTGAGCTTGCTAAGCAAAAATTGGCTTGGCGCTACTCTAAGAAAGCTCAATCCGCCTTGGCCCCTGAGCTCTTGACAACGGCAGCCCATTTGGGGACTTCCGCTTTTAGGAAACTGCCAAATTCTGTGGCACTGTTGTGGGTGCTGGACATGCCCAGTTGGGCAAATTTCTCGACAATATCCGAAGACTCCATGGCACGGTTCAGTGCCGCGTTCAGCTTTTCGATCACCGCGGCAGGCGTTCCTGCTGGCGCAAAGAATCCGAACCACGTGTAGTCATCAAACTCTTTGTAGCCGTATTCAGTGATCGATGGAACATCAGGCAGCAAAGGGGAGCGGTTGGCACTGGTGACGGCCAGCGCTTTCAGTCTGCCCGCTTTGATCATCGGAACCGCAGGGGGCATCGAGGTCGATGCAATTTGAGTGTGACCGGCCACAACCGCATTGATCGCTGCCGCAGGTTGGTAAGGCACATGCACAATGTCAATTTTGGCCGCTGACTTGAGTCGTTCCATCGATAAATGGGTCGTGGTACCGATACCAGAAGATGCGTAATTGAAGGGAGATTTTTTGGCGGCTTCAATCAATTCGGGCAAAGATTTAACCTGCACATTGGGGTTGACTGTGAAAATGTTGGGCGTTTTTGGGCCTAACGCAACCGGTGAAAAATCTTTCACGGCATCGTAGCCAGCATCTGCATAGAGAGAAGGATTCACGGCAAATGCCACACTGTGAACCAAGATCGTGTAACCATCGGGTGCGGCCCGTTTGGCCTGGGCAGATGCAATATTGCCGCCAGCACCGCCCTTGTTCTCTACAATGAAACTACCCCCCGTTAATTCGGACAGTTTTTGTGTCAATGACCGGGCAACAATATCCGTAGAGGCGCCGGGCGCAAATGCAACCAGCAAAGTCACGGGCTTGGCCTTAGGCCAGTCGGTTTGGGCGCGGGCATCTAATCCGATAAATGCCGTCACCATCGCGGCGAGGCCTATTGCTTTTATCCCATTAAATTTCTTCATGATTTTGTCTTGTTTGTTTGTGATGGCGTCTGACTGAATCAGGCCTGCTTGACCAATTTGAAGTCGAACTTCACTTCGTAAAAAGGGGTGTCAAGACCAAAACGTTGTGCAACTTCTTGATTGCTGGATTGAACAAAAGGCACGATCAAACCTTCACGTACGCCAAATACAGTGTCATTGTCGATGTAGTCAGAATTTTGGGGGAACAGTTCCGTAACCAAGCCAATATAGCCGGGTGCACTGACGATCACATGGTAGTGCGCTGGCCGCCAGATGCTGCGCCTGCTTGCAGCCAACAGGGCGCCTACAGGTCCATCGGTCGGAACCGTGTAAGGATGAGGGCGAATGGTCAGTAAATTGAAGCTGCCATCTGCTTCACATTTGATTTTGCACCTTAAGTTATGTGGATCCT
>Ga0214919_10008278_pt1 | contig 13748 bp, 12 predicted proteins | sample LL1503_MetaG_FD_177994 | JGI IMG/M metagenome (GOLD analysis project Ga0214919, IMG submission 177994) | Freshwater microbial communities from Lake Lanier, Atlanta, Georgia, United States - LL-1503 | ecosystem: Environmental > Aquatic > Freshwater > Lake | place: USA: Georgia | collected...
TGGAACTTTGGCAACGATGACTCAAAGTCGGGCAACTACGCTTGGCATAGCCAAAATAGTGGATCGAAGACGCAAGCGGTGGGGCAAAAAAAGCCGAACGCGTTTGGCCTTTTTGACATGCACGGCGACGTGTGGGAGTGGACGCAGGACTGTTGGCATAACAACTACGTTGGAGCGCCTACAGACGGTAGCCCTTGGACCACAAACTGTGCCAGCAGCTTGCGTGTTCGCCGGGGCGGCTCTTGGTATGACAACCCGACGAATTTGCGCTCAGCCATACGAGCCGGGAGTAACCCCGCTTTCTGGAATGGCGGCGGCGGGTTTCGCCTAACCAGGACAATTTTTAACCCGTGAATTTTGGTATCGCTCCCCCGTTTGATTTTGGCGTCCGGCTTGACCTTGAATGGCTGCAATTAGTGTGCTTTGGTGTCGGTCGCGCTAGAGCATTTTCGAAGCGTGTTAGCATGTAAAAATAATTATCTTTATAAATATTATGAAAAAAATATTATTGCTGTCAATCCCACTACTTCTATTGGTCAGCTGCGCTTCAATTACGCAGGGTACTAACCAAGTTATATCGTTTTCCATCGATCCAACGGAGGCTACCTGCACGGTTGCAAACAGTAAAAATGCCACCCTGGGAACGGTTAGCGGGAAGAGCAACCTTTTACAAGTTTCTAAAGGATCAACTGATCTCATCGTGAACTGCACGGCAAACGGTTATGACACCCATACCACCCGAATTGTGTCCTCCACACAAACTGCGGGCGTTGTAGGTGTTGTTATCGATTTTGGTATCACTGATATGTTGACTGGTGCTATGTGGAAATACCCAGATCATGTTTCTATCGTGATGAATAAAAAATAGCCTGTAAGCCGCTGGCCCTGTACCGTGCGCACCGCGCTGCGCCCTGAGCGCTGTTAAAGATCCAATCTACTTTCCGCCTTTTGATTCGACAAGGGCTTGGCCTCTTCAGCCGCCACCTTGTGAGTGGAATGGAATGTGATGCCTGCTGGGTTTTGAGTATGCGTTAAGGCAGCGCACATCGCATCTGCCAGTAACATGGCGCCATGAAATCCTTCGCCCGCCTCAGCCCCGCCTTGCTGGCCCTGGCGCTGCTGACTGCGCCCAGCGTCTGGGGGCAAATACTTACCGGTAAGGGCTTTACCGCAGACCCCACTGGCTACCGATCGGATGACTCGGTACCAAGACAGCAGCAGGAGGTTGCACCGGGCACCATAATCAAAGATTGCCCGGAATGCCCGGAGATGGTGGTTCTGCCTAGTGGTAGCTTCTTGATGGGGTCACCACCCGACCCGGAGCATGACCCTTTCAGCAACGAGAAACCCAAAGTTATCGGGGAACCGGATGAGAAACCCCAGCACCGTGTGCAAATTCAAAGCTTTGCAATCGGCAAGTACGAGGTCACGCAGGAGCAGTGGTTCGCCGTCATGGGCAACAACCCAAGCGCTAACAAAGGCCGCATCCTGCCAGTGGAGCAGGTTTCTTGGGATGACATCCAGCAATTTATTACCAAGCTGAACCAAAAGACGGGACAGAAGTACCGTCTACCCAGTGAAGCCGAATGGGAGTACGCCGCTAGGGCCGGAACCACCACCGAATGGAGCCACGGTAACGATGAATCAAAGTTAGGTAATTACGCTTGGTATGACAAAAACAGCGGGAGCAAGACGCAAGCAGTGGGACACAAACTGCCCAATGCTTTTGGCCTTTTTGATATCCACGGCAACGTGTGGGAGTGGGTCCAAGACTGCTGGCATGAAACCTATGCGGAAGCGCCCGCAGACGGCAGTGCGTGGATTACAGGTTGTAGTGCCAACCAGCGGGTGCTTCGTGGTGGTTCTTGGAACTACGGTCCAGCGAATTTGCGCTCGGCCAGCCGCTTCGTGTACATGCCAGGCAATCGGTACTTCATCTTCGGATTCCGTTTGGCCAGAACCCCTTAAATCCTGACTACTTGCATTTTAACCAATTTAAGTTGCCATGAGGTAGATAATTTCTACCTAAAAAATTATCCTAACAGTCAACAATAGAGCTAGAATTTTCTCATGATGAACCTTATAAAGATCGCAACTATATCTTTACTGTCATTTTTAACATTCTTTCTAAATGCTGCTGAACTTCCGCTGGGGTCGAGCAAAAGCATACAGTGGGCCGGTGTTTCCTTGTCAGGTGACTTTAACCAAGCGGCGAGTTTAATGCCTTCAATCCATGAGCTCATGACTCAAGACGAGGCCTTCGCCCAACTATTTCAGGCAAGAGTTGCACAGACAGTCAGCGAAAAATCGCGCCTTTTGTCGGGGTTGCAAATTTTAGTTGAAGACCAGATGCGCCAAAGAGATGACTCATATGCGCTCACTTTCGTCCTTGCAGGTGAATCAGTCACTTCATACACCATTGAGCAAACAACGTTTGTGGATTTTGTTGTTCAAGCTTTAGTTCTCGTAGGAAATGTTTCTAAGGATCCGCTCAAGCAGCGTATTGTTTCCAGTTACCCCGTTCAAGTGAAGTATCAGCGTGCATATCCAGACGGAAGTCGACCTACTCATCAAGATCGCAAATCAATAATTGGTGGAATGTTGCTGGGGCAACTTGGGAAAGCAGACTTGGTGGCAGAGTGGCAAAAGAGGCTTGAAAAGGTGCAATTGCGTGAGCGTGAGGTGTGGATCTCTGTGGCACCTTTGCAGATTCTTCCTGAAGCTCAAAAGCAAGGTGGCTTTAGTAAAGAGCAGGCTGATCGTGTGGCTTTCAAGGTTTCATCAGCCATTGAAGGAAACATTTCGCGCGCAGCTGATATTCCTATTGTCCCCTCGAGCTTTGATGGGGCGTTGGACACATTGACTTTAAGCTTTGCTGACAGAGGCATAGTTGCTTTTCGTCGACCAGATCCTAGTTTTATACTGCAAGTGAGTATTTATGCTTTGGGTTCACGCATGGCAGAAGAAACGATGACACGTGAAACTAAATATGCAGTGGCATACGGTGGAGGTTTCTCAGTTGAGTACTTCTCAATTGACCCAGACCGACGTCGAAATAGTGAATTAAATATGCGTTTTCAGTCACTACAAACCATCACCTACCTCGGTTCTACCAAAGATGCGCACCGGGCCACACAAGCTGACATGTATTCTCGCCTAATCGCAGGATTTGCCGAAGAGCTATCTAACAACTTAGTGCCTGCAAATGAACGTTGGATTGAAAAGTACAAGGCATCAAGTGAACCACGATCCCCGCGTGATCTTGCGCGACTAGTGAACTCAAAACTTCCTGCACCTGGCATAAAATAACTGAGTCACAACCAAATCCGATACCTTTTTATTTCACCAACCCAAAGGAAAAAAATGACAATCAGTAAACGTAAACTCATACTCGGATCGATCTTAACAGTCAGCGCATACCCAGCATTGGCTCAACTTGGCGCGTTGGGTGGCTTGCTGGGCGGAGGATCCAAGTCGGCAGGTTCAGACCCAAAAAAATTGGAGTCTGACCTGAAACAAATTATTGAGAGTACATCTTTCGCCCTAGCAAAACTGGCAGAAGCAATGGGTAAAAAAGAGGAATCCGCCAAAATGCTGAAAAACGCTGACGATATCAAATCAGGCAAAATCGGCTTGTCCGAGTCAACCGATATGGTGAGCGAAACCTGTGCTTCTGTAGCCGCTGAAATTGCCAAGAATCAGAAAGAAGGTAAAAAACTAGACGCTGCTTCCTCTTCAATCGCGATACAAGCTATTGAGCCGGGTATTATGTCCTTTCCATTGTGGAAGAGCGTTGCAGATGGCATTAAATCGTTAGACCGATCAGCAATGATGGGTGCTGCTGCACTTGTACAGGCTGGGCCCAAGATTCCAGTAGCTGCAAAAAATTCCTTGGATCTTTACCAAACCGGCATTTCTTATTTGACTTTTAGCGGAGCGGATACATCTTCTGTGAAGAAAGCTGCTGAAAGTGCATTGAAATTTTAAGTAATCTAGGAAAAAAATGTCGAAGGTGAAATTTTTGAAATCGTTGATCGTGGCGTCAACTTGGGCTGTATGCAGTGTTTCATTAGCCCAGATGATTGAAGTACGCGAACGAGTAAGTGTTGACGTACCCGGCGGTATTTTCAACAGTTCACCTTCGGCCCAACTGAAAGCCGATGCGCGTAAATCGGCCGTAGACAGGGCCTGGCGCCGCTACATGGGGCAAAATTTTTCAGGTGTCCGCGCTCAGCAGGCTCAGGAAAATGAGGCTCAAGTGCGCGGTATGGTTGATCAGTTCTGCACATTCAATTTCTATGATGAACGCTTTGACAAAGATTCCGCAAAGTACAGCCTAGAAGTGCGGGGAAGTTGCGATCAGCGTGCTGTAGATGCCGCATTCAACAGAATGTTCCGTCCAGCGCAGCAGCAAACTTCTGGCGGTGGCCGTCCACGCGGACCGATGGTTGGTTTTGTGTTCCTGGCCCGACGAGCTGCTAGCGAAACCAACGAGAGTGAAACGTCAGCGACAGTAGGCACATCAGGATCTGAGGGTATTTCGGAATCTCAAAAAGCCTCTCGGGATAGTAGCCGCTCTGCAAGCACCGAGGAAGCTTCAGTAACCCAACGCTCGCGGACTTCATCTACCACCAACGACGCGGTCTACAGATATGAAGTCGAGTCTACCGACGATGCTATGACGGCCGTAGCCAGCTCACTTCAAAGTAACGGATTTAGGGTCGCTCGATATCCTGATTTAGTGACTCAATGCGCTGGTCCCAGTATGGGGGATTTGTCCAAGCGTTACGCTGCCATGAGCGTGAACACAGCTTGGAGCCCCAAAGACACAAAAGGTATGTATGACGCAGCTCGAGAATGTAAAGTGCCGTTTTTCTCGTTCGGTCTAATGGAGGTGCTGAAGGCGCGTCAAGTGGGTTTGAAGTCTTTTGAGGTAGTGGTCTCGTTGAACGTCAAAGTCAGTGATCTCAGTGAAATGTTGCCCTCCGAGTGCGCCTCCATGAACAAGCAATTTGCTGGGCGAGGAGCGGACCGTCTTGAAGCTACCCGCAATGCTTTGAAGATCACAGGCGAGGAAAGCAGTCGCGAATTAATTGACATCATTAGAAATAACTGCATTTAAGCGATGTACTTAATTCAAACTTCATTCTTTGTGACTCCTTTTATGTTTGGTGCCGCAATCATGGAAAAGTGTACTTTGCAATTTTTCCTTTTTTGATGGCATTTTGCGGAGTTCAATGAATGATTGCGCTTCGGAATCTTTTACTTGTAGGTTTGCTAGCTTGCTTTTGCGTAAATGCCTCATCAGAGATTATTTACAAGGAAGTGCGTGTAACTGGTTACGGCCTAAACGTTCCTGAGGCGGTAGTTGATGCACTTGAGATTGCAATAAGCCAAGTTAACGGACAACGGCTCACTACATCTACATCACTTCGTATTCGTGCGGAGCAACAAGATGGCGTCGACAGGCTCGACGAATCTTTTCAGCGAGATATTCAAAAGGCGATTCGTGGCGTCGTGAAGACATACGCTGTTCACCAGAGTGGGTTGAATACTGATGGACGCACTTTTGCAGAGTTGTCTGCAATAATTCCATTTTACAGTTCATCTAATCAGTTGAAGCGCCTAAGGCTAGCCCTTGCGCCGATGGTAATTGGGACAAATTCCAAGAACGATCCCAATGCTCGAAAGTTTTCTGACAAGGTTTTATCTGTACTGGAGACACACCTGACACAGACAAGAAGGTTCGCCGTACTCGACCGTCGGAATGGCGATGCCACTTCCAAAGAGTTACAGCTTACCTTGGATGGAGGAAGCGCCATCGAGGAATCTGTACGTGGTGGTTTACGGGCAGTAGCAGATTATCTTGTTGTCTTGTCACTCAGTGACTTCGCGTACCAGAGTTCTCCTCAGCGACGCCTTTCGGGTCGGCTTGTTGAACGTATAAGAGCACCTTTTGGCATGGATGTACGAGTCGTCGACATCACCTCAGGACAAGTCAAGTTCGCCCAAACCTACCAACATCCAGGTTTTATTCCACTGGGTCATGGTTTGGATCGATTAGCGCTAGATGTTGCAGCAAGCGTGGGCGAAGAAATTAATTTTGCAATATACCCAGTCGCCGTACTAGCAGAGCTCGGGAGTGGGGAATACACCCTAAATCAAGGGGGGCAAACATTACAGATCGGCCGCGTTTACCGGTTGATCCGGCTAGGTCCTAACTTGACCGATCCTTATACTCAGGAATCGCTAGGGCCACAAGAAAGCGAGGTAGGACGTATTGAAATTGTAAGTGTTACAGATAAAACTGCAACGGCTCGTCATGTCGCAGGAGTAGCACCTGCAAAGTTTCAACCAGGCACTTTGATAATTCGGCCAATGTCTGAAGAGTTCGATGGTAAGGATGCTGGAAGCGTATCAACTTTACCGTTTAAATCTAATGCTCCATTCGGCGCAGCTTCAACTGAAACACCTTTGACTGGTGGCGCCAAAAGACAAAGCGATGATTGGTGATTCTAAATACTGTAACTTCAACCTAAGGATAAACGCAATGAAAACCCTAGTATTGATCGGATTAGGCCTACTTGCTTCAAGTTTGGCATGTGCTCAAACATCTCAAAAGATCGAATCAGTTGTAGAGAGTATTGCGCAGACTCCTGAGAAAGTTGTCATTACTGCAGGTGACGCAGATGCAGATACAGGGTTGAGTCTGAGCATGAGCTTCGAGGATTGGGTTGAAGCTTTCGAAAAAAAGTTTCAAGCCAATATCGGGCAAAGCAAAGCCGGACGACTTTTCTTTTCAGGAAGTGCTCCCGTGAGGGTTGGTCCTATGGATCCAAACTACGGCAAAGAACTATCGTTGGCATATGAGCGAGCAATCTTTGATATGCAAGCAGACTTTGTTCTACAGACATACGGCAAGTTGCAATCATCGAAACGCCTTGAACTCTTCGAGGACTCTTCGACAAATAAGGATCAGTTTCCGGCTTTAGAAATTCAGAAGGCTCAGCAAGAAGGTCGTCTCGGGTCAGTGTTCGAAAAGGCTCTGAACGTTATGGGAAAGAAGCTTGATGCAGAACTCATCAAGCAAGGTGTTCCTCAAACTGCTGTCTCAAAAATGTCGATAGAGCAGAAGAAGTCAACATACAAAGACAATTTCACAAAAGAGATTTTAAGAACTGCCGTTCGCAGTATGAATGGTCTTGTACCTGTGCAGACACGTATATTCTCGGAGCAGACTAAGAACGGAAAGAATTTTGTAGTGGGTGTTATTGCAGTGCAATCAGAAAAAACGCGGCAATTTGCGAAGGACATGGCGCTTAAACGACCGACACAAGTACGTGGCGAAGCGATCGAACTAGCCGCCCTTCTTCCAGAAAAAAAGAGTGAATATCTAAATGAACTTGGCCTGCGGTTTGCCTATGACGAAAAGGGTCGACCTATGCTTTTGTCTTACGGGCGTTGGTCAGTCAATGTTCTGCCCGACTGGGCTCCCTCGCGCATCGGACGTGCTAAGCAGACTGCATACCAAACCGCCCAGGCGAACGCGGAGAGCACGATTGTAGAATTTATGAATACTAACATCGAGATTTCAGACCAAAGAATAATTGGATCAATGGTTGAAGAGATCGCAGGTAAATTAACTCACTTTGAGGATGGCAACATAAAGGGATACGACAAGACGCAAGATCAGGTCAGCGAGACGATCGATAAGGTTTTAAAAAGTGCTAAGGCTGATGCCAGTGGTGACCTTCGGGGAACCTCAGTTGTTAAACGATGGGAAGAAGTCGATCAGAACGGCGTTTTGCATCTTGGTGTAGTGGTTACTTGGTCATATGATCAACTTGAAAATGCAAATGCAATAGAACGATCCAATTCGCCGCTGAATTCTAGCGGTGGTATTGGTACAACTGATGGTTCAGCTAAGGATGAATCCCGCTCATCTCGCATCATCAACCGTAAAAATGACTTCTAAATGAATAAGGTCTAGCTCTGTGTGTTTGGCAGTTCATGCAAGCCTATTAGCCAGCACACTTAAATGTACTAAATCATCGATACGCAAGAGTCTCTGCATGAAATACGACACGGTTGAGTAATGAAGTTGACCATTAAAGTACTCTCTATATTTTGACCCACAGCCAAGTGCGCGCTGTGGTGTTCCCAACAACCATAATGAAGACTTCTGTAGCCGAAATAATAGACGTGGAAATGCAACCGATGCAGACGCCCTTATCTAGGTGAGAAAATCTAATGTCACATCATAATTCGGGAACTCTTTGGAGAATAATTATCGGTCGCTTATTATTTTTATTGTTTAGTTTTTGTGAGCTGGCGATAGGACAAGTTGTAAAAGAGGAAGTTCGCTTATTTGATAAGCCTTCAGGCGTACCCCAGGGCATATCAGTTCCTTCTGGTACTGCGACCAAAGTACTTGAAAGACAAGGTTTTTGGGTGCGTATCGATATAAATGGCCGTACAGGTTGGATAAAAACATCAGGCCTATCCTTTTCCAGCGGCAGTGCAGGGCCGACTGCCATCGATACCGGTCGTCTCGGAACTGGCAATATTGTCTCGACTTCGGCTGCTCGTGGCCTGTCGGCTAAAGATTTGCTCAACGGAACGCCGCGCATGGACGAGGTGCTGAAACTGACCCAGTTCACGCCCGATAAGGCTTCTTTGACGACTTTCGGCGTTCAAGGACTGGTTGTTGCATTGCCACAAGCTGTGTTGTTGAATGCTGCAGAACCTCCTGCGATCAAACCTGTAGCGGAGAAGGCTGATGGAAAGCAGGAGTCCTCAATCGAAAAGTCTAAAGCTACTTTGAAGAGTGCCTCCGATGATTGGTAAACGTAATTACATGTGGAGCATGCTGCGCTTGAGCATGTGCTCATGGATCTTTGCTGTTTGGATTAGTTCACCAGCCTTCGCCCAAACCGACGAAGAAAAGGTTGGGGAAATAGCCGCAGCTCGAATCATGGGCGCGGCACCTCTGGTCGAATCGTTGGCTGCTCAACGCTACATAAATCTTGTCGGCCACACCATTGCGCAGCTAAATGACGGAGGCTTTAAGTGGCGTTTTGGCTTGCTCAGAACCGATTCGGTGAACGCTTTTGCTACCCCGGGCGGTTTCGTATTGGTGACTGCAGGGCTGGTAAAACAGTTACAAAGCGAAGATGAGTTGGCATTCGTGTTGGCCCATGAGGTTGCGCATGTTCTGCGCCGTCATCATTACCGCGTTGTTATTCGGCAGCGCTTGGCTGAAACGGCCGCTAAAAATTTACAGGCAGCAACGGGTGATTTGGGTAATGCCGCACTGTCTCAAGCCAGTGCCCAGATCTACGCACGAGGTTTGGATAAGAGCTCTGAGTTCGAGGCTGATCGGCAGGGCGTTGAGCTAATGACCCAGGCGGGATACGACCCTGCTGCCTCCATCGGCGTTCTGGAGCGGTTGCAGAAACTCAAGGGAGATGATCCCCGAGCCGAACTTCTTTTCGCCACACACCCCTCACCAGCAGAGAGACTAGATACCCTGCTTCAGACAGGTGTAGATGCTCTTTCACGCCCATCGCCAAGCGGTGAACTTCAACGGAATTCTCGTTTTCGTCAATTCCTGACCTTATTTTGAGTATCTGCTTTAAACGCCATATCTATAGCCAGCGCAACCTACGGACATGCCCTCGCTCTTAAAGCAAATAATGCATGAAATTTGGCAGGTAGCCAAAGAGGGCCCGCTGACGCTTTCAGGCCTGAAGACACGCGCCAACGGCTTGCACAACCTCGGCATGAGCTGGGCAGCCATGCTTTCACGGCAGATGGGAAATCGCGCTATCTTTTTGATTGGTATTCTTGCTTCGGTCTATGCAGCTTTTTTGTTTGTATCCAATCAGATTGCGCCTGAAGCCCCGAAGGCTTCGCACGACACCATTTTACAAAACCGATGGGCCAGTCCGAAACCCTCTCCTGACATCCTCATCTTGGACATCGACGAACGAACGCTGGCATCTCTAGCACCTGAGCACGGACGATGGCCTTGGCCGAGAAGTGTATTAGCCGATGGTCTGGAGCGCCTATCTCAAGCAGGAGCAAAGGGGGTGTTGTTCAACGTATTGATTACTGACCCCGACAAGTTCAATCCGGATGCCGACAGCGCCTTAGAAGCGGCATCAGCCATGCTCCCCAATGTGGCTTATCCCTTAGTCCGTCTAAATGAGGAAAACGATGACAGGAGTCAACTTAAAGTTGCCGATCTTTTTAAGCATACAGGTGACTCGAATATAAATGCGGAGTCAACTGTGGCTGTGCTGCTTCCTTTGTTCGAGCCTATGTTGGCTAAGGCGGGCGTCGCCAATCAGAAACCTGATACGGACGGCATTATCCGGCGTTACCCCGTCATCTGGAGTGACAGCCGGCTCACGATGCCAAGTATCGTTTCACGAACGCTCTCGGCCGGAGGTGACAAGAGCACATCCGTTCCGTCCACCATCATCTTGAACTGGCGCAACAAGGGTGCCCGATATACACGAGTCTCTTTCTCAGACTTGCTCAGTACCCCGATTGGGTCTCAAGAGCTTGCGAAATTTAAAGATGCTTATGTTGTTCTCGGTCTTTCTGCACCAGGCCTTGGCATGACAAAGCCGACAGCGGTCTCTATCCTAGAAGATGACAATGAGATCCTGGCAACAGCTTTGGACGACACCCTTAACGGCACGTATTTGCGGGTGATGCCACCTTGGCTGTTACTGGTAATTGAGCTAGGGGCGGTGTGGTCTTTAGTGTGGTTCAGCATTGGTCGAAGCTGGAGCCCTGTGCTGACCGAAGTGTTTCTTTTGGTTCAATCAGGTGCTGCGTCAATCACGATGATCACAGCCAGCTACACCCACTATTTAATAGATCTCTCCGCCCCCATGGCCTTTGGCGCGGGCCTGTATGCTGTCATCCGGCTAGTGAAATCATTAGATGCCGGATGGTCTCGAGCAAGGATAGGATTTCGAACGTCGGCGCCCACACATGAAGATGAACACATCCTTTTAATCGGCTATAGGGACAGCGATGTCACCAAACAGCAGTCCGCAGAACTTCAAACATTGTTAGAAAAACAACTGGGGTTGTCTCGGGTGATTCGGGTAGACGACCTCTTTGGTGGAGAAAGTTTCGCGCGACAAGTTTGCGAAGACTACACCTGCCAGTTCTGTCTGATTAATTCTAACGATCCGCAAAGCGTAACTAAATTACTCTCAGCAATGCCAATTTTTACCTACCTCAATATTCGCGAGATCTCGCTGCATTTGCCTTGGAATCCTGAATCGGAGAACTTTCGTGAATTCATGGCGGTTCACCTTTTGCGTCAATGCGCTGACCTTTTAGAAGTTAGATCTTGAGGCAGTGCTCTTTTTCAGGAGACATGTCGCCGCTGGCCGCAAACTAACCCGATTAAGGGGTATGTGCTTATCTGAAACTGATCCAGGTGTGATGCTTGTTATTTTATAAATCTAGAGTCAAATGAATATCGACCAAATATTAAATGATATGGGTATGCTTTTTTGCAGGGGCATTGGTTTGGCGTCTATCCGACTTTCCGAAAATGCTGGCTGCCTTTCTGTATCTAGTTATTGGTCGATGGGCGTAGCGGTTTTTGCACTACTCGGGGGTGCATTAGTTGCCTTTCTAATGTAGTCCGAAAGAAGAAGCGGACTGGGGTAATTCATGGAAGTTTTCATAGTTCTTTTGGTATTATTTCTTTTAGCTCTTTTTTACTGCCAACCTTTATAGCTTTTTCGAGAGATCATGGGCATCGCTGGATTATTTTCATTATTAATATTGTTTTTGGTGCTACGATTTTGGGCTGGCTAATTGCGCTTGTTTGGGCAATAAATAAGATTGATGATCCTTTAAAGGGAGGCACTAAATATGGTCCGAATCCTGATGATTCAAGCTTTTAATCAATAAAAATCCATTGTAACCGACCGGATAATCGGTCCTAAACTGGTCGCAGAAATAGATGCGGGTAATATTTTCGCTACAAACTGTAGTGTGAACTTGTTGAAAATCAAATCGTTTTCAACAATTGCAAAGCACTAAATTACTAAATCACTGATAGAAGTAATAGTGCAAATGCTTTTGCGTGCCCTGATGAAAAATTCCCACATTTGATGCGTGAGCAATGCGCTGCTCTATTTATCCCTGTACATCTTTAGAATTATGACTTCATTGAGGCTCCGAAATAATCGATCGTCTGAAGGGAAGTACTATCATAGAAATTACTGTAAGAGCTATTAAAGTAATGATTTTATTAACACTATTTGAATGCCAAATTAATGGCGGCAAGCAGGGAAATTACGCACAAGAGTACTCCGAATATAGCAATTCCCTTTCCCTTTGATCGGGCGCCTAAACTCAAAGCGCCAAATGCAAAGCCAGTTAGTGCAAAAATCATTAATCCGGCAATGGTATCTTTGTCCCAGGACGACTCATCAAAAAACATAAAGGTACATAGGACCCCTATAAAAAGTGAGATGCTTGACATCCTAACATTACCAGTAGGTAATTTATCAACAGATTCTTCTGCTGAGTTCTGGATCGCCCCGCAAAATGGACACAACGGAGCTGTATCGTGTATCTCTTTTCCACAAGCTCTACAAAAGACCATTCCCATTTTATTCCTTGCTTTTGAAATATCCGACACTTAGTTGGGAGGGTCACCAAATCGGTTAGAGTCCAGTTGACTTTGTTGACATACAAAGAAAATAGGAGCAATTGGTACAAAAATCCACCAGCCACTCCTATTGGTGTCATGCAATCTACGCACGCCAACGGCAAACGCTGGACATAATAAACCAAATTGAAAAATTAATCCTAAATATGGACTAATTTTAGTAAAAATCAACAGACCTACAATGTATACTAAATAAAAATACCAAAATTCTTTCCTGTTAGACCTTCCTGAAAATGTTTTATAGTTTTGAATTGATTTAATCCACGAGGAGTAAATTTCATTTATCAGATCAGATGAAAACAAGGTTCCATTGGCGTCAGTTTTTAGTTGTTGACCACACGATGTGCAAGTTGTCGCTTCGTCTGTGTTAGAAACACCACATTTAGAACAAAACATATAAAGTCTTTCAGTTAGTAATATTGAGGTTGAGCTACATAATTTTCTGATTAACCGTTATTGCCTCTACCGATTCACTTAAATTGTTAATCTGATCATAATTTTAGTCAATTTCGCAAGTTTAAACGGCGGCAGCGACAGATTTTTTACAGAAGCCACGCACTTTCGCCAAATAAAGTGGGGATTTAAATGGCAAAGTAGTCTGTATATTCCCTATAAATAAAGATTATTACAATATTGTTCAAACTTACATCGAATAGTCCAACTCTTACTGATTCGCTATCACGCCTCGTGCAGATAGTTCCCATACTCCCCCAATCATTGGAGATACCTATGAGCGCCCGCCTTCCCGATTCCGCTGTTGCCCCTTCGCTCAACCCCGACCAGGCGCTTGCGCAGGTCAGCCAAGCCTGGGACAGCGACATTGTTCAGCGCCTCAAGGACTATGTGGAAATCCCGGCCAAGTCGCCGTCGTTTGACGCCAATTGGGCCGAGGCCGGTTTGCTGGAGGCCGTGGTGCGCAACACCGCGCAGTGGATTGAGGCCCAGCGCGTGGCGGGGCTGACCTTGGAAGTGGTGCGCCTGCCCGGGCGCACGCCGGTGCTGTTTTTTGAAGTCGCCTCCACCCGCAGCAGCGCGC
>Ga0214919_10008279_pt1 | contig 13747 bp, 16 predicted proteins | sample LL1503_MetaG_FD_177994 | JGI IMG/M metagenome (GOLD analysis project Ga0214919, IMG submission 177994) | Freshwater microbial communities from Lake Lanier, Atlanta, Georgia, United States - LL-1503 | ecosystem: Environmental > Aquatic > Freshwater > Lake | place: USA: Georgia | collected...
AGCCTGACGCGGTTGCAGGGATTGGACCGCGGCAGCGTAGCGGCTGTTGGTGGAGACTCTCATGGTGTCGGGACCGTTTTGGAGTGGACCGTGAAGACAGTTTGCGGCGGCTTCAATGCGCGATGCTCAGGATCGCGTCGAACATCGTCTGCGCCGTCTGCAACACCTTGGCTGCAGCCTGGTAAGCCTGTTGATACTGGATCAGGCGCGCAGCCTCTTCGTCGAGGTTGACGCCGACCGCTCCGCTGAGCGCTGCGTCGGCCTGGGCGGAGAAGATGCCGCTGTTGGTGGCCGCTGCCGCCGCACCCTGGGCTCGCATGCCAAGCTGCGCGATCGCGCTGGCATAGGCATCGCCGACCGTCTGGCCGTCGATCAGCGCGCTTGACGCCATGCCGTCCAGGCGCAGCGCGTTGCCGTTGTTTGCCGCCGGATAGGTCGTCGGTGCGATCATGAAACGGTCGCCCACGCCGGGCCGGCCCGACAGCGAGATCGCGATGCCGTCGTGGCTGATCGGCTGACCGACGACGAAGCTGCCACCTGCGACCACGTTGTTGTTGACGTCCAGCATCTGGTAGCTGCCGCTGTCGTCGATGAAGCTCAGCGTGAGAGGCGTATAGCCTGCAGCCGACACAGCCACCATGCCGATGGTGTTGATCGTCGCTGAACCGCTATTGGCCGGATTGGAGGAGCCGGTGACCGGGTTTGCTGCAGCCAGGCCGGTCGGGTTCTTCAGCAACGCAGTCAGGCCGGACGCCGATGCGCTGACCGGTTTGAGCAAGAACGTGTCGCCGGCCGCCGGCACTTGGGCGCCGATGTTGATCGCGAAGCCGTCGATGACCTGCCCGTCGGCCACACCGGTGAACCGCTGGCCGTCGGACAGCCGGGTGACGAGGTACTGGCCGGCGTTGGCCGGATCGCAGCACAAGCGGTAATCGCTGGCCTTGAGCACCGACGCGTCCATCACGCTGATGGTGGGGTTGGCCAGCAGGTTGCCGCTGCCGTCCCTGGCGTTGCCGGCATCGGCTTGCACCTGCGGGCCGGGGAAGGCAAACAGCGGCGTGCCAGGTCGGCCGTGCAGGTCCAGCCCCAGCGTCTGCTGCTGATTGACCGCGCTGGCCAATCCGGTGACCAATTGGCCGACCCGGCAGCGGGCGTCAGCCAGGTCGGTGTCCTGGAAGCTCAGCAAGCCGCCGATCAGGCCGCCGCCTATGGCCTGGGCGCCGAGCGTCGTGACCTGGCCTGCGACTTGGATACCGACCACGATGCGCGCAGGATCGGCGGCATCGGGCTGCGCCACCAATGCATGCGACGAGCCACCTTGCACCAAATTCTGTCCACAAGCGACGAAGACGCTGGCGGTCTGGTCGGGCCCGATCAGCGTATGTACTTCGATCTGCTCGCCGATCTGCTGGATCAGCAGGTCGCGCTGGTCGAGCAAGTCGTTGGGCTGTTGCTTGGCTTGATTGGTGGAAGCGATGTTGATGTTGAGTCTGGCGAGCTGATCGGCCAAACCGTTGACCGTGCCAACCGCAGCGCTGACATCGTTGTTAACACCGGCTTGGCTCTGCTCTATCTGCGAGCTGAAGCCGCGCGCGAGTGAGGCAAAACCCTCCAACCGCCCCAGCACCACTTGGCGTGCCGACAGATCGGACGGCGCTGCGGCCAGATCGGCATAGGCATTGAAGATCTGCGTGGCGCTGCCACCCAGGCCGGCGTCGCCGCCGACGAACACCTGCTCGAGTTGCTTGAGCTTGTCGTTGCGTGCTGCATCTGCCGACGCCGCGGCTGTGGCCGCCACGGCCTGGCTAGCGAGAAACATGTTCGAGGCCCGGGTCACCGAGGTCACGCTGACGCCACGCCCGAGGTAGCCCGAACCGGTGTAGGCCATGCCGGCGGCCGCTGCTTGATGCACCGACTGTCGCGCATAGCCGGGCGTGCTGGCGTTGGCGATGTTGTTGCCGGTGGTCTGCAACTGGGCATAGGCGGCAAACGCCGCCTGCCTGCCCAGGCTCATCAGCGACGTGGAAGACATGGTGACCCGATGCCGCCGTCAGCTCAGGCCATGCCGCGTTGCAGACGTAGCGCGGTGTTGATCACTCGGCCCAACTTGTCGGCATAAGCCGGATCGGTCGCATAACCGGCTCTCTGCAGGCCCTGGGCAAAGCCCTTGGCATCACTGCCGGCCGCCGTGACGGCCGCATAGCGCGGGCTGTCCTTCATCAGCCGGGCATAGTCAGCAAAGGATGCCGCCTCACTGGCATAGGCGCGAAAGGACTGCACCCGCTTCTGCGACCGACCAGCGATGAACTCGGTGGTCATCACCTCCACCGTCGGGCCGTTCCAGTTGGCGCCAGCCTTGATGCCAAACAGGTTGTGGCTGGGCGTGCCGTCACGACCGATGATCTCTCGCTTGCCCCAGCCTGTCTCAAGCGCTGCCTGGGCCAGCATGAAGGCCGCCGGGATACCGGTGGCCGCCGACGCGGCTTGTGCCGCGTCGCTGTGCTGCTGCACAAAGCCGGCCGCGCTCTTGTCGGGAATCCTGGGCGTGCTGGCCGGATCGCTGACCATCGGCAAATTGTTGTTGGCACGGCTGGTGCTCGGAATCGGCCCGGGCATCAAGCCCATCTGACGCTCGAGTTGGCGGGCGATGACCTCGGACAGCCCCCCAGGACGCCCTGCCATCTTGTTTGCAAGTTGGGCGTCTAGCATTTCGGTGCCAAGCTGGGTGCCGGCGTTGTCCATCAGACCGGAGGATGGGGTAGCCGCACGCATGCTCTTGAGCAGTTGACCCAGGAACAGCGACTCGAACTGCTTGGCTGTCTCACGTGCCGCCCCTCTGGGGTCCTTGCCGGCACTGTGGCGCAGCGTGTCGAGGGTGGTCGCATCGCTGGCCAAGCGAGAGTCACTGACCAATGCCGACGCTGAGCCGATCAGGTCAGATGGCATCGCCGCCATGATCAGATCACCTCGAGTTCGGCATTGAGCGCACCGGCGCTCTTGAGGGCTTGCAGGATCGCCAGCAAGTCTTGCGGCGACGCGCCCAAGGTGTTGAGCGCGCGCACCACATCAGCCAACTTGGCGCCAGCCGGCAGTTGCATCAGCGCCCCGCCCTGCTGCGTGATGGCGATGTCGACCTTCTCTGCCTTGACCGTCGTGCCACCTTGGCTGAAGGCCGTCGGCTGACTGATCACCGGCGTGGAATTGATCGTCACCGTGAGTGCGCCATGCGCCACCGCGCAACTGTTGAGCGAGACCGCCTCGTTCATCACCACCGATCCAGTGCGGGCGTTGATCACCACCCGCGCCGCCGGTCGTTCGAGCCGGACCTCGAGGTTCTCGATGTCGGCCAGAAAGGCGACATGGTCGTTGGACCGTGTCGGCATGCGAACCCGCACCACCCGACCGTCGATGGCCTGCGCCACGCCGTCGCCCTTGACTTCGTTGATGCTACGGGCCACGGCGCGCGCGGTGGCGAAATCGTTGGACTGCAGGTCGAGTTGCAGCATGCCGTTGTTCGACAGCATCGTCGGCACAGCGCGCTCGACCGTGGCGCCCTCGGGCACCCGACCCGCGGCCAGGTGGTTGATTTGCACCTTGCTGCCACCAGCTGCAGCGCCGGCGCCACCGACGATCAGATTGCCCTGGGCCAGCGCGTAGATCTGCCCATCGGCGCCACGCAAGGCGGTCGCCAGCAACATGCCCCCGCGCAGGCTCTTGGCGTTGCCGGCCGAGGAAACGTTGACATCGATGCGCTGGCCGGGCTGGGCAAAAGCCGGAAGATCGGCGGTCACAACCACCGCCGCCAGGTTTTTGGGCTGCATCGTGACACCGGGCGGCAGCACGATGCCCGATTGCTGCAAGAAGGCTGCAAAGGCCTGCGGCGTGTAAGGCGCTTGGGTCGCTTGGTCGCCGGTGCCGTCAAGTCCGAACACCAGCCCGAATCCGGTCAACTGGTTGGGCCGCACGCCCTGCACGTTCGCGACCTCCTTGATGCGCGCAGCCTGCGCCGGCCACCAGACAGCAGCGCTGGCCGCGAACAGACACAGCAAGACCACCGCGCCCAGCACGCGGTCGGCATTGAAAAAGACGGTCTTGGTTCGCATGGCGATCAGAACGGCATCACGCTCTGGAACAAGCGTGCCATCCAACCCATGGACTGGGCCTCGGCCTGCTGGCCTCGACCGCGTTGTTCGATCCGCACATTGGCAATCTGGCTGCTCTGCACGACATTGCCAGACGCAATCGAACGCGGGTCGACTTGGCCCGAAAAACGCAACACGTCGACATTGGCGTTGACGCCAATCTGCTTCTCGGCAGACACGACCAAGTGACCGTTGGACAGCACCTGCACCACGGTGGCGGTGACCGTGCCTGAGAAGTCGTTGCTGTTTTGGGTCGTGCCTTTGCCAGAAAAGCTGTTGGTGCTACTGCCCGAGGCGGTCGCTCGGGTCAGCGCATTGGTGCGCAGGAATGGCAGCGCGCTGATGCCCGCTGTCAAGCTGTCCGCGCGGTCAACGGTGCTGGTGCTGGTCTGTACCGCACTGACCTTCTCGGTGATGTTCACGGTCACGGTGTCGCCGACGATGCGTGCCCGGTGGTCTTCGAACATAGGCCGATAGCGGTTGCCTTGAAAGATGGCGCCGTTGGCAGCCAGTGATGCCTCTGCTGGCACCGGCAGCACCGCCGTGGGAAAGACCGTGTCGACCGCTGGCAAACGCGCCAAGGTCTCGCAACCGGACATCAAGATGGCCAGGGTCAACAGCAAGCCGCCGAGCTTCATTGGCTGCCAAGCGGCGATCGTCGAAAGGTCTTGCGCGCTCATGGCCTGATCACAGTTGCGCCAACTTCTGCAGCATCTGGTCGGAGGTGGTCACCGCCTTGGAGTTGAGCTCGTAGGCGCGTTGGGTCTGGATCATCGACACCAGTTCAGCCACCACATTGACGTTGCTGGTTTCGACCGATCCCTGCGCGACCTGACCCAATCCGTTGGCGCCAGGGGCACCGACCGCCGGTGTGCCCGACGAGCCGGTCTCGCCGAACAGATTCTCACCACGCGGCTCCAATCCGCCGGTGTTGATGAAAGCGGCAAGGTGCAGCTGGCCGACGTTCTGCGGCGTTGTCTGGGCCGGCAACGCCACCGTGACAACGCCGTCGTTGCCGATCGTCACTGATTGCGCGCTGGCCGGGATCGTGATGCCAGGCTGCACCAGGTAGCCGCTATTGGTCACCATTTGGCCTTGCGAATTGAGCTGAAACGCGCCGTCTCGGGTGTAGGCGGTGCTGCCATCTGGCATCTGGATCTGGAAAAAACCATTGCCGCGAACCGCCAGGTCGAAGGAGTTTCCGGTCTGTTGCAGCGCCCCCTGTGAGAAGTTGCGCGCCAGCGCCACCGGCCGAACGCCCAGGCCTATCTGCAGGCCCGTGGGCAATGTCGTCTGCTCACCGCTGTTGGCGCCGACCTGACGCAAGTTCTGGTAGATCAAGTCCTCAAAGACTGCACGGCCACTTTTGTAGCCGTTGGTGCCCGAGTTGGCCAGATTGTTGGAGATGACATCCAGCGCGGTCTGCTGGGCCTCCATGCCAGTCTTGGCTATCCACAGTGAACGGATCATCGAGCGGCTCTCTTAGAAAATTGTTGGTTCAATGATGACGCCGGCTTGAACAGGTCCAAGGCATGAGAAACAGGCTGGAACGATGGCTTTTCGATCTTGGCGCCACACGCCCAGGCCTGACCCGCCACTGCGGACTAGGTGTTGGCCAGCAACCGGGTGGCCGACTGCTCGCGATCCTGTGAGGTCGACAAGATCTTCATCTGCTGTTCGTACTGGCGCGCAGCGGCGATCATCGCCACCATCGACTCCACCGGACTGACGTTGCTGCCCTCGAGCGCGCCGGCCTGCACCAGCGCTCTCGGGTCGGCTAGCAGATCGCCTGCGCCAGATCGGAACAGACCGTCCTCGCCGCGCACCAGTGGCGCATCTGGCGTCACCAGCTTGAGACGACCCAAGGTTTGGGGGCGGCCATTGCCAACGACAGCACTGACGGTGCCGTCCGAGCCGATCAGCACCTGAGCATTGGCTGGCACATCGATGGGCCCACCGTCGCCCAGCACGCCTTGGCCACTGCGCGTGGCCAGCAAGCCTTCGTTGTCGACATCCAGCGCACCATTGCGCGTGTAGGCCTCAAGTCCGTCTGCGCCGCGCACCGCCAGCCAGGCATTGCCTTTCATCGCCACGTCGAGGTTGCGATGGGTGGCTTGCACAGGACCCGGATCGCTGTTGTAACCCGGTGTGGTTTCGATTGCGTAGACCCGGGTGTTGGCGCCGTCGCCCAGCACCGGCACCGCGCGAAACGCTGTCAACTCGGCCCGGAAACCCGTGGTGGATACATTGGCCAGATTGTTGGCCAGCACGTCCTGGCGCAGCATGGCGGCCTTGGCGCCAGCCATCGCGAGGTAAATCACACGGTCCATGGGCTATCCTGCGTCGGTGCTCGGTCAGTCAACGGTTTCAGCGCATGCTGACCAAGGTCTGCATGATCCCGTCCTGTGTCTTGATGGTCTGGGCGTTCGCTTGGTAGATGCGTTGGGCGACCATCATGTTGACGAGTTCGGAGGTCAGGTCGACATTGCTCTCCTCGATCGATCCGGCCTGTAGCGAACCCAGGTTGCCCGATCCAGGCGTTCCGGTGATCGGCACGCCGGACTTGAAGGTCGCGCCCCAGGTGTTGGCACCCAAGGGCAGCAGGCCCTGCATGTTGCGGAAGGTGGCCATCTCGATTTGACCGATCGGTGCACTCTGGCCACTGGAATAAGTCGCCAGCACCACCCCGGTGCTCTGGATCGCGATCGAACTGAGCTGACCAGGCGGGAAGCCGTCTTGACTGACGTTGGTCACGCCGAATGCAGCGCCATACTGCGTGGTGCTGAGCAAATCCAGCTTGACACCGATGACCGGGGTGGTGACGGCGCCATTGGCACCAGTGGTTGCCGGCACGTCGAGTGTCACCAGCCCGGCCGGCAAGGTCGGCGCACTGCCATCGGCTGGGAATGTCAACTGGGTGATGGGCTGCGGATTGCCGGCGCCATCAGGATTGACCGCCGTGCCGTTGGCCGATGCATAGACGCTCCAGGTATCTTGGGCCGATTTTTGGAAGTAATAGGTCATCGCCAATTCCTGACCTTTGACGTCGTAACTGTTGACTGACGTCGCGTTGTTGTAGGTGTTGGCGTCACTGAAATCAATCGGCGGTGTCGCACCAGTGTCCGTGACGGCGGCAGTGGCGTTGAGGTTGAGTTGCAGTTTGACATTGGCTGTCGTACTGGGCGCTATGCCCGCGGTGGGCAAGGTCAGCGGCTGGGCCTGGCCGGGTATCAGCGCGCCCTGGCTGTTGGCGGGATAGCCGAGCAGACGCAGCCCAACACTGTTGGTGATGTAGCCGGCGCTGTCGACCTGGAACTGACCGTTGCGGGTGTAGGTCACCAAGCCATTCACGTCTTTGACCTGGAAGAAGCCACCGCCGTTGATCGCGACGTCCATCGCGTTGTTGGTGGCGGAAATGCTGCCCTCGGAGAACTGCTGGGTCACCGCCGACAGCGTGGCACCCAGGCCGATGTTGTTTGAGCCGCCGCCCGCAGCACGCGCATAGACATCAGAAAATTCCGCACGTGAGCTCTTGGCGCCGACCGTGCTGGCGTTGGCGACGTTGTTGCCGATCACATCGAGGTTGCGACCTGCTGCGTTCAGACCCGACACACCTACTTGGAAACTCATGACAATAATCCTTGGCTATGCTGCGAACTTGCTGCCGCCCATCGGGCGACTTGGGAGCCAGGCACCCGATGGCGCCAAGCGACGACGGCCCATGCTGGGCTGCACTCGATCAGTTGATCGCGGTGATAGCGGTGTAAGGAGTCTTGCCGCTGCGGGCCAGTTCGAGCGTCAGCGCACTGCCCGTGGTGCTGATCGCCCGGACCGTGTCGTGCATCAGCGCGGTGCTGCCAACAGAATGTGCTCCGTTGCTGGCGCTGACTTTGAAGGAGTAGCCGTCGGCCTGACCGAGGCCTCGCCCTGCGGGCCAGTTGAAGCTGTGCTGACCCGCGGTCTGGGCGCCCAGGTTGAGCGAATCCACCGTCACACCCGATGCGTTCAACACGTCTATCTTGACCTGGGATGCCGCAGCGCTGACATCGAAGTTGCCACTGACAGCACCATCGACTACTGACAGCAGTTTTCCGGGCAGCATCACATCGCGGCCCACCAGCGAAGCGCCCTGCAAGGCCTGCATTTGCAGGACACTGGTGTTCAGACCTGTGATGCTGGTGTTCAGGCTCTGTATACCGCCAACAGTGCTGATCTGCGCCATCTGCGAGGTCATCTGTGCGTTGTCCACTGGGTTGAGTGGGTCTTGGTTCTTGAGTTGAGTGACCAGCAGCTTGAGAAACTGCTCGCTCATGTCAGCCGCGCTTTGGGTGGCGCCGCCCAAGCCGACACCGGCGCTTGAAACTGCGGCGGCACCTCGGTTCGTGGCAATGGTGTTCATGCGTTTCTCCAATGATCAAGCGCTTCAGGACTGGCCCATTTGCAGCGTCTTGAGCAGCAGGTTCTTGGCGGCGTTCATCACTTCAACGTTGTTCTGGTAAGACCGTGATGCCGAGATCATGTTGACCATCTCATCGACAGGGCTGACATTGCTGTAAGTAACATAACCCTGTTCATTGGCGGCAGGATGTCCAGGGCTGAAAACCGAACGGCCTGCACGGCTGTCCTCTGTCACGCTGCTGACCTGAACCCCAGCTGCGGTCTCCCCGCCCATCACCAAGGTCTGGAAAACCACCTGCCTGGCTTTGTAGGCCTGGCCGTCGGGACCTGCCACCGTGTCAGCGTTGGCCAGGTTGCTGGCCACCACATTCAGGCGTTGGGTTTGCGCACTGGCAGCGCTGCCAGAAACGTCGAAGATCTTGAACATGCTCATTGAGCCCCATCCGCACAGCGCTGGCCATGCATCACAACAACGGTTTCAAACAAGAAAATCACCCTTGGCTCGGACTTTTCATCGCATCAAGAATCGATCGCAAGCTGCCGTTGATGAACCGCAGCGTGGCCTCGTACTTCACGCTGTTGTCGACAAAGCTGGCCCGTTCACGGTCGAGGTCAACCGTGTTGCGGTCGATCGAATCCTGACCATGGCGCGCATACAGCAAGCCCGGTGGATCGACCGGGCTGGCTGAACCGTGCGCCGCATGGGTAACCGTCAGGCTATCGGCGCCGCTTGACACGCCAGTCGCCTGCCGTAGCGCATTGGCGAAATCCATCTCCCGCGCTTGATAACCTGGGGTATCGGCATTGGCGATGTTGCTGGCCATCAGACGCTGGCGCTCAGCCCGCAACACCAGGGCTTGCGATTGGAAATCAATCGCGGCACTCAGACCTTGCATCACACCTCCTGATGGCGTCGCTCAAAGCGACCGAATGAGGCCATTGTGTGCAGTCCAATGCAGCAACATGAGTCAGAAAAGAAGCCGCAATCGCGCGCATTTCGCATCACCGCCTTTCGATCCCAGGCCTGAGCATCTGGTCCGTGAGAAAGTCAGCGCGTCAACACCAACCAGCCTTTGCCAACAGGTCTTGCCAGCACCTGCGCGCAGCTTGGATCCAACTCTGGTGGGCCGCTGCGCTGGCGCTGTGGGCGTGTCCCGGCGCATCATCGGGCGAGCCCGTTGCCTTGCCCGACTCGCTGGTGATCGCCATCAAAGGGCTTGCGCGCGAAGCCGCCGCCGCGACCTTGGGTGGCGGCGTGTCGCCAGCACGTGTCGAGGTGTTGCTGGGTCGTATCGATCCCAACATGAAACTCGCACCCTGCCAGAAAATCGAGCCGCACCTGCTTGCTGGCGCGCCCGCGTTGGGCCGAAGCCATATCGGCCTGCGCTGTGCACAGGGTGACAAGCCCTGGCAGGTCAGCCTGCCGGTCACCATCCAGTGGTGGGCGGCATCGCTGGTGGCGAGCACGACCCTGCCTGCGGGCACCGTGCTGGAGGCGCGACACCTGGTGATGCGCGATGTCGACATCGCCGCACGTGCCGGGCGCACCATGGACGAAGCTGCGGGCGTCATTGGTCGCACCTTGACGCAGCGCCTGCTCGCTGGCGAGGCACTGCGCAGCAACGATCTGAAGCCACGCCACTGCTTCAACGCTGGCGACACAGTGCGCATCCTCGCGGCCGGTCCTGGCTACTCGGTATCGAGCGAAGGCCAAGCGCTGGGTCCAGGACTAGAGGGTCAGAGCGCGCGGGCCCGTACCGAGGGCGGACGTATCGTCACCGGCATTGCTGCCGGCGAGCGACGAATCGAACTGACGCCATGACCGCCTGTCCCCACCTCGCGTGGTCAAGTCTCAAGCCATCAGCTGGCCTCGGGAGACAATCCCTGCCCGGCGCCCTCAAGTCCCGGTGCACCAGGCCGATACCTGTTGCATGTCTCATAGGTCGGGTCGCATATGACCCACGCTGCCGGAGTCCATCATGAAGATTGGTCAGCTTGAAAAAATTCCTCACCCAACCGCAGTCGGCGACCACAAGGCCGGCACTGCGCCAACGCCGGTCAGCGCCAAACCGCCAGAGGCCAGCGCCCAGGTGGCGCTGTCGTCCACCGTGTCTCAACTCGCAAACAGTGTCAGCGATGGCGCCTTCGACACGGTCAAAGTGCAGCGCATCAGCGATGCCATCCGCGACGGCAAGTTCCAGATCAATCCTGGCGCGATCGCTGACAAGCTCATCGCCAATGCCCAGGAGCTGATGGGCAACGCCAAACCACGTTGATCCACAAATTCTCGTGGCATGAGCCAGTTCCACGACAAGGCCGGCAACGACGCCCAGGATGGGCTCGAACCGCTCGTGGCCAGTGTCGAACAGCGGCTCGGTGCCTTGGCCGGTTCGCTGCGGCAGCAAGACATCCTGGCCATCGAGCAGCAAGCCTGTGAACTGCATCGGGCCTTGGCCGCGGCGGTCGAATCCTTCATCCATGCGGCGCGCCACGGCGGCGTACCCGATGCGATGCGACTACGCCTGTCAAGCGCCAGTGCCCAACTCGCGCGGCAGCGTGAGGCCCTCGCGCGCGCCACCGCAGCGCTCGATCGTGCGATCGATGTACTGCTGCCAGGGCACGCGCCGGCCGCCCGAATGTACTCGGCCAAGGGCCTGACGCTGCCATCCAGCAGCCGCGACTCGCTCAGCGCCTGATCCAAAAAGGACAGGCACCGCGCCGGCCTCAATGCAACTGGCTTGAAGACGTGCCGGCCCCCGGCCCCGCGACGAACAGTTCGCCCACGTCGACCGGGTCAAACCGGTACATCACCCCACAGAAATCGCAACCCACCTCGGCTTCCCCACGCTCCTCGATCAGCGACTCGAGTTCTTCGGAACCCAGGCTACGCAGCATGTTGGCAACGCGTGCGCGCGAGCAGCGGCAAGCAAAGCGAGGCTGCTGGGGCTCGAAAACGCGCAGTGTCTCCTGCCAGAAAAGCCTGTGCATCAGTTGCGCGGGTTGAAGCGTCAGCAGTTCCTGTGCCGTCAGCGTCGCGGCAAGCATCGCGATGCGGTTGAAATCCTCGTTGCGGCCAATCTGGTCTTCATCGGCACTGACCAGTACCTGCCCCGCCAAGTTGGCGCCACCCGAGATCGGCAGTCGCTGGATCAGCAAACCGGCAGCGACCGAGTCGTCGGCCGCCAGCACCAGGCGGGTGTCGAGTTGCTCGGACTGCAGCATGTAATGCTCTAGCACCTCGCTGAGCTTTTGCAGTGGTTCACGTTGGTCGCCATGCAGAGGGACCACGCCTTGGTAAGGCTGCTGACCCGGCAACCGATCCAGCGGATCGAGCGTGATCGCACAACGGCCTTGGCCGTTGAGGTTGAGCATGGCCTCAAGTCTGGCCTCAGCAGCCACCTCGCCCACCACCTTGGCGGTCACCCGGAAGCTCAGATCAGGCTGGGTTTCGGCCACCGCCAGCTTGACTGGACCGTCGCCCTGCATCTGCAAGATCAGCGCGCCATTGAACTTGAGGTTGCCCTGCATCAAAACGCCAGCCGCTGCCATTTCGCCGAGCAATGCACGCACCGGTGGCGCGAAGGCGTGCCCGCCATCGCTGACGCTGGCGCGTCGCGCCAACAACTCGCGCCAACTCGCGCCCAAGCGCACCAGCATGCCGCGAACCGGCAGGCCTTCGAACAGGAACTTTTGAAGCAGATCCATCGTCAGGCGATGCGCTTGAGCAGACTGGCGTGGCGGCGCTGTTGCGCGACATAGTGCTCAGCGTTGAGCTTGAGGCGTTCGATCTGATCGGCCGTGAGCTCGCGAACCACCTTGGCCGGCGCGCCGAGGATCAGCACGCCATCCGGGAACTGCTTGCCCTCGGTGACCACCGAACCGGCGCCGACGATGCAATTGCGGCCGATCCGCGCCCCGTTCATGATCACGCACTGGATGCCCACCAGCGAGCCATCGCCGATGCTGCAGCCATGCAGCATCACCTGGTGGCCGATCGTCACGCCGGCCCCGATGACCAGCGGCTGCCCGGCATCGGTGTGCAGAACACTGCCATCTTGCACATTGCTGTTGCAGCCGACGCTGATCGGCTCGTTGTCGCCGCGCAGCACCGCACCGTACCAAACGCTGGCGTTCTCGGCCAGGATCACCCGGCCCATCACCTGGGCACTGTCGGCCACCCAGGCCGAGGCATGGATGTCGGGCACGTCGTCTTCAAGTTGGTAAATCGCCATGGCAGGATCTCATCGGTTTGCAGCCTATGATTCTAGGGATGTCACTCAGACCTCGCGCACTGGCGCTGCTCGAACTCCGCGATCCGGCTGCCAAAGCCGAAAAAACCCGTGCTCTGTTGGCGGCTGTGCAACTCGGCCATGTCACGCTCGACAGCCAAGCCGAGCTCGCTACACCGCCCTGTCTGCCCGGCCGCCCAAGCCTGCCCAGGCTGGTGGCTGCGAACGAGGTGCCGCGCAGATCACCCTTCACACCCCAGGGACGCGCCGCACTGATTCACTCGATCTGCCACATCGAATTCAACGCCATCAACCTGGCGCTGGATGCGGTCTGGCGCTTTGGCGGCATGCCCGAGGCCTATTACCTGGATTGGCTGCAGGTTGCCGCCGAGGAGGCGCTGCACTTCACGCTGCTGCGCGAGCACTTGCTGTTCATGGGACAGGATTACGGCGATTTCGATGGCCATGACGGACTGTGGCAGATGGCTGAATCCACCGCAGGAGACATCGTCGCGCGAATGGCGCTGGTGCCGCGAACGCTGGAGGCACGCGGACTGGACGCCACGCCGCCGATCCAGGCCAAGCTAGGCCGCGCCGGAGACCTACGCGCAGTCGCAATCCTCGACATCATCCTGCGTGACGAAATCGGCCATGTCGCAATCGGCAATCGCTGGTATCGCTGGCTTTGCAAGCGCGACGGACTCGACGCCGAGACACTCTACCCGCAGTTGGTGGCGCGCCACTTGGCACCCAGGTTGAGGCCACCCTTCAACATGGCGGCGAGGCGGGCGGCTGGATTCAGCGACGCGGAACTGGACGCGCTAGGACCTTGAACGACGTGCCTCGGGCGTTCACAGTCATGAAGAGTTGCCTCATGCGTTAGCGGCGACTTGGCGTTGGCGCTGGCCCACATCAGCGCTGGCCCACACCGGCGCTGGCCCACATCAGCGCTGGCCCACACCGGCGCTGGCCCACATC